>PPYF01102370.1_pt1 | contig 100732 bp, 100 predicted proteins | sample 1559871 | NCBI WGS metagenome assembly PPYF01 (sample SAMN08240021, study PRJNA423297) | Human gut metagenome, whole genome shotgun sequencing project.
TTATTCAAACTCAATCGTTCCCGGTGGCTTACTTGTCAGATCGTACATGACTCTGTTAACGCCTCTGACTTCATTGATAATTCTGTTCATTACCTTATTCAGTACTTCGTAAGGAATCTCTGCTGCTTCTGCAGTCATGAAATCAACTGTATTTACAGCTCTGAGCGCTACTGCGTAGTCATAAGTTCTCTCATCTCCCATAACCCCAACGCTTCGCATGTTTGTGAGACCTGCAAAATACTGTCCGATGCTGCGGTCAAGTCCGGCATTGGCAATCTCTTCACGGTAGATTGCGTCTGCATCCTGAACGATTTTTACTTTCTCAGCATTTACTTCTCCGATAATACGGATTCCAAGTCCCGGTCCCGGGAATGGCTGTCTGTATACGAGATATTCTGGAATTCCTAATTCCAGTCCTGCTTTACGCACTTCATCTTTGAATAAATCGCGAAGTGGCTCGATGATTTCTTTGAAATCTACGTACTCAGGAAGTCCTCCTACATTGTGGTGAGATTTGATCACAGCAGATTCTCCGCCAAGTCCGCTCTCTACTACGTCTGGATAAATAGTTCCCTGTACTAAGAAATCAACCGCTCCGATTTTCTTTGCTTCTTCTTCAAATACACGGATAAATTCTTCTCCGATGATCTTACGCTTGCTTTCCGGCTCTTCCACACCTTTTAGTTTCTCATAGAAACGTTCTTGTGCGTTGACACGGATAAAGTTCAGGTCGTAGTTTCCTTCTGGTCCGAAAACTGCTTCTACTTCATCACCTTCATTTTTACGAAGAAGACCGTGATCTACAAATACGCATGTCAGCTGTTCTCCGACTGCTTTGGAGAGCATTACTGCTGCTACAGAAGAGTCTACTCCACCGGAAAGTGCGCAGAGAACTTTTCCATTTCCAACTCTTTCGCGAATTGCCTGAATAGATGATTCTACGAAAGAATCCATCTTCCAGTCTCCGGAGCATCCACATACATTGTATACGAAGTTGGACAGCATTTTTGTTCCTTCCTGTGTATGAAGTACTTCCGGATGGAACTGCACTGCGTAGAGTCCTTTCTCTTCATTTTCAACTGCCGCTACCGGACAGTCTGCTGTATAGGCTGAGATTTTGAAATCTGGTGCTGCCTGCTCGATGTAATCGTTATGACTCATCCAGCAAATCGTCTTTTCAGATACATCTTTAAATAATTTCGATGTCGTATCTACATTCACTTCGATTTTTCCATACTCGCGAACTGGTGCCTTACATACATGTCCGCCCAACAAATGCATCATCAACTGAGATCCGTAGCAGATACCAAGAACCGGAATCCCCAGTTCAAATAACTCTGTGGAATATGTCGGTGAATCTGCTTCGTATGCGCTGTTCGGTCCTCCAGTCAGGATAATTCCCTTTGGATTCATTGCTTTTATTTCTTCTATATCTTTTTTGTAAGAATAGATTTCACAGTATACATTACATTCTCTTACACGTCTTGCAATCAGCTGATTGTATTGCCCGCCAAAGTCAAGAACGATGACTGTTTCATTTTTCACTATGTTTCCTCCTTGCATTTTTTCATTTCTCTTGATAACAATTCTGACACGCACTTCTTTCAGTATTCTTAGCTATAAGATTTCCTGATTTGCATGCCTGTCAGTTCCCTGCAGTTGCTCTTTTTCCTGCAAACTGTCTGTGATGTTCTGTTGCCAATGTCATTATTATAAAGTAGGTTTTGCTGTTTTACAAGTTAAACTATCACTTTCCTTTTGCATTTCTTCTTTTCTTCCATATTTTTCCAAAAAATCTACTTCTTTTGTATCAATCCTACATGTATTTGCCATTTTATACTGTCGCCTTATGCTTCCATTTTCCACCTAGATATCGAATCACAAAGCAGATAGCGCGGAAAATCCAGTCGATGACCATTGCAACCCAGATTCCAAATACGCCTAGTCCCATGTACTTTCCAAGGACATAGCTAAACGCAATCCGGAAGATCCACATGGAAAAGATCGACATATACATTGTGTACTGGACATCTCCTGCTGCACGAAGTGTACACGGAAGCGAAAATGATAATGGCCAAATCGTCACAACTGCAACTGCATGAAACAAAAGAATCTGCTCCGTTGTCTGTGCTGTGAGATCTGATAAATGATATACCTTTAAAATAGTAGGAATCAGCAGCGCAATAATAATATTTTCAACGATCATCCATGCATAAGTGATGATATGCAGTTTTCTTGTGTAATATTTTACCTGCTCATAATCCCTTGCTCCGACACACCTTGAGATAACAGTAATGATTGCCAGATTAATTGAGATTCCCGGAAGAATCTGGAACATTGCCACTGCATTTGAAACCGCATTCGCCGCAATAGCATATGTTCCAAAAGTAGATACCAGACTCAATACAAGAATTTTCCCCAACTGGAACATACTGTTCTCCAGTCCATTCGGAACACCAATCTTTAAGATATTTTTAACCATCGCACCATCAAATCGATAGCGGAATGTTTTTTCCAAGTGCAGCACTCTCTTGGAATTACATAAAAGAATGGTGATCAGAATCGCTGCAACTGCTCTGGAAACCAGTGTAGGAATTGCCACACCTTCTGTTCCGCAGTGGAAGCCATAAATTAAAATTGCATTTCCACTCACATTGATCACGTTCATGATCATGGACACGATCATTGGTATTTTCGAATCACCCATTGCACGGAAAATAGCGGCTCCTCCATTATAAAGAGCAATAAACGGAATGGATGCAGTTACGATCAGCAGATACGTATTGGCATGCTCCATAACATCTGCCTCTATTTTTCCAAATACACCGTGTAAAATAAAACTCTTGCATAGATATACAATCGCGGTCACTCCCACCGCACTGATTGTGACAAACCACACAAGCTGTCCCGCAGATTTACAAGCTTCTTCCTCCCTCTTCCTTCCAAGATACTGACCCGCGACAACAGCCCCACCGGTTGCCAAAGCCGAAAAAATATTGATAAGCAGTACAACGATATTATCAACCAAGGATACGCCAGACACTGCCGCCTCCCCGACACTCGCCACCATAATAGAATCTGCCATCCCTACGAGGACAGCTAAAAATTGTTCGATAATCAGCGGAATGATCAACGCAACCAGCGCTCTATTATCAAACAACTGCCTTTCTTTACTTATTTTCATCTCTCATCTCCTCCTGCCATATGTATTGTCATAGTCCCGATTTATCTCTTGCAACACCCAACCTGATTCTGACAACCCACAAAGTACAGCGCCTCTCTTTGCCGCCCCTTGTGCTTTATCAGATATTCATCTGACTATTTTATTATACGTCTGAAAAAAATAACAGACAAGGCTCTTTTTCTCTTCCCTAATTTTCCCCTCTCTTTTCCCTGCGCCTTCCATTTGCATACATATAGTTCTCTCTCTTGACGCTCTTCTCTTCCTCTGATAAAAAGAAGCGGAAAAGGAATCTCTACTATAGTCACAATAGGTATTCCTAATCCACTTCCGAAAATACTTTTCTATTTCCCCTGCTGTTTCTTATGAAAGTTTTGTCTTTCCGATCATCAGGTTCAAAATCTCCACATCTGTCTGTTTCATTCCATTTTTTCCCATATAGCCGACCGCCTTTACAGTATCTTCCGCATTCTCCATGACAATTCCATCTCCGGCTTCAAAGCGGATACCTCTCATTGCCATCTCATGTCCTAAAATTGCTGACTGAAGCGCAGAGGAAATCTTTGCCGCACAGCTTGGCTTTGCACCGTCACAGACCATCCCTCCAATATTGGCAATCGTATTGATCACGGTATTTTCAATCTGTTCTTCTTCTCCCCCACATAAATATGTGATTGCCGCGCCTGCTCCTGCCGCTGCACATACCACTCCACAATAAGCTGAAAGAGCGCCAATATACCTCTTTTGATCCTGAGCAATCAAGTTGGAAACGCACAATGCTCTCAAAAGTTCTTCTTCTGTCTTCCCCTTTTCTTTGGCATACTCGACAACCGGAAGAGAACAAGTCATTCCTTGATTTCCAGAACCTGCATTGATAATCACTGGAAGAGAACAGCCACTCATTCTCGCATCGGATCCTGCCGCTGCCCTGGAAATCATTTTCCACTTCAGCTGATCTCCTTCTTCTTCCCTGATAATCTTTCCAATCTGAGCTCCCCATGTATTTTGAAGGCCTTCCTCTGAAATCGCATAATTGTATTCAATCTGTCTCATCAGGACATCTTTCACATCCGCAATCTTCACTTCATTTGCAAAAGCCGTAATATCTTTGATATTCAGACAAGATTTATCCAGCTCATGTGCTGTAAATTTTTCTTCATTCTCATATACCACTTTTTGATTATGCTCAATTCTTGTAATGTTTGTATGTGCATGTTCAATTCTAACTGCCGCCTCTTCGCCTGATGCCCATACCCTCACTTCAATATAAAGGTTTGCAGTCCCTTCTTTTAATTTACACTCACAGTATCCCTCTTTAAAAAGCTGCCGTGTCTTTTCCCGGTCTTCTTCAGAAATACTCTGTAAAACTTCTAGTTCTCGATCTGCCTTTCCTCCGACAATTCCTAAGATAACCGCAGCCTCTACGCCTTTCATTCCTCCGGAATTTGGAACCTTTACCCCTTTTACATTTTTAATAATATTTCCGCTGCATAACACTTCCACTTTCTCCGGAAACTGTCCCAGCTCCTTTCTCGCCACCGCTGCTGCATATGCCAAAGCAATCGGTTCTGTACAGCCCAACGCCGGAACAAGCTCGCTTTTCAAAATTTCTACATACTTCTGATACAATTCCTGGTTCATTTCCATCCTCTTTTCTAACTGTGATTTTTCCTGTTTCTACCTTCTCATTCGTTTTTTCTGCCTTGTACTGATATAAATCATATCAGTAGTCATACCAGCTCTTTCTTCTGATAATATCACTAATATGATTAATCGTCAATCAAGAATCCTTTCTCAAATAAAATACAATCATCTCTGATAAATATTTACTTCTCTCTTTTTGTTCTGTATGATTCATGATATAATTTCTTACTGCAAACACAAGGTTTTATAGCACGATCTATTTTCCAAATTCATTCATGGATAAGGATGGAATCTCATTAAGACTATTTATTCAAAACAAAGGACTTGAGCATTATGAGCAAAAAGAATTTAAAAGAAATTGTATATGATTCGGTATTGAACAGCATTTATTCCTCTGAATACCGTGCAAATGAAATTATCACAGAGACTTCACTAATTCAAAAATACGGTTACAGCAAGTCACCAATCCGTGAAGCTTTGACTGCCCTCTGCCACGAGGGCGTTTTAAAAAACATTCCAAGGTGTGGTTACCAAGTGATCGCACTCACCTCCGAGGACGTACAAAAAATGTTAGAATATCGAATGGTACTTGAAACCGGGATGCTACGCCTCTGCTTCGACACTATCACTGAAAAACAGCTTTTGCATCTTGATGAGCTCTCTTCTCTCTGCAGCAAAAATACCGAGGATGTCATGGAGCATTGGATTTATAATATGGATTTTCACATTGCACTGCTTTCTCTCGGCGGCAACGACTATGCCTGTGCTCAGCTGAAAAGCTGTATGAATATGTTATGGCGCGCCTATGCACAATTACACTGGAATAAATGGAGCCACTATAATATCCCGGCTGATATGAAATATCACGATTTAATTTTAGACGCAATCCGCCAGAAACGCCTGGAGGACGCGATTCATTATCTGAAAGAAGATTTAAATGACTTTGGAACTTCCTCTTCTTAAAAGTATGTAGCCTGACATAAAATCATCTCCCTTCTCACAAATAATCTATATCATCCGTAATTGTGTTAAGGGAGATGATTTTCTAATATCCCTCTCTAGAAATTATATTTTCGCAATGCCTTCCGAAACGGTTAGTATCTATGCGCAATGTGCAGATATTTTTCCCTCGTCGCCATTCCTCCCCGAATATGACGCTCTGATTTATTCTGATCCAGAACTTTTCTTGCACTCACTGCAAGCGCAGGATTAATCTGAAGCAAACGATCAGTTACATCTTTATGTACCGTACTTTTACTTACCCCAAATTTTTTCGCAGTCTGCCGCACTGTTGCATTTTCTTCAATAATATAATTCGCGATCGCAGCAGCTCTCTCTTCGATATAATCTTTCACAAATATTCCCCTAGATACATCTTTTTACAATGTATGTAGGGGAAATAAAGATTATGCTAAAACAGTTCAAATAACGATGACATGCCAAAAAGCACATCATTCGGTAGACATAATCCATATGTTTTTGCGAATATATTTATAAATTCATTTGACGACTCTTCACATCCCATCTATTATCACATCGCGGAAAATAACCTCCATTCTTACCACGTCTAGCATAAACATCCTCTCTGCCCCAAAATATAAAAAAGAAGCGTATTGCCATCTTTTCTGAAATAAATGTCAGATGAACGATACGCGCCCCTTGGTCAAGATCATACTCTTCCGTATTTTCTATCGTCTCTTCAAAAGGATTGATCTCGTCATATGGAATATTTTCTTTTTTAAGTTTATTTTTTAATATCTTATTTTCATACTCGAGTAGGCGAACTCTCTCTCAGGGATTCTAAATCATATGCTTCTATATTCATATTGGACACCTGCATTATCAACAACCAAAAACCCTTTGTTACATATACGGTTCTATCGTAAACACCGTCTGCTCTCCAACCTTTTCACTTACCAATTCAAACAGATTTTCTTGCGTTGCAAACAGATTCTTCGGATTTCTTCCGATAATCAAATACTGATTTTTATCATCTAATGAAATATGTTTCCTTGTATCATCAGTCAATAAAATATCTGCATTATCAATGACAACCAGTTTCCCCTCTATCTGGCTGATTATTTCTTTTATATCTTTCTGATAGTCATAATTATCCAAACATAAAATTCTGGGATTAACTGCCATACATTCTCTGATAAATGAAAACGTTGCTGTCTTTCCCGTTCCTGAATCTCCCATTAAGATTGTTATATTATTGGTAAATGTAAAGTCCACTACAAATGAAGTATGCACTGTTGAAAAATGCTCCATCACAACTGGTTTACTCTTCATTTTCCCACCACTCCTTTAGTTCTTCATAATCCTCGATCACTTTACATTCTCTACTCGTCTGAGCCTTCACCTGTTCCATGTCAAACGGAATCATTGCATATTCGCTATATACATTTCCAACATCAAAACTATATAATATTTCCAAAGCATTATTTCCACATTCTTTCAGGCAAAACACCTTATCCGGAAAATACAATACATTCAATACAGTTTTACATCCTGTGGAAAGTTGATCTGTATTCAATGTAATATCTTCAAATCGTGATCGAATTTTATATTTGCTGAGAAGTTCTGAGCCGTCTATCATTTGAATATACTTTGCAGCTCTCTCATCCAGTTTCGTTGCTGTATTCTGATTAAAAAATATGTCATTCAGTTCTATATATTCTTTATCCTGAGGTATATCTTTCCTATTTTTAAAAATCGTTATCATGCCATTACCTCCAATCCAACTTTCGGAAGCTGTAGTTTCAACGAACTTCCCACATAAATTCTTTTCATTTTATCAAATACAGACAGTCTGTTATAATCTAATCCACAGATGTCATCTTCCTGTCGTTCATCCCATTCACAGCAAGACTTTATCCAACATTCTCCAAGTACACCTTTTGATACTTCAAATCCCGTATTTCTTGTCAAATCGAATAATAACTTTGCTGACAATTGCTCAATATTATGTTCTTCAATATTTTTATCATATTCTACAATTTCTCGTATTCCTTTATAATCAAACTCATCATTCTGCAGGGATTCTACAAGTTTGTGTCTTGCCGCAATTGCTCTAGCTCTCTTTTGCAAGAATTCATCCTCCGGAGCATAAATCCATTCTATCAGTTCTTTAAATTCTAAAAGAATATACTCAAAACAAATAATGTCCAACAGAAAAACATTTTCTTTCTCATTCACATATTTCTTTAATCGTTTCTTTTCCATAACAATCTGCAAATTATCAAAAGAATTATCAAAGACAACGATATATCTATTCTCAGCATCCTGTAATGTTCTTACGGCTTTTACCAACTCACTATTATTCTTTTTACTTTCAACGATTACATCGGAACAAAGTTGTTTCATGAGGTTTAGCCAAAATGTATAACTTGCTTTTCCTTTTCTATCTTCTATCCACAAAAAAGTTTTAGCCATGATTCTTTCACCTGCTTTCTTTGTTCTATTTTAACCGATTTTCTTCTATAACACAATGAAATCACCCAAAGAAAAAAAGACCGCATTTCTGCGATCTTTCTCTATACTTTAGTGTGAAAACGATGTGATATTGGCACATCCATTTTGTATGTGCGAGTGAATTTTCTTTCTTCGCCATAAAGCACCTTTCTTTTTTGCAATATAGCCTGAACAACTTTATTGTAAACGGAAAGGTAATAAGTCCACAACAATAGGCGAGCTCTATTGAACTCGCCCATTTTATATCCTTCTCTTTAATCCATATAGCCGCCCTTCATTGGCGATACTGCATTCTCTGAAAAGATTTTTAATACTCCTTGAGTATGTTTTGCTACATAAGGTTTCCATTTTTTCCTTCGTTCTTCCAGAATCGCTTCCACCTCTTCCGGACTTTTTTCTTCTCCTCTGATCCCTATAATTTGTAGTATCCTATTTGGAATGTCTACCTCTATCAAATCGTTTTCTTCAACCAATGCAATCGGGCCGCCATCCGCTGCCTCTGGCGAAATATGACCAATGGCTGGACCTTTCGATGCTCCAGAAAACCTTCCATCTGTTAACAATGCAATGGATGCACCTAACTCCGCATCTGATGCAATGGCTTCTGTCGTATAAAACATTTCTGGCATCCCACTCCCTTTTGGTCCCTCATAGCGAATAATTACAGCATCTCCTGGTTGGATTGCATGAGTCAATACCGCATGAATCGCCTCTTCTTCACAATCGAATGGCCGTGCTTTTAATACTGCGTGAAACATTTCTTTCGGTACCACAGTATGTTTTACAACTGCTCCATCTGGCGCCAGATTTCCTTTCAAAATTGCAATACTTCCATCTGTCCCAATCGGTCGGTCAAACGGTCGAATCACATCCTCCCGTCTCAGTCCTACTTTTGCAAGATACTTGTCACATTTATCATAAAAGCCATTTTTCTTTAACTCTTCTAAGTTTTCGCCCAATGTCTTCCCAGTTACAGTCATCACATCCAAATGCAGACTATCCTTGATTTCCTCCATAATCGTTGGAACCCCGCCAGCATAATAAAAATACTGAGCCGGCCATTTTCCAGCAGGTCGAATGTTCAATAAATAGTGGGCACCTCTGTGAATTCTGTCAAATGTATCCCCATCGATTTCAATACCAAACTCATGGGCAATTGCCGGCAAATGAAGTAATGAGTTTGTTGACCCCGAAATTGCCGCATGTACCATGATTGCATTTTCAAATGACTTCATCGTTACAATCTTATCCGGAGTCAGATTATGTTCTGCAAGCCATACCGCCTGCTTTCCTGCCTCACGTGCTACTGTACAAAGATCAGGACTGGTAGCAGGCATCAAAGCACTGCCCGGCAGCATCAGACCCAATGCTTCTGCCATAATCTGCATTGTGGAAGCCGTTCCCATAAAAGAACATGCCCCACAGGATGGACACGCATTCTGCTTATAAAAATTCAGCTTTTCTTCTGAAATTTCTCCTCTTTCATACATTGCACTATACATGCCGATCTGTTCCAATGTCAAAAGATCCGGCCCCGCATCCATAACGCCTCCAGTGATCACAATCGAAGGAATATTAACACGACCAATTCCCATCAGATGTGCCGGCATTCCTTTATCACAACTGGCAACAAATATCCCGCCATCAAAAGGTGTCGCATTGGCATGAATCTCAATCATGTTGGCAATCATATCACGAGACGGCAGGGAGTAATTAATTCCATCATGCCCTTGTGCTTCTCCGTCACAAATATCTGTCGTAAAATATCTCGCCCCATATCCCCCTGCTTCCGCAATACCTTTTCTGGCTTCTTCTACCAATTCAAATAAATGTCCACTTCCCGGATGACTATCACCGAAAGTACTTTCGATCATAATCTGTATTTTTGACAAGTCTTCTTTTCCCCAGCCTGTTCCCAGACGAAGTGGATCCAGTTCCGGTGCTATCTTTCTTAATTTTTGACTTCTTAATTCCATAGAAATACTACCTTTCTTCGTACTGTATTCTCACATTTTACACAAACCCCAATCTACTTTCTACTAGAAAAATTTATTTTTGGAGCAGTGTAAATGTCTTCGCAGTATAATCTGACTTCATCACAGGCATCGGCAATCCCGCATACATCAGACATGCTCCGGACAATTCCAGACCAAGCTCTGGAATCTCATAAGTCTTATCTTCCTCTAACCCTTGTAACTTCACATAAATAATCCCTTTATTCGCACTTGTTTTTAACTGTACAAAAGTGAAAACTGCTTTGCTCTTATCTCTTGCCACAGACATAAATGCGACAAATTCTTCTCCCAAATCAGTCAAACGATAATACTCACCAAATGCACTTACATCTGCATATTTTTTGTAATATTCAATCTGTTTTTTTACAGCTTCTTTTTCTTCCTCGCTCAATTCATCTGGATCCAGTTCATATCCAAATGTTCCATAGTATGCTACAGAAGCTCTTGTATCAATCGATACACTTCGTCCTGTTTGCTGATTTGGGCAAACAGATACGTGTGACCCCATTGTACAAGGAGGATAAAAGAAAGACGTCCCATGCTGAATTCCAATTCGCTCAATCGCGTCTGTATCATCCGAACACCAAATTTGTGGTGCATAATACAATACACCTAGATCAAATCTTCCTCCGCCACCACAACATCCTTCAAATCTAACGTCTGGAAAAGCTGTGGTAAGTTTATCCATCAATTTGTAGAATCCTAATACATATCTATGACAAAGTTCTCCTTGTCGGTTCGATTCTAAAGCTGTTGAATAACGATCTGTCATACTTCGATTCATGTCCCATTTAATATAATCAATCTGTGCATCCTTAAATTCATCATAAATCTGTTGGAACATTGCTTCCACTACTTCATCTCGGCTATAATCCAAAATCAACTGATACCTCTGCCATGTAGGATTTCTTCCCGGAATTTTAATGCACCATTCTGGGTGCTCTTCATATAATTTAGAATCTTCACTTACCATTTCTGGTTCAATCCAGATACCAAACTTTAATCCGAGATCATGAATTTTTTTTGAAAGTCCTGCGATACCACTTGGCAATTTTTCTAAGTTGCATTGCCAATCTCCAAGCCCTCGAAATTCATTTGTTCTTCTTCCAAACCACCCGTCATCCATAACAAACATTTCAACACCCAACGCTTTCCCTGACTGGGCAATTTGTATAAGCTGTTCCTCATCAAAATCAATCATCGTAGCTTCCCAGTTGTTTAACAAGACAGGACAACGCTGATCCTCAAATTTTTCTGGAACCAAAAAGTGTCTTACTACATCATGATAGTTATGGCTTAACCTCGTTAGCCCTTCTGAGCTAAATGACATAACAGCTTCCGGCGTTGTAAAACTTTCCCCTGGCTGCAATTGCCATAAAAATGTATCTGGATGAATTCCCGCAACCATTCTCGTTTGCTTGAAATCATTAACTTCTACCGTAATTGCAAAGTTTCCGCTATAAACAAGCGCTGTTCCATAACAGTTTCCTGCTGTTTCTGTTGCATCTTGATCGCATAACACAATCGTAGGATTGTAATAATGGCTGGAAATCCCTCGGATACTGTCCACCACTGATTTTCCATGACGTACTGCTGTTCTTTGAGCATTTCTCTCATGTCCCCAACTACCATAAAAATCAATCTGATCCATACGATCAGTTGGAAATGTCAGACATGTAGAATGTGCTGCATTTAAGAAAATCGTTGTATCTTCCATATTCTGAATAATCGCATGTCTTGTGATCACATCACATGACTCCAGTACCCCATACAACAATGTAACTTCTACTTTTGTTGCCACGTCTCGCAAAACAACTTCCAAAGTCATCCAATCTCCATCTTTTTGACGCAAAGACGGCATTTCTTTCATTGTATATTTCCCATCATAGATTCGATGTGAAACATAACGAAAATCAATGCAATTAGATCCATCTGCATGTATTACACTACACGCAGATGTTTTAAAATCAGATACTCCAAATCCTGGATATTCCTGCTCTAACAAATCAAGACACAACGAACGATCCTTCTTCATTTCATAAGGATTCGCTTCAAATCCGTGACGCAGACGAATTGGCAAGTAATCGACAGATTCATTGACCTTTCTTCCATAATATAAATGTTCCAAAAAGCCAAATTCTGCAATACGAAATTGATAACTTGTATTTTTTGTATTTAATAGAAATACCTTTTTTTCTTCATTAAAAACAATTCCCATTGGTTCCTCCATACTCTGCAAATTATTTTACTGCACTGTCGACCATACCTTGAATGAAATATTTCTGTAAGAACAAGAACAGCACAATGACAGGTAAAATTCCAATAAATGCTGCCGCCGCCGCTCCATTCATGTTTGCAGCATCAGCAGAGAAAAATCCCGCAATTGCCAGTGTAACTGTTTTTACTTTTGGGGACTGCAGCAAGTACAGTGCAAACTGATAGTTGTTCCAGCAAAACACCCCTGTAATGATGATCACAGATGCAGTAACCGGTTTTAGCTGTGGCATAATAATCCTAAAAAATGTCTGAATCGGTCCACAACCATCGATCGCTGCCGCTTCCTCCAGTGCAACTGGAATCGTAGAAATAAAGTTAGCATAAAGAAAAATACTGGTAGGCAACTGGAAGGTTACCAGCGCAACTATGATTCCCCAATAAGTATTGATTCCTCCAACATCCGCCATAAAGGAATAAAGTGGTACAAGAATACTTAAAGGCGGAATCATCATAACACCCATAATAAATCCCTTGACCCATTTATTTAATTTGCTTTTGTTTCTGGAGATTGGATAAGCAGCCATTGCTCCGATCACTACGATTAAAATGATGGATAGCCCAGTAATCAATATTGTATTTTTCAGCGCTAAAAGCATCCCACTCTTATTTAAGGCAGTATAGATATTTTTCAGATAGAAATAACCCGGAAGCACCCATCGTGATGAGTGATCATAAGGCGATTTAAATGCCAGTCCTATCACCATGTAAATCGGTATGATATGGATGAAAACAATGAAGATGGCCAAGCAATATTTCCAAAGATTTGATTTCTTTTTATTCTGCATTATACATCCACCTCCCGTTTATCAAAAAATTTCATTACAACGTTACTGACAACCATGATCAACAGGAATGCAAAAATACCAATTGCCGAAGCATACCCTGCTGACTGGGCAGAGAAATACTGATTCGTTACCAATGTAGATAAGGAATGTGTAGTAAATCCTGGTCCACCACTTGTAAGCGCCATAACCAGATCAAACAATTTCAATCCACCAATCAGGTTCAAAATTGTGGAAGATGAAATTGCCGGCATCAACAATGGAAATGTAATATGTTTAAATCTCTGCCAGGAACTGGCGCCATCTAACATTGCTGCTTCATAGTACATATTCGGCACATTCTGAAGCCCTGCCAAGTAAATAACCATAGATACCCCGACAAACTGTAATGAGTTTACCATTACAATAATTGCAATTGCTGCACTAGAGTTGGCCAACAAATCTACTGGTTCATGTCCAAGTAACATAATAATGTCATTCAATGCTCCTCCATCATATTGGAACAAGAAATACATAATATATCCCATAATCAATGGTGCAATCATCACCGGCATATAAATAACAGTTCTTACGATAGAACGACCTTTAAATTTTGTGTTCAAAAACAATGCATACGCCAATCCCAATACATTCTGAATAATTGTACTTGCAATACCGTACACCAACGTATTTACTAGTGCCGTTCGAACATTTGCATCCTGAAATAATCGAACATAGTTATCTATCCCTACAAACTTCATTGTTTGAGAATATCCATTCCAGTTGGTAAAGGATATTCTAATACCATGCAAGAATGGATATATTACAAATACAAGGAATAATACAATTGCAGGAATATAAAATAAATTAATCGCTGCTTTTTTTTGTACTTTCATTTATTACTCCTGTGCTTTTTTCTCTTCATAACTATTCTTCATTTGTGTCACTGCTTCTTCAGTCGCATTGTCCTGTCCAGACAAAATTGTTCCACCTGTTACACAAAGATCATTCCACATTCCACTTGGAAGATATTTTCTATCAAAATAAGGAATGTTCAAAATCTCCGCATTGTTTGTATATTTTTCATAAAATGGTTCCAGACGTCCTGTGTCACTTTCCACATTATCTAATCCAGATGGCATTCCACATTTTGTTGCCAATTTTGCACAAATATCTTCTCTGGCCATGAACTCCATAAATTTCTTTGCTTCTTCCGGATGCTCTGTTGTCTTTGACATACCAATTGCAAAATGTTCACCTGTCATCAAAGATGTTTTTAATCCATCCTCTCTTGCTGGCAATGGCATAAATCCCATCTCTGTATCAGGATTCTGTACATAAATTTCAGAGATACCGCTTGCTGAATGGAACATAAATGCCGCCTCTTCTGCTGCCAATGCTTTGACACCTGTCATAAAGTCAGCTGTTACAGCATCTTTGTTGAAATATCCTTCCGCATTCCAACTTGCAACCTGATCCACAACAACATTCCATTTTGACCAGTCAAAGGAACCGTCTAAAAGCGCTTCTTGGTTTGCCTCATCCTCATTTGTAATAAAAGTAGGAGCAATAAAATCCATCAAGTTACCAAACGTATAACTATCTTTTCCACCCATCTGAATTGGTGTTTTACCAATCGATTTTACTTTCTTACACGCTTCATTGAAATCATCCCATGTCTTCAGGTCATCCACATTGACACCTGCTTCTTCCAATACATTTACATTATAGATAATACCTGTCAGATCCATATCGATTGGAAGTGTATAAAGGTTGCCATCTTTGTCCGTAATCTGCTCTTCTATACTGGAAGAAATGTGCTCAGCAAATCCAAAATCGTTTAATGGTTCCAAATACTCAGCATAACGAGCCACTGCCCACCCATGAGTTGTCCAAACATCCGGCAACTGGTTAGATGCCATTCTTGTTTTCATAATGTCTGAGAAGTTACTTCCAGGCATGATTGCTTCTACACCGATCCCTGTCTCTTCTGTAAATTGTTCACAAACAGCCTGTACTTCGTTACTAATTGCCTCACCATTCAAGTTATATAGAAATTCAAGTGTAACATCTGTCTCCTGTTTTTCTTTTTTTGCTGTTGTTTCCGTTGTTTCTGTTTTTGGTTCTTCTGGAGCTTTCGAACACCCAGCTGATGCAATAGCCATCGTTGCTATCAGCATTGTCACAACTAATTTTTTCATAAATCTTTTCCATTCCTTTCATAATTTCATTTCATCGCCGGCTTTTGTAAGATGATTGTATCACGATAATTTTTTGACTAAAAGTGACTCATTTCTACACTTTGGTACTATTTTCTACGATTTTATTGACTCGAAAAGTATATTTAAATATACTTCTCTCAAGGAGGGACACACAATGCACAAATCTCAAAATTTTCAAAATAAATCCATCATTATCTTTCTCTTAAGCATTATCATCCCTATTATGATTCTGTCTTCCTGCCTTGCTTACTACTTGCAAAACAAGATTCAGACTCAGAACAAAACTTATTTTTCTACTACGTTGTATTCTATTTCCAGCAATATGAGTACCTACTTTTCTGACTTAAAGAGATTAACCCTGACACCATATATTTATGATGATATTATCAATTTCTACACAGCAGTCGACAATGGACAATATACAAAAAAAGGCCCTGAAAGCTACAAGGTGGAGACCTATCGTAAAAACTATATTTCGTGCATCCAACGTTTACTGATAACTTCTCGTGAGGATATTCTGGCGATTTCTTTTCTACCTCAGAATCTAAACAACCAGATAATTCTTACCACAACAAAAAATAAGGATTTGATTGAAACTTCTGATTACGTTTACAGAAAAGAGAACTGGTTTATTGACAGCTTTATCTCTGAAGAACCTTTTCGCTATTCTATTTCAAAACCTATGCCATTTATGTCTTCACCTTCCAGGGTGATTTCTTCTTTCCATACGGTAAAGAATATTTATACAAAACGAAATATCGGTGTCATCCGCATTGATTCCTCTTTGGACAATATCCAGGAGATGTTCCAAAATGTAAAATTAACACCTCACTCTGGATTTATTATCGCTGACCAAAGAGGAGAACCACTTTACCATGTTGGAAATTTAGACGAAGAGACCGTGCCTTACTTGTTAACGAAAAATAGTAAGATTCGAACATCCAGTGATACTTATACACTCTATCGAAAGAATATTGATGGAATGCCTTGGACATTGATCTTTTTGTCTTCCGACAAAGACAATCGACAAACGATTATTTTTATTTGGACATTAGCCAGTGTTTTGAGTGTTTTGACAATGCTCTTCGGTTGTTTATTCTTCCGAAAGAATTCACGGAAAACAACTTTCATGTTAAATTCGATCTTAAACACAATGGAATCTGCATCGGAAGGAAATTTAAATGTTCATGTCCCACAAGAAGTTCTATCAGATAAAAACTTTTTTGTGGCAAAAGAGTTTTTTATGATTGGAGAAAATTTGAACAAAATGATCCATCAACTGGATCTCTATATCCAGCGTTCCTACAAATATGAGATTCAACGGCAGGAAGCCGAATATCGCGCATTGCAAAATCAAGTCAATCCTCATTTTCTATATAACACATTAAACTGTTTCCTATCTCTGAATCGACTGGGCATGAAACAAGAATTGGAAAATGGTATTTTGCAGCTAACACATATTTTCCGTTATACATGCAACAATGAAAAAATGACAACTGTAGAAAAAGAACTAGATTTCTGCACGCAATACTGCAACGTCATGAAAATACGTTTTGAGGAACGAATTACATTCTATTGCGAAAGCGACATGGCATCTCATCCACTCGAGATTCCCCGCCTGCTGATTCAACCTTTTGTTGAAAATGCAATTAAACACGGAATGGAGCCTGATGGAAGAGCAATTACGATCTGGATCACCTCCAAAGTGATAGAACATACACTTACCTTAACTGTACAAAATAATGGAATTCCTATCGACCTTTCTGCTCTTCAAGGTTCCGAAAAAGTAGGAATTACTAATGTGGAAAATCGATTAAAAATTTTCCATCCCGATGCAAGATTGGAAATTAATCTCGTCGATGATATTACAACCTTTGCAATATACATTCCACTAAGTACTATAAAAAATGAAATTGACTCATAGCAACACTAGTAGAGAGGAGGAATTTTCAATGAATATCATACTAGCAGATGACGAACGGCTACCACGCCTCGGATTAAAAAGCATGATTGAAGAACTATTTCCCAATCAGCACACGTTTATTGAAATCACAAACGGTGAGGAACTTCTTTCATATGTAGAACAACAGACTCCCGATGTGATTTTTCTTGATATTCATATGCCTAAATTATCCGGCTTGGAAGCATTTTCACAATTTTATCAAAAAAATATCCCTGTTGTTATGTTAACAGGTTATGCCGAATTTTCTTATGCGAAAGAAGCTCTAAAATACGGAGCAATTGATTATCTCTTAAAACCTGCCGGACTCGAAGAGATTAAGAGAGTTATGATGCAGATCTATCAATTAAAAAAAGATGAACACGCTGTATATCAAAAAAATTATGAACTGGAATGTAAAAAGATCTTGAATTTATTTTTCTCTATCCACTTTATCCAGCAGCCAAAATTTGTAAAACCGCCTTATACGGCAATGCTCTTTTACTTTGATCATGATCCAAACTCATCAAAAAAGAACTACTTTGATTTGTTGTCAACTTCATTGGAAAAATTATCAGATGCTTACTCTTTTCCTTGTAGCTGCAGTTTTCTTCCAAGTGGAGAACTGCTCTTTCTCAGCAGCGGAAAGATACCTTTAACTTCTTTGAACCACATTCCGGAAGATTTTCGTAATTCCTCTTCCTGCCTGGCAACCGGATTCAGTTGCTATGCTGATTCGATTGAAGAATTATTAAATACAATTACTTACATACAAAAAATGGAAAGTATCCGCCTTTGTACTCATTTAGGAAAATGTATCTTTCTAACAGAACTAAAACAACAAGAATTTTTCCTTCCATTTTCCTCATTGATCGATAAAGCAATTTTCTCTTTACAGCTCAATGACACAATGCATCTACAAAAAACACTTTCAGAAATTCAAAATTTAAAAGAAGGAGAATTCTTACTTTCCAAATGTGATACTTCCTTGTCAATTATCTTTCATCGATTATTTCATCATCATGTTTCTTCCCTCTCGATTTTACAACTAATTGACAGTATCAAACATATGTACAGCCAGGAAAAAGAAACTGATATTATTCAGAAAATCAATCTTTATGTAAATCAAAACTATATGAATCAAATTGGAATCAACACGATTTCAGACTTGCTTGGTATTTCTCCAAACTATTTAAGTAAGACTTATAAATTGAAAACGGGGGAAAACTTTACAGATTATCTTACAAAGATCCGAATGCAAAAAGCGATTGAATTAATCGAATCTGGTTCCTGCAAAACGGTACGGGAAATTGCAGAAAAAGTAGGATATTTTAGCACACGTTACTTCACAAAATTATTCTTAAAAACAACCGGGGTGACACCTTCTGAATATCTCAAACAACATATACCTCTCTAAGATTGCTAATTGCAGTGCAAATTCTAGATTTGCCATATGCTTTTCCTGAATGATTTCTTGCACTTTCTCCCTTTCTATGTTATTCTGTAACCACGGTTTGAAACGCTCCCGAATGCAAAGGCTACTTTGTTTTCGGGAGCGTTTTTTGTTTAAATTACCATTTACATTTTGGAGGCTATATGAATAAAACTATTTTTAAAGATTTTTCTAAATATGTTTCTTTCAATATTTTAGGGCAGATTGCTTATTCCTGTTATACGCTGGCAGATACTTTCTTCGTATCTGCGGACATTGGCACAAACGGGCTCACTGCACTGAATCTTGCTTTTCCTGTATTTTGTATTATCAGCGGAACTGGACTTATGATTGGTATTGGAGGCAGTTCCCGATTTTCTATCCTGAAAAGCCGTAATGAATCCAACACTGCTGATCAAGTATTTACCAATGGACTTATACTGGTACTTTTGTTTGCTTCCATTTTCTTTTTTACAGGACTATTTGCTTCCCAGCATCTTGTAACAGTTCTAGGTGCAGACATCCAGGTGTTTGAAACAACAAATCGTTATCTGAAAGTTCTCATGCTATTTGCTCCTGCCTTTTTATTAAACCATTTCCTTCAGTGCTTTGTCAGAAATGATGGGAATCCTTCCCTTTCCATGGCAGCTATGATAACCGGAAGTTTTTCCAACATTGTTTTAGACTACATTTTTATTTTCCCTTTTCATATGGGCATTTTCGGGGCTGCCCTTGCAACCGGACTGTCACCAGTGATAAGTATGCTAGTATTGCTTCCATATTTTCTGAAAAAAAAGAATTCTTTTCATTTGACAATTCCGAATCTTGTTCAAATGAAAAGAACTACTGCCAACATCCTTGCAAATGGTATTCCGCCTTTTCTGACCGAAGCCGCTTCCGGTGTTGTGATGTTTTTATTTAACTTTATTATTCTGAGAATTTCCGGAAACACAGGCGTCGCAGCATTCAGTGTGATCAGCGTGATTTCGCTTGTGGTAATCTCCCTGTATACCGGTTTATCACAGGGAATACAGCCATTAATTAGCCAGAATCATGGGGCAGGAAATAAGAAAAATGTGCAAACGCTTTTGCGCTATTCCCTCATAACTTCTATCCTTTTATCCATTGTGATATATGGGATTATTTTCTTTCATGCACCCCGTCTCGTTTCTGTTTTTAACAGCGAACAAGATTTGATTTTAGCCAGCTATGCAATCCCCGGCTTAAAACTTTACTTTACCGCCTGCCCGTTTATCGGATTTAACATTGTTCTTTCGACCTATTTTATTTCCATAAACCATCCGCTTCCGGCACAGATCATTTCCATACTCCGCAGCTTTTTTGTTTTAATACCAATGTCATGGATACTCTCTTGCTGCTTTGGAATGACCGGTGTCTGGCTGGCATATCCCGCAACAGAACTATTTGTATTTCTCTTTGCATTAACGAAGAGGCCGTGATAGCAGAAATCATTTTTTCTTGTCTACGGTCGAATAGCTACCTTAATGACGCCTTCTTTTCGATTTTCAAAAATATCATATGCCTGTTCAATCTCTCTTAGTGGAAATGTATGGGTAAGTAACGGTGTCGTATCGATTTTCTTCTGTTCTATTAACCGTAAAATTTCATCACAATCACATCCGTCTACCCCTCCGGTCTTGAACGTGAGATTTTTTCCATACATTTGTGGCAATGGCAAGATTTGTTCTTCTTCATAAAGAGCCACCACAGTCACAATGGCATTTGGTCTGGCTACCTTCCATGCCAGCTCAAAAGTATTCCTTCCTCCCGCTACTTCCAGCACGCGATCAGCTCCACCATGTCTACTGTGTTCTCTGACAAATTCCTCGACATCAGTTTCTTTTGGATTTACTACAAGCACATTCGGATAATGCTCTTTCACAAATGTAATTCTCTCGTGATCCACCTCACACAAAATAATCTTTTCAGGATTCTTCAACATCACACATAAAAGTGTACAGATTCCCGTTGGTCCCCCGCCAATGATGACTACAGTATCCTCGCTTCCAATTTCAGAAATTTTTGTTGCCCAGTATCCCGTAGCCAGGACGTCTCCGACAAACAATGCCTCTTCATCCGTAATCGCATCTCCAATCCGATTCAATCCCTGATTGGCATAAGGCACACGCACATATTCTGCCTGCCCTCCGTCTATCCTGCATCCCAAAGCCCATCCGCCATTTTTATCTGTGCAGTTATTTACATAACCATTTTGGCAGAAAAAGCAATTCCCACAAAAAGTCTCTACATTTACAGCTACACGATCTCCGGGTTTTACTTTGGTCACCTTGCTTCCTACTTCCTCCACAATTCCAACCATCTCATGCCCTACTGTAATTCCCGGTACCGCCCTTGGAACTGCTCCATGTTTGATATGAATATCGCTCGAACAAATACTCGCCAGCGTTACGCGGACAATCGCATCCTCTTCCCCTTGAAGAACCGGCTTCTCTTTTTCTTCCAACATAAATTTTCCCTGCTCTTTGTATGTATATGCAAGCATCTTCTTTCCTCCCAATCCTATTCAACACCATTAACATCTATTTTTCTTTCATTTTAACTGACTTTTCCATCACCAACTCCGAACGCTCCACATAGCAATCAGGAATCCTAGCAGGAACCCGAGATTGACAGCTGTAAAATGCAATGTGTATCTTCTTTTTTCTTCCGGATAGGCCGCTATGAGAAAACGATACGAGATTAAACTCGCCATGGATGCGATCATAGTTCCCAATCCTCCAAGGTTTGTTCCGATAATCAATTTCGACCACTGATCTGTAAATCCTGAAAGTAACAGTGCTGCCGGAACATTGCTGATTACCTGTGAAGAAATGACCGCAGTCAATATTTCATTCCCATTCAAAATACTCTTTAGGAAATTACAGAACATAGAAATTCGCCCCATATTTCCAATAAAGATAAAAAATCCTGCAAAAGTAAGAAGAAGAGAATAATCAATCTCTTTAAAAGTTCCACGGTCGATCATAAACACGGCCAAAATTGTCACGAGCATTACAGTCCAAACAGGAAGCAAATGCGATACGCAAAGAAGACACAACAGAAAAATCATTGCATAAATAGCCACTTTCCACGGATTTTTCACCTTTTCGCTTTCCCGCATCTGTAAATCACCAAGCACAACACATTTTCTCAACAAAATCATTCCAAGCAACATCACTGCTGCAAGTAGTGTGTACGGCAGCATCAATTTAAAAAATGCACTCAATGCCATTCCTGATTTGGAATATAGATAAAGGTTCTGTGGATTCCCAATTGGGGTAAACATACTTCCTAAATTTGCCGCAACTGTCTGCATGACAACTACCGGAACAATTCGCTTTCTCATATCTGCCATCTCCAGCACCTGTATTGCAAATGGCACAAATGTGATTAAAGCTACATCATTTGTAATCAACATACTAAACACAAAACATAAAAACACAAGAATCAGTTCCATCTGCCGACTATTCTTCACAACTGTGATCAATCTTCCAGCCGCCTGTCCAAATACTCCTTCCCGGCTCAGGCCTGCCATGACTGCCATCAGACAAAATAGTAACCCTAGTGTATGAAAATCAATATAGTTCAAATATTCCATATCTGGCGGCACAACAAACGATGAGATTCCTGCCAGTATCCATGCGATCATCAAAATCTTATTCATTTTCCCTTCTCCTTATTGCATTGCGTGGGCACCCCTTCAAACATGCTCCGCATCGAATACATTCCATATGATTTGGGCTCTCATAAGGCGTGATTCCCATTTTGCACTTACGTTTGCATAGTCCGCAACGATTGCAAGAGGACTCTACCTTATAGCGGAAAGGTGATATTTTCTGAAAGAATCCCAAACACACACCGAATGGACAGAAATATTTGCAGAACGGGCGATAAATAAAAAGTGACAATATAAAAATAGTTGTGAATCCAAATACTTTTATAAAAAGAAATGCTTCCCTCCAATTTTCCTTATTTGGCAAAAAAACAATGGGAATAAAAAACAATAATGCAAAAAAAATAATGTACTTTATTTTTCTCAAATACTTTTCGTAAGGCAACTGAAGTAACTTTTTAGGGAAAGGAATTTGAAAAATCACTTCCTGTATAATCCCCAATGGACAGATTGCAGAGCATGCCCAACGCCCACCGATAGCAAGTACCAAAAATATAACAATAAAAACCATTTTTTCCTCTCTTGTAAATGATATTTTTCTTCTTTGTAGAATTTACTCTAGTCGTATTTCCTTCTATGTATACTTGAAAAAGTTCTACATTTACTAATCTAATCGTATATTTTAATCTACTTTCCTTATGAAAGCAAGAAGAATTCATAATAGAATTTGCCTAAAGTCTATAGATCACTGTACTTTCCGTATCTGGCATAAGGATAAGGAATATAGATACTTAAAGTTTCTTTCTAAAAAACATAACTCTTATTAGGAACATATCATTCTCTATCTTAGCAATTATCGTTCCGTCCATTCGCTCTACCAAACTTTTTGCAATTGAAAGACCAAGCCCTGTAGTATTACTTGTTCGTGCTGTATCGGCTTTATAGAATTTTGAAAAAATCTTCTTAATATCAATGTCCCCTGGATTTTCCAAATCATTTTCACATAGAAAAATTATGTCATTATTCTCACTGAAAAGCTTCATTCTGATCTTTTGACTGCCATGCACTAATGCATTTTTTATAATATTCTGCAATATTCTTCTAATTGCTTCCGTATTTCCCTCTATCAGAATATTCTCCTCACAAAAATCAACCTCAGGTTCCAGGCCTTTTGTCTGAAATTCATCATAGAACGAAAATACTGTATCATACACACATTTACCAAAATCAACTGTTTCCATCTTCAACTCATACTGTTCATTCTGAAGTTTTGTATATGTAAATAATTCTTCCAGTATATCCTTTAAACTTGAAATTCTGCTTTGGATTACTTCTATGTAATGTCGCTGCTCTTCTTCTGAATCACTTTGTGCCAGCAATTGAAAGTATCCATCAAGAGATGTCAGCGGTGTTCGAATATCATGAGAAAGATTTGTAATTGTCTCCTTCAAATGTTCTTCATTTTTCCGTGCATTGTTCTTAATCTCTTGCGACATGTCAAGTACTTGATTGATACTGTCCACAAGCTTTTCGAATTGTTTAAAAGGAACCGTTACCGTAAGGCGAAGATTTGTCTGATTTTCTTTTAGAAACTCAAGTTGGCGGCAGGTATTCTTTACCTGTCGCCTGTACATTAACAGTCTAAATATTAATCCAACAGCCAATACTGTTGATAAAACAGCCCATAGAATCATATAAAACCTCTATCGAATATCTCGTTTCTTTACAATTATCGTAGAAATGAATAAAGATACAATTGCAAATGCTACTCCAACGGCAACACCTCTTACCATAACTTCTGATGTGCTATCATACAATAACATCGTAATATTACCATCAAGTATATACTTGTTAATATCAAATTCAAGTCCTGTTTTCAATCCATTAATTGCTTTATTTATTAGTGAATAAACAGGCACTGCAAGTCCAGAGCACAAAAGAATCCCACTAGTCATACTAAACGCAGTACTATAAGTGAGAATACAAAGTAACATCATTACTGCAGCAATTCCTAAATGAAGCAAGTATTGTACCCCTAAATACTGAAACAGTTCTGTTACACTTCCTAAATAGAAATCACTTCCCCACATTACGTACCCACTTACAACTATCGATATTGTAAATACAACAACCATCACTAGCACTTGGAATGCAATTACGATAAATTTCGATGCAACAAGCTGTTCCCGTCTTGGAAATTGCCCAGCAATATTCTTTATATATCCATTCTTATAATCTGCATTGGTAAAAATTGCCGCAAAAATAACACATAAAATTGCAAGTAACTGACTTCTCATTTCAACACTGACGACACTTCCAATTTCAATAGTACCATTTACCCATTCCGGCTGTGCTTCCACATAGATACCTACCGGGCGTTCTTCCATTGTTTCTGTCACTGCCGCCGGATTATCTTTCATAAATTCTATATCTGAATTTGTCATCGTTACACTGAACACTGCAAGACCAATTACAAAACAGATCATAATCCATGTAGATTTTGAATGTAATAGTCGGTGAATATCCATTTTTATAAGATTAAACATTTAAAGCACCTCCCGTCAAATTTAAATAGTAATCTTCTAAAGCTTCATTCTTTATAGTAATCCCTACAGTCTTTACACCATTTTCCGCTAATGTCATCGTAATGCTTCCACCATCATTCAGTCTCTCAAAAATCTGGATTGTATCAGCATCTACTACTTTATACTGATGGATTCCCATATTTTCAAGAACAGTGCAGGCTTTTCCTGTATCATCTGTCTTAAGCTCTATTCGTTCACTACATTCTGCAAGAAGTTCTTCTCGCGTCATTTCCTTAATTAGAACACCATCATGAATAATACCATAGTTTGTTGCAATCTTTGATAATTCTTCAAGAATATGGCTTGAAATAATAAATGTAATATTCTTCTCTTTATTCAATTTGAATAAAGTTTCTCTTACTTCAGCAATTCCCTGGGGATCAAGACCATTGATTGGTTCATCTAAAATCACTAAGTCTGGATCGCCTACAAGTGCAAGTGCAATTCCAAGTCTTTGCTTCATACCAAGAGAAAAGTTCTTAACCTTTTTCTTTCCAACAGTTCCAAGTCCTACAGTATTAAGAAGTTCTTCAATCACACCCTGTTTTCTAACACCCATTGCGATGCATTTCAGTTTCATATTTTCATAAGCAGACATATTCGGATAAATTCCCGGTGCTTCAATCAATGTACCGATGCGGGACATATACTGATAGGCAGCTTTTCCACTTTTCCCAAATAGAGAAAAATCACCTTCTGTTGGAGCTGCAAGTCCGCTTATCATTTTAAGAATCGTTGTTTTCCCTGCTCCATTTCTCCCAATCAGCCCATATATATCACCTTGTCTGATATGAATATTTACTGCATTTACGACCTTATGTCTTCCGAATTTTTTCGTAAGACCGTTTGTACTTAACAAATCCTTCATTTCAACTCCTCCTTTACTTTATGCTTCCTAGTTTACAGATAAAATGACAATAAAACGCAAAGCAAAGTTAAAGAAAAGTTAAAGTTATTTGACCAGACGAAATCCAATTCCCCATACCGTTTCAATATATTCCTCTTCTGTAACAGTTTTTATTTTTTTGCGTATGTTACTGATATGTACATTAATAGTCTTATCCTCTCCAACATAAATATCATCCCAGGCATAATCGTATATATCCTGCTTTGCATACACCTTATTGGGATGAGACATGAAAAGTTCCAATATTTTAAACTCTTGTCTTGTCAATATAATCTCTGTACCGTTAATTTCAGCTGTAAATGTATCTAAATTCAGAACCAGATTTTTATATTTTAACAAGTTACTCTCTGTATTATACTCTTTTGCAAAACGACGAACCTGAACACCAACTCTTGCAATAAGTTCTTCAAGCTCAAAAGGTTTTGTCAAGTAATCCTCTGCCCCCTCTGTCAGCAGGTTCACTTTACTATCAAGGCTATCTTTAGCAGAAACTACAATCACAGGTATTTGCTGCTTTTCTTTCAGCTTAGGAAGTAGTTTTTCACCGGATACCCCTGGTAACATCAAATCCATAACAGCAAGTGCGTAATTCTCTTTGTCCAAATAAAGCAAAGCTTCTGTTCCCGAAAATGCCTGTGTGCAGCTGTATCCGGCTTTGGTGAGCGCCTCCGCTATAATGGCATTTATATCAGCATCATCTTCTATGATCAAAATTTTATTCATAAGTTTTTTGCTCCTTGAAAATTTCATAAATTAACTTTATGTAAATTATACACTTGCAAATTTTCTTCTGCAAGGCTGTATACTTCATCACGTTTTTCATGCAATTTTTTTAAAAATATTCATCCACTTTTTATATAACAGATTATAAACATAAAAAGAGCACTCCCTGAAAGTTTTTTCTTTCAAAAAGTGCCCTCAACAATCAATATTTATTTTCCATTAATAAAGTTTTGCTCCTGCCGGGATTCTGTCATCTACCATCAAGACATTCAATCCTTCTCTTCCTTCTTCCAGATGAGTTGCGGAGATAATCATACCACAGGAATCGATTCCCATCATCTTTCTTGGCGGAAGATTCACGATTGCGATCAATGTCTTTCCTACCAGCTCTTCCGGCTCATAGTAATCGTGGATACCACTTAAGATGACACGATCTTCGCCGCTTCCATCGTCTAATACAAATTTCAGAAGCTTTTTGCTCTTCGGAACTGCTTCACATTCTTTTACCTTTACCGCACGGAAATCTGATTTGCTGAATGTGTCAAAGTCTACCATATCTTCAAATAATGGTTCCACTTCTACATTAGAAAAGTCGATTTCTACTTTAACCGGCTCAGCTGCAACCGGTGCTTCTACAGCTTTTGGAGCTGCTGTTGTTGCCTGCGCAGCATTGTTTGCTTCGTTCTTCGCAGCACCCTGTGACTTCATTGTCGGAAACAGGAGAACGTCTCTGATCGCTGCGGAATCTGTGAGAAGCATACACATTCTGTCAATTCCGAATCCGATACCACCTGTTGGCGGCATACCAATCTCCAGTGCATTCAGGAAGTCTTCGTCTGTTGTGTTTGCTTCCTCATCACCCTGTGCAAGCAACTCTTCCTGTGCTTTGAAACGTGCTCTCTGATCGATCGGATCGTTTAACTCTGAGTATGCGTTTGCCATTTCCCATCCATTCATAAAGAATTCGAAACGCTCTGTATATTCTGGATTCTCCGGTTTCTTCTTTGTCAGCGGAGAAATCTCGATCGGATGATCCATCACAAATGTAGGCTGGATTAAATGCTCTTCTACAAATGCCTCGAAGAACAGAGAAAGGATATCCCCTTTCTTATGGCGCTCTTCAAACTCTACTTTATGTTCTTTGGCAAGTCTTCTTGCCTCCTTAAGTGTAGTCACTTCGTTCCAGTCGATACCAGTGTATTTCTTCACCGCATCTACCATTGTAATTCTCTCAAACGGTTTTCCGAGATCCATCTCTACTCCACCGTAAGTGATCTTCGTTGTTCCAAGAACTTCCTGTGCCACAAAACGGTAAAGATTTTCTGTCAGATCCATCATTCCGTTGTAATCTGTATATGCCTGGTATAATTCCATCAATGTAAACTCTGGGTTGTGTCTTGTATCAAGTCCTTCGTTGCGGAATACTCGTCCAATCTCATAGACACGTTCCATACCACCAACGATCAGTCTCTTCAGATATAATTCCAGGGAGATACGCAGTTTGAAATCTTCATTGAGTGCATTAAAATGTGTCTCAAATGGTCTTGCTGCTGCTCCTCCTGCATTAGAAACGAGGATTGGAGTTTCTACTTCCATGAATCCTTGTCCATCTAAGTATTTTCTGATCGCGCTGAGAATCTTAGAACGTTTGATAAATGTATCTTTGACGTCCGGATTCATGATCAAGTCTACATATCTCTGACGGTAACGTAAATCTGTATTGGTCAGACCGTGGAATTTCTCAGGAAGGATCTGAAGACTCTTCGATAACAATGTCACTTCCTGCGCATGGATAGAGATCTCTCCCATCTTTGTGCGGAACACATCTCCCTTGATTCCGACAATATCACCGATATCCATCTTTTTGAATGCTTTATAAGCTTCCTCTCCGATGTTATCTCTTGCGACATAAGACTGGATATTGCCCTGTAAATCCTGAACATTGCAGAAAGACGCTTTTCCCATCACACGTTTGGACATAATACGTCCTGCGATCGCTACGTCTTTTCCTTCCATCTCTTCAAAATGATCCTTGATATCCATGCTATGATGTGTCACATCATACTTTGTAATGACGAACGGGTCATTTCCACTTGCCTGCAGATCTGCCAGTTTCTCCCGGCGCACCTGTCTGAGCTGGTTTACGTCCTGCTCCTGTACCTTCTTCTGTTCAGCCACTTCTCTCACTCCTTAGTTTGCTCTTTCAATTTTTAACACTTTGTATTCCATAACGCCTGCCTGCGTCTCTACCTGAATCTCGTCTCCGACTTTTTTGCCAAGCAGTGCCTGTCCTACCGGAGATTCATTGGAGATCTTACCCTGAAGGCTGTTTGCCTCTGTGGAACCTACGATCTTAAACTGAATTTCCTCGTCAAATTCCTTGTCATATACGAGTACAGAACATCCGATATTAATCTTATCGAAATCTACTTCATCCTCTACAACAACTTCTGCATTCTTTAAAATCTTCTCTATCTCTTCGATTCTTGCTTCGATATCTCTCTGTTCATCTTTTGCAGCATCGTACTCTGCATTCTCTGATAAATCGCCCTGTTCTCTTGCTTCTTTGATCTTTGCTGCAACTTCCTTACGCTTTACTACTTTGAGGTTTTCCAGCTCTTCTTCCAATGCCTTTAACCCTGCATAAGTAAGTATTGTTTTTTTGTCTGCCATTGCATATTACCTCCTTGTATGCTTATAACATTCCCCTATTATTTGTCAGCCTTTCAGCGAATATTTCCTGTAAAATAATTCTATTTTCACAATTTCAACATTATACATGTTTTTACCTATAATGTCAATTTGTTTCCAAGTAATTGTTCCAATTCCTCGTAACTTTGCACCTGATTGATTTCTGCCCGCAAAGCTGCTGCTCCTTTTAATCCAGTCGTATACCATCCGACATGTTTCCGCATCTCCCGGATCCCGAGATAATCTCCTTTATACTCGATCTGAAGCCTTGCATGACGCAGCATAGTCTCCTTTAATTCTTCCAGCGATGGGCGTGGCGGAATCTTTCCGGTTCTATCATATTCTACTAACTCTCGAAAGATCCATGGATTTCCCTGTGCGCCTCTTCCTACCATTACTCCATCACATCCAGTCAGTTTCTGCATCCGCACAGCATCTTCTGCGGAAGTCACATCTCCATTTCCGATGACCGGGATGGATACTGCCTCTTTCACTTTCCTTATGATCTCCCAGTCTGCTTTTCCAGAATAGTACTGCTCTCTTGTCCGGCCATGCACTGCCACTGCAGCGCCCCCTGCCTCCTCGATCACCTTTGCGATTTCCACTGCATTGATGCAAGAATCATCAAATCCTTTCCGGATTTTAACAGTGACCGGCTTTGGGATCGCCTTCACTGTCTTGCTCACTATTTCATAGACAAGCTTTGGTTGTTTCATCAGCGCAGAACCTTCTCCATTTTTGACAATCTTAGGCACCGGGCATCCCATATTGATATCGAGGATCGCAAACGGAAGTTCTTCAATCTGCTTTGCAATCTCACTGATCGTATCCGGCTCAGAACCGAACAACTGAAGTGAAACCGGTCGTTCTTCCTCGTGGATCCGAAGAAGGTCCTGTGTATTTTTATTTTTGTACTGAATCGCCTTCGCACTGACCATCTCCATGCAGAGAAGTCCTGCCCCCTGCTCCTTGCAGAGCAAGCGAAAAGGCAGGTCGGTCACTCCTGCCATCGGTGCCAGTATATATGGATTCTCCAGCTCTACTGTCCCTATTTTCAATCTATTTTTGTGTATCATCTCTTTCCTTTCTGCTTTTTACTTCTTATTCTTCTCATACAGAATCCGAAGTCCGTCCAATGTCAGATTCTGATCATAGGCATCAAAAACGTCTGTCTCCGAGACAATGATCTTACCAAGGCCTCCGGTCGCAATGACTTTTACATTCTCCAATCCTGTTTCTTTTTTCATCTTTTGGACAATATACTCTGTCTGCCCGATATACCCATACACAAGTCCCGCCTGCATACTTGTAATTGTTTCCTGTCCCATGATCACTTCCGGCTTCTTGATCTCAATCTCCGGCAGCATCGCTGCCCCGCCCCAAAGAGCCCGTGCAGAGGTGCGGATTCCCGTTGCAATGCATCCTCCCATAAAGGAACCATCCTCTGCGATCATATCATAGGTCGTCGCTGTCCCGAAATCGACGACGATCACCGGACCGCCATATTTTTCATATGCAGCAACTGCATCTACAATCCGATCCGGTCCCATGCGCGGATTATCCATCCCGATCTTAATTCCCGTCTCAATCTCTCTTGAGACTACAAGGGGATATACATCCAGATATTTAATAATCGCACTTGTCAGAGAGTGCATAATATCCGGCACGACAGAAGCAATGATGACTGCATCGATCTGCCGGATCTCAAACCCTTGGTGTTCAATCAGATCACACAGAGAAATCCCATATTCATCTGATGTTCTCGGAAGCTTTGTTGTCATTCTAAATTTCGCTTCCAGCTTTTCTTCCTTATATACACCCAGTGTAATATTTGTATTTCCAACATCTATAACCAATAACATTAAATTTCTTCTCCTAAGAAAAATACTTTATAGTAAAGCTCCAACGATCTCAACAGTTCTTCTTTTGTCTGCTGTATCTCTTTGATCTTGAGCTTGCTTCCAATTTCATCAAACATTGGATCAAAATCCTCTGTCGTCACTTCAAAACAAAGTGTTCCATCTTCTTCAAAGACGAGTGTGAGGATTCCCCCCACATCTTCTGTGTAAAGTACACACAGAATCTTCAATTCATCCTGGATTTCCTGCGGCAATGCCTCAAAATCCGGATTTAGATAATATTTTTTTTCATACGAGTTCGCCCCGCACAATACTACTTTCTCTTCGTACATGTTTTTGTTACTCCATTTTTCTAATTCATTTATGCTAATACGCATATCCGTAAATTCCGCGCACCGATACTTCCCCGGCATAAACCGTGCAAATCTCTCCCGCTTCGTTTTCCACTAGCAGTTCTCCAGCTTCATTGATCCCCAGTGCTATGCCGTCCCAGTTTCCCTTTGGTTCCAGAACTGTCACTCTCCGTCCACAGTTTACTGACTGCTCATTGTATCTCTGCTGCACAAAACGAAGGCTCTGTTCTTTTTCAAATGCTTCATAAAGCGTCTCAAACCGCTGCATGATCTCTGCGATCAACTCGGATCTCTTTATGGAAACCTTTCCTTCTAACAGAAGGGACGTCGCCTTCTCTCTAAGCTCTTCTGGAAATTCCTTCCGATTTACATTTACTCCGACTCCGACAACCACATAGTCAATGTAATCAATCTCTGCGCTCATCTCTGTCAGAATCCCACAGATCTTCTTTCCGCCAATCACAAGATCATTTGGCCACTTAATCTTCACCTCAAGATCAGTCTTATCTCTTACTGCCTCCGCCGCGGCAATCGCCATCAAGATTGTCAGCATCGGCGCCTTGTCCGGAGCAAACTGCGGCCGCAGCAGCAAAGACATAAAAATCTCAGTTCCTTCCGGAGAATCCCAGATTCTTCCTCTGCGTCCTTTTCCGGCACTCTGCCTGTCTGCCACAAAAAGTGTTCCATGCACAGCTCCCTGCCCGGCTGCCTGCTTTGCACGAATGTTCGTAGAGTCTGTCTCTGCATAATATTCTACACACTTTCCAATTGTCCGTGTCTCAATCCTGCTTTCCATCTCTTCTTTAGAAAGCACATCCGGGCTCTCTTGGAGTAGATATCCTTTGTTTCTCACCGCCTCGATCTCATATCCTTCTTCCTTCAGCTGTGAAATTACTTTCCAGATGGCAGTCCGGGACACTTGGAACCGTTCACACAGCTCCTGCCCGGAGACATGCCCACTGCTTTCCCGAAGCACTTTTAATATCTCTGCCTTCATGATCATGCTCCCAGAGTGGCAGCCATCACTGCCTTGATCGTATGCATACGATTCTCTGCCTCATCGAATACTTTCGACTGTGCAGACTCAAACACCTCGTCGGTGACTTCCATCTCTTTGATCTGGAAACGTTCTCCCATTTCTTTTCCGACCTCAGTCTCCCAATCGTGAAATGCCGGCAGACAGTGAAGAAAGATTGCCTGTTCTCCCGCATTTTTCATCACATCCATCGTTACCTTGTACGGGGTCAGATCACGGATTCGTTCCTCCCACACACTGTCTGGCTCTCCCATAGATACCCATACATCTGTATAAATAATATCTGCATCCTTAGTCCCTGCGCTGACATCTTTTGTCAGTGTGATCGTTGCGCCAGATTCCTCTGCAAATCTCCGGCATTCTTCCACAAGTGCCTTGTCCGGGAAGTATTTCTCCGGTGCACATGCCACAAAGTGCATTCCCATCTTCGCGCAGGCGATCATCAGCGAATTTCCCATATTATAGCGGGCATCCCCCATATACACAAGCTTTCTTCCTGCAAGATCTCCAAAGTGCTCCCGGATGGTTAACAGATCTGCCAGCATCTGTGTCGGATGATATTCATTCGTAAGCCCGTTCCAGACTGGAACGCCTGCATACTTTGCCAGTTCCTCAACGATTTCCTGTCCATATCCGCGGTATTCAATCCCATCAAACATTCTTCCAAGCACCCGTGCAGTATCCTTGATACTCTCCTTCTTCCCAATCTGTGACGCAGCCGGTTCCAGATAGGTCGTTCCCATTCCGAGATCGTGGGCAGCCACCTCAAAAGAACAGCGGGTTCTCGTACTTGTTTTTGCAAAAATCAGCGCTACATTTTTCCCGCGCAAAGTTTCAGTCAAGATGCCCTGCTTTTTCTTTTCCTTCAGTTCTGCGGCCAGATCAAGAAAATATGTAATCTCTTCTGCGGTAAAATCTTTTAATGTTAAAAAATGACGTCCTTTTAAATTCATATTATTCTTCCTTTCCCATCGCAAGGAGCAGTTCCGTAAAATATGGAACAGACTCTTTGTTGTCTTTCTTTTCATATTTTTCTTTCACAAGATCAAATAATTCTTCCACGGTATAGATCCGGTACTTTGGGACATGCAGATATTTTGCGCTCGCCTCCAACATTGCAAGATACAACTCTGCTTCCTTTGTACGCAGCGGAAGCTTCAGCCAGAATGCAATCTCCCTGCTGTCATGCTCTGTCAGGCCCTCAAACTTCTTTTCATAATACCACTCTTCTTTCGTTTGTTCAATATAGTAAATCGTACCCGCAAGTCCGTAGATTACTCGTTTGGCATCATAATATCCAATCTTCATATTCTGCCTGCTTCGCTTTTCCTGAAATTCAATAATACTCCCAAGCTTCACCCTTGGTGCAATCTCATAGACTGTCACATCGTCAGGTAAATATACTCTTGGCTCTCTTCCCGGACCAAAAATCCGCACTTCGATAATATTCTGATACCCGCGCTCAACAAGTGTTCCAAGCGGTACATTGTTGATCACGCCCCCGTCCATATACTTCTTCCCATGCAGTTCTTCGTTTTTAAACCCAATCAGATAAGCGCTCGCCAGAAGAAAATCCTCCAGCAGTCCTTCCGGGATATCTTCGATTCCAAGCTCCAGCTCCTTCATATCTGACAAAGAAAATGTAAGCAGATAAAATGCAATTTTTGACTGTCTGATTTTCTCTTCATCCACCATTTCATGGATCAGTTCTCTCAGCGGTGTAACATCCACTCCTCCATTTTTTATCACAGTGAGCACTTCATGGATTGCTTCGTGGAGTGGAAGCTTTCTGTCAAACAATTCCTGCATGATCTGGTCATCTACATCCATGACTCTTGAAAAAGTGATCTTCTCCCAGATTTTCTCCGCTCGCTCCAGATCCCCCATGCAGACAAGTGCACCGTTTAAAGCTCCGACCGATGTGCCTGCCACTGCACTGATCTTGACACCGGCCTCCCGCATCGCCTTCCATGCTCCAATTTGATATGCTCCTCTGGCGCCTCCACCGTCAAATACAATTCCATATGTTTTCTCAAGATCTATCACCGGTTTCACAAAATCCCCTCCTGTCAGGCGGAAAGCGAAGGGGCCGCCGCAAAATCCTTTGCAGCAGCCGCCTTCCTCTTATGACTTTCCTCTTTTATTTCTTTACTGTTCTTTCTCTGTCTTTGCAATCTCTGTCACAGACTTCACAAGTCCTGCGATTCCCTGAATCTCAGAAGGAATAATAATCTTCGTCGCTCTTCCATTAGATGCCTTTTCAAATGCCTCAAGACTCTTCATCGTCAGAACTGCCTCATCTGCTCCTGCTTCTTTCAAGAAACGGATACCGTCTGCATTGGCTTTCTGTACCTTCAGGATTGCCTCTGCCTCACCTTCTGCTTCACGAATCATCTTCTCTTTCTCTGCTTCCGCTCTAAGGATCGCAGCCTGCTTCTCTGCCTCTGCATCAAGGATTGCAGACTCCTTGTTACCTTCTGCCACAAGGATTGTAGACTTCTTCTCACCTTCTGCCTTCAGAATCGCTTCACGTCTCTCACGCTCTGCCTTCATCTGCTTCTCCATGGCATCACGGATCGCAGCCGGAGGAATGATATTCTTTAACTCTACACGATTGACTTTAATGCCCCAAGGGTCTGTTGCAACATCAAGAGATGCCCGCATCTTCGTATTAATTGTTTCTCTGGAGGTAAGTGTCTCGTCTAATTCCAAATCACCGATGATATTACGAAGGGTTGTCGCGGTCAGATTCTCGATCGCCATGATCGGATTGGCCACTCCATAGCAGAATAACTTTGGATCTGTAATCTGATAAAACACAACTGTGTCAATCTGCATCGTAACGTTATCCTTTGTGATCACCGGCTGTGGCGCAAAATCTACTACCTGCTCTTTTAAGTCCACTTTTCTTGCTACCTTCTCGATGATCGGCACTTTGACATGGAATCCTACTCCCCATGTTGTCTTATAAGCACCCAGTCTTTCGATTACCATCGCTTGTGCCTGCGGCACAATCTTAATACACGAAATCAGAAGCCCTACAATAATGATAAGAAAAACAATTCCGAGCACCATCGTCATGATACTTCCTGTTGCGTAATACATAGAAAGTCCCCCTTTCAACGATCCGTCTCTCTTTTAGACAGAATCTATTGTGTTATTTATTTTCCTTATCTTACTATAATTTCCTTCCAAATACAATAGTCAGATACAAAAAAGATACCGTCTGAATTTCGGTATCTTTTTTGTAAGAAGTGCAGAATTTTCTGCCACTCTTATTTCCTCTCTTCCTTTTAATAACGTACTGGCTTTTCCGTAAAAACCGGTACTCCTCTATCTCCCTCTTCTTGATTTTTCTTCTGCAAGAATCGCTGCGCCCAGCGCCCCCGCATACCTTCCATCTGCAGTCGACTCCACGTTCTTTCCAATCTGCTCAGAAAGGCGTCTTGTAAAATATGCGCTGTGACTCAGTCCTCCTGTCAGGATGACACGGTCTGTCATTGCCTTTCGCATAGCAAGCTGCGCTACCTTCGTCACAACAGAGTCCACAACACCTGCTGCGATATCCTCCCTGCTTCTGCCTTCTCCAATATAATTGATAACTTCTGATTCCGCAAAAACAGTACAGAGAGAACTGATCGGGAGCACTGTTCCCTTTTCTGCCAGATCAAAAAGTTCCTGCAGTGTCACACCAAGCCTGTTTGCCATGATTTCCAAAAACTTTCCGGTTCCTGCTGAGCACTTATCATTCATCAGAAAATCCTGTACCATTCCGTTCTCGATCAGTATGACTTTCGTGTCCTGACCTCCGACATCAATGACCGTACAGTCTCCTCCCGCCAATTCTCTTCCGCCCCTTGCATGGCAGGTGATCTCCGTGATCACATAGTCGGCAAAATCTACTGCGATCCGACCATACCCGGTCGCAACGACTTTCGTCTCATCTCCCAGGACATCCACATCATTTTCCTTTAACTTCTCTTTGATCGTCTGTGTTGTTTCCTTGCTGCTCCACCCCGTAGGAAGCACAAACTGCATATCGGATGTCCCTCTTACTACTACCTTCGATGCGGTGGAGCCAATATCAATCCCTACATAATTCACGTTTCTTACCTCTTCTGACATGTTACAGCATCTCCAGGAATGCTGTGATTCTTGTATTGAGCTGACCGATGTCTGCCTGAGAATAGTCTGTCTCTACATTAATATAAGGAATTCCCTTCTTCTCATTGACAAAACGGCGGATTCCCAGTGTCTCCACATTATATGTATGACATGCCTGAAGTGTCATCTCTACAACTCCGTCTACTTTGTACTCATCGATCAGACGATCTAACAATTCCAGTCTGTTTGGGTTCGGTGTCATTACAGAACATCCGATATCAATGTATCTTCTTGCAAGTGCATCGTATACATCCGGATTCTCCTCATCCACCAGCTTATCGATAGATTTTGCACCACTGCAGTTCTCGTAAGTCACAACGACACCGCCATTCTCTTCGATTGCTTTGATCACCTTCTCGCTTGCTCCCCCTACCGGACATCCAGTCAAAAGGATTCTAGGTCTCTTGTTTAACATCTTTCCTTCTGCATATTCTCTCTCGATTTTTTCAACAATTCCGTCCACCTCTGCCGGGATCGCTGTTCTGTCGAATTTGAAGCCACTTCCATAGAGTACCTTAAACTGATCCATACCTGTGATCGGCGCCGGATCATGTTTCATCACTTCATAAAATCTCTTTAAAGACTTGCGGACCTTATTTTCTTCATGAATTGCCTTGCGGATATCGTCCTCCGTGATCGTCACTTCAAATTTCTTCTCTAAATATTCTTTGAAACGGATGATTTCGCTCTTCCACAATTTCAGCGCTTCCTCACTCTGTGTGTTTGGCAGTTCCATCAGAAATACATCTTTAAACTCTGACATATATTCATACATCTTCTTTTTTCCATCACAAGTCGTCTCCCCGACAACTACATCTGAAAAATAGAAAAACGGACATTTATCTGCTTTCGCAAATCCATAGCTGGATTTGATCAGCGGACATAAGTTTTTCGGAAGATCTTTCTCTGCCTCTGTAATCGTCTCATCTGATGTGGAACATAATCCAACTGTCGCTGCTCCCATAGCCGTTGCGATTTCCTTTGGAAAATATGTACAATATGCGCCGACTACCGGGATTCCCTTATCTTTTAATTGCTTCATAGCAAGAAATGAGTTTTTGCGCTGCTCGGCAAACTCTTCAAATACTTCTGGTAATTCTTTAATCACTTCCATGTTAGTTTTCCTCCATATTTCGACCTTTACTTATGATGATATAGTCGTTTTAAAACGAAGTCAAATTGCTATTTTTTATAATATTATAGATGTTTCCTATAAGATTATCTGCGAAATCTATGACTTATAAAAAATGTCTGGAATCCTGCGTTTTCGATGTTTTCACATCCCCTGCAGAACTCCAGACATTTTTTTACTCCCCTATTTTCTTTTTTAGTGGAACCAGTGATTTCCGATCAACTGTCCGTAATCGCCATTTCCAAAATAAAGCGCCTCCCCGATCGGATTGGCTCCTGCGAGGGCATCTGCCGCCGCCTGATAGCAACTTGCCGTTGTCCGCCCATCGGCAAGTACCGCATCCAGCTTCCCGGTAATTGCCGGTCCAAACTGTCCGCTCTGATAAATGACCTCTGTAATTGAGTTCGGGAAAATACCGCTTCTTACACGGTTCATAACAACAGCCCCTACTGCAACCTGACCTTCATACGGCTCTCCCCCGGCCTCACAGAAGATCAACGCTGCAAGCAATGCCTGCTCCCCGCTGGTGGCAGCTGTCACTACTTGCTGGGAAGCCTGTGCTTCTTGTGCCTGCTGCTGCGCCTGCGCTGCTGCCGCCTCTTCCTCTGCTTTCTTTTTTGCTTCCTCTGCTTTTCTTGCCTCTTCCGCCGCCTGCGCTGCCGCTCTTTGTTCTTCTTCAATCTGCGCTAACGTTTTCGCTGGTTCAGACTCCCTTGTCCGTACAATTGCTCCATTGTCTTCCATCGGCTTTTCTACAACCGGACACACCTGATCCGCTCTTCTGACTGCATCCGTTCCAAATGCAAGGGAATCGCTCTTCACATATCCGTTCACCTCATCTGCGGAAACTCTTGTCCATACAACCCCTTTTTCTTCTACATCTACAATTGTGTTGTGGTATAGTTTTCCAACAACTTCGCTTCCTTCTTCTCCCGCAAGCAGTACATCAGTCTCCCCATCCACGTTGGATACTGCCTTTTGGTGCCATTCCTGCGTGGATACTGCAACTGCTGCGACCTCCGGTATCTGCTCCAGCGCTGATGCCAATGCCGATGAAATTGTTTGTGTTTTCTCTATACTGTCAGTCTGCCGAGTTTCAGTTGATGCCACAGATATACTTCCGTCCATTCCTGCAGCTGTGAGCACACAAACCGCAGACAAAACTACTGCCAGCATCCTCTTATTCTCTTTTCTCATACTTTTCCTCCTGATTTTGCAATAAAACGAATTAAAAGTTAATTATATTATACTCTTTTAATTCATTTTTATTACATTTGTTACAAACTTGTTACATTTTGTTTGTAGGAACATCCTAACAGCTTTTCTTTCATTTGTCAACTTTTCCGCTCTGGAAATTTTCTCCTTCCAAGATCCATCCCCTTTTGTCTCTTTCTCCCACACGATATCAAATGAATTTTCCATACAAAAAAGCAGCTGATCTTTTGGAACTTCCTCAAGATCAACTGCTATCCTTTTTAATGATACTCTTTGTCCACCTTTATTTCTTTGTTTATCTCTGATTTCTTCTCTGTCTCGCAGTCTCGAACATCAGCACGGAGGTGGCAATCGCTGCATTTAATGATTCTACCTGCCCCTGCATAGGAATGCGGATCCATGTATCTGCCAAATCCGCGATTTCCTTTCGAAGTCCGTTTCCCTCATTTCCAATCAAAAATGCCGTCTTTTTCGTATAGTCTTCCTTGTCGTAACTATTTTTCCCATCAAGATGTGCGGCATATGTAAAAATACCGTGCGCCTTTACTTTTGCGATCGCTTCTTTTAAATCTTCCACATAGACAAACGGAACACGGTAAATAGAACCCATCGTTGAGCGGATAACTTTCGGATTATAAATATCCACACTCTCCTTGCTGATGATGATTCCTGTCACCCCCGCTCCCTCTGCGGTTCGCAGAATCGTTCCAAGGTTCCCTGGATCCTGAAGGTTGTCCAAAACAAGAAGATGTGCATCTTCTGCCTCTAAAATATCCTCCAGACAGTAAGCGGACTGGCGTACGACACAGAGGATTCCCTGTGGTGTCTTTGTATCAGAAACATATTGAAAAACATGATCTGACAGATATTCTAACTTCCTTCTGTCTTTCAGCCTGTTGATTTCTTCTTTCTGTTTGTCTGCAAATGTCTCGGATACATAGACTTTCACAAGCTGCTCCTGTGGAATCTCCTGGTACATCTTGACTCCTTCCACAAGAAAGACTCCCTGCTCGTTCCGCACTTTGCTTTTTTTCTGAAGCTGCACCAGTTCCTTCACTCTCGCATTCGACGTGCTTGTAATCATACTTATTCCCCTTTGTATTTATTCAACATTTCATTACTTCCAATGAAAATCATAATAGTTCCTTCTTCCAGCGGCATCTCCGGCCTTACATTGACATCAACTTTCTCATCCTTTTTAATACCGACTACGTTAAATCCATAGCGCTCACGGATGCGAAGCTCACGCAAAGTCTTCCCGATCCATTTTTCTGGAACCCTTGTCTCTACGATACTATAATCCGGTGATAGCTCGATCCAATCTGCAAAATTTGTGGAGACAAGATTTTTGGCAACTCTTCTTCCCATCTCCATCTCCGGAAATACGATTGCATCTGCACCGACCCTTTTTAAGATGGATGCATGAAGCTCGTCCTGCGCCTTTGCAAGCACATACGGAATCCCTGCCTCTTTTGACAAAATCGTAGCCATAATACTAGATTCCATGTTATCGGCAATCGCCACAACGGCACCATCCAGATTGCGAAGTCCCAGAGACTGGATCACTCCCGTATCATGCAGATCCGCGCGCATTGCGTAAGATACCTGATCTGCGATCTCTTGTACTTTTTCTTCCGCAATATCTACTGCGATCACTTCGCATCCGAGTTTCTCCAATGTCACTGCCACACTGGAACCAAATTTTCCAAGTCCAAATACTGCATATTGCTTTTTCATATTTTCTTATCCCCCTATCCGATCATCAGACGTTTCGCCGGCAGCTGTCTCACCTGGCTCATCGGATTTCTCTTCAATCCGAATGCCAGCGCCATTGTAACCGGTCCGATCCGCCCTGCATACATTAAGATCATAATCACAAATTTACTTGCGGTGTGAAGCGCCGGAGTCAGCCCCGTGGAAAGACCTACTGTTCCAATTGCCGAGGTCGTCTCAAACAAAATATCAAGAAATCCCGCAGATTCTATCACTGAAACGGCTATAGTCCCTATCATCAAGATTGTAAAAGACATCAGCATAACTGAAATCCCCGTCCGGATATTTTCTTCCGGAATTCTTCTTCCAAAGCACTCCGTATCCTTATTTCCTTTTACGACAGTAACCGCTGTAAGGAATAACATTGCAATCGTTGTCGTCTTCACCCCTCCGGCGGTACCGGCCGGGGAGCCTCCGATAAACATCAGAAGGCAGGAAATGAACACCGATTCTTCTCTTAGATTTCCCTGCGGCACGGTAAAGAATCCGGCCGTTCTCGTTGTCACTGACTGAAATGCCGCTCCCATCACCTTGTCTCCAAAAGAAAATTCTCCAAGCGTATCCGGGTTAGAAAATTCTAGAAACAGAAAACTGACTGTACCTGTCACAATCAGAATTGCCGTCATCGTCAGTGCAACCTTGGAGTTCAAGGTTAAAATCTTAAACATTCCACGTCTTCTCTCACCCTTTTTGCGAAAGTTTCTAATATTATCAGTGATGTCAAACCACACGGTATAACCGATACCTCCTGCAACGATCAATATCATCGTTGTCAGATTGATCAGCGGATTTCTTGCATATGCCGCAAAACTATCTGCCCCTAATATATCAATTCCCGCATTGCAAAATGCTGAGATAGAGTGAAACACACTATACCAGATTCCTTTCAAAAATCCATACTCCGGAATAAACTGAAATGCAAAAAAGATTGCTCCAATTCCTTCTACGACGAAGGTTCCCTTCAGAATCCGCAAGATCCATTTCACCATACCTGATAAAGACTCCATGTTATACGTTTCCTGAATCATCACTCGCTCTTTTACCGTGATCTTCCTTCCGATCACAACAAGAAAAAATGTCGATACTGCGACTACACCAAGTCCTCCAATCTGTATTAGAACAAGCAATACTACCTTGCCAAGAAGCGTAAACTGCGCCGCCGGAACAACTGTCATAAGCCCGGTCACACAAACTGCCGATGTCGATGTAAAAAGTGCGTCTGTAAATGCAATCGGCTCTTGATTGCAGACCGGAAGCCATAGAAGTATTCCGCCGATCACGATCACGAGCAAGAAGCCTGCTGCAAGCATCTGCATCGTGCTTAATCTTACACTTTTTTCTTTCCACTTAAACATTTTCTTTCACTTTTCTCCCTTTATGCTTTTTGAATCAATTATACTACACTTCCCGAAAAGATAACAGTCCTAAAAAAAGAATCCCTGTACCAACGGCACAGGAACCCCTCATGCTGCCGACAGCCCTTATTTCCGGACTGCGGCCCTTCTTTTCTTCTCTTATACTTTAAATCGGTACCCCACACCCCAGATTGTCTCAATATACTGCGGTTTGGAAGTATCGTACTCAATCTTCTCCCGAATCTTCTTAATATGAACTGTCACAGTCGCAATATCCCCGATCGATTCCATATCCCAAATCTCACTGAATAATTCATCCTTTGTATATACGTGATTCGGATGCCCTGCAAGAAACGTCAGAAGGTCAAATTCCTTCGTCGTAAATGCCTTCTCTTCTCCATTGACCCACACCCTTCTCGCTGTCGTGTCAATCTTTAAGCCACGGATCTCAATAATATCATTTGTCTGTACATTGCTTCCGATCAAACGCTCATATCTTGCAAGATGCGCTTTGACTCTCGCCACAAGTTCGCTCGGACTAAACGGCTTTGTCATATAATCATCTGCGCCAAGTCCAAGTCCCCGGATCTTATCGATATCATCCTTTTTGGCAGAGACCATAATGATCGGTGTATTTTTCTTCTGACGTACTTCTCTGCAGATTTCAAATCCATCCACTCCCGGAAGCATCAGGTCAAGGATCACCAGATCAAACTGATCCGTCAGCGCCTTCTCAAGCCCCGTCTCTCCATCATTTGCAACTTCTACCTCGAACCCACTCAGTTCTAGATAATCTCTCTCCAGATCTGCAATCGTTTCTTCATCTTCTACGATTAATATTCTACTCATTTACCGGTACCTCCTGATATTTTCTGATTACAAAATACATGACCGTCCCTGTCCCTTCTCTGCTTGTCGCCCAAATCTTGCCGCCATGCTCCTCGATGATCTTCTTCACAATCGAAAGTCCAATGCCGCTTCCGCCCTTAGAAGAATTTCTCGATGCATCTGTCCGGTAAAAACGATCAAAAATATTCGGCAGATCTTTGGCGGCAATTCCTTTCCCATTGTCCTCCAATTCCACCTGAATAAAATCACCGACGTCCTTCACCCGCAAGTTAATCCGCGCCCGCTTCTTATCCATATATTTCAAAGAATTCGTCACAATATTGTTGATGACTCGCTTTAACTGCTCGGCATCGCCGATGATGCGGATATCTTCCTCTACGTAATTGAAATATCCAAACTCGACATCTCTCTGCTCCAGTTCCAACTTCAGATCTTCTGCACAGTCATCAAAATATTCATTGACTGACAGTGTTGTAAAGTTGTATGGAATTCGATTCGTATCAATCTTAGAGTAAAGCGTCAGTTCATTGATCAGAAGATCCATCTCATTTGCCTTATTATAAATCGTCCGGATATACTTCTCCATCTTCTCAGGTGTATCTGCAACACCATCCATAATTCCTTCTACATACCCCTTGATCGCTGTGATTGGTGTCTTCAAGTCGTGGGAAATATTACTGATCAGCTCCTTGCTCTCCTTATCATAGGCAAGCTTCTCCTCCGCATTGTCTTTCAGCCGCTTCCGCATCTCCTCAAAATCCTGACAAAGCTGGCCGAGTTCATCATCGGTATCCGGAATCAGGCGGAAATCTAAATTCCCTTCTTTAATATTCTTCGTCGCCTTCTGCATCTTCACAAGCGGAATCTTGATTCCTCTGTAAATCCAGACAACAAGCAGCGCTCCGGTAATGACAAGGATCACAATGACCGCCACAAGAATGTCTTTTAAGAATTGTGATACTTCCGGCAGCATGCTCGTCACATCTGTTACAATAAATGCACTGCACTTGTTCTTGTCATCACTGACAAAATCCACCTGCTTTACAAGTACCTGTGCTTCTCCGCCAATATATACACCATTCTCGGAATCTGCATTGTATTCTTCATAAGCCGGTAAATCCGGGATCACCGCCTCCGTCTTCTGCGGATCTTCTCCCATATATACGATAATATCATCCTTTCTCACAAGAAGATAGGATCCTTTCTGCCGAAGCCTCTGGTTAAACTGCTCCAGATAAGAAGCATCTTCCAGCTTCTCCGGATCCTTATCTGCTGCCCTCTCCAGCTCATGATATGCCTCTTTCGTAATCCGGCTCGGCACCTGCACACTATTTAACAGTGCTTCATAGGTGGTCCCTGTAATTCCATATGTCTTCTCGATCGAACGAATCTGAAGTTGTGCGAATCCACAAAATACGGCGCTCGTCAAGAGCACCGGCAAAATAATGATCGTCATAAAAGCAATGACCAGTCGTGTTTTTAATTTCATCGTGTCCAACCTCTTGTTCTATATACTTTCTATGCTTGTCTCAATCTGACTTCATTATTATATCATGTCACCTTGTTAAATACACCAAAACACCTATAAACATTTATAAAATTTTTGTAAACCCTGGCATAACAACGGCAAGCGCATCGCCGTTTTTAATCCCGGCATTTCAACGGCACTTATCCGTCATTTTCCCAATATATTCCTGCTCCAGTTCTTCTGCCAGATACGCATCGCTCATGCAGTGCATATCAGATACACCGTCACGGATCAACTGGTAGGTCTCAGAATAATAAAAGAATTTCAATGCTGCATCGAGTGAAAGCCCCTGCTTTTTTGCAAAACATTCGATGACACGGCTATATTTTTTCTGAAGTAAAATCGGATTCGCTGTCATAGTCTTTCACTCCCTTCAAAATGTAATAGAGACAGTGACTTCTCTGTACGGAAACAAATTTGCAGATTTGGCTTTTCATAACGCAGGCGGTTGATAGCTTCTGTCTTATCAATCAGTCCGTCAAAAAATAGTTCCACTGTATTGAATACCTTATCATTGGCAACTCCTCCCACAACAAGGTCGTAATCTGTCGAATCTCTTCCAGCACGACAATTCAGAATGAAATCCAGCCATTCCTCGGAATAAGAATCAAATTTCAGTGTTTTCAATTCGATTTCCCGGTTTCCATCATATTCATACCGAGAGATAATGCCATCTTTTCCACGACGTTGGAACTTACCACACCACTTCACAGCTTGCTCATGCAGCGGTGTGACATAAAAGCCACGCCCAAAGTCTACATTAGAACGGGAATGAACCAAATCTGGCTGTACAATCTCCAAAAAAGAACCGTGATAGAGAATCATACTTCCACCTTCCTTTCTTTCATCACATCAAGGAGGTCGTCTACAATATATTCCCGACTCTGGGTATGCAGCATTTCATATTCCGGCACAATATAACCATTCAGAATATCACTTTTCTCCGTAAATGCCTGATAGACACGTTCCGCATCCACACCCAACTTTGCCGCAACATTTTCAATACAAAACACAGCAAACTCCAGTTCACTGAAATTTTTTATTTCTTCATTCGTCATCATAAACACTCTCTCCTTTATGATCATTTTAAAAAAACCACTTTTTGCTGTTCTTTAAAGCGAAAAATCACCGACCACTTCATAGAATTCTCTTTGCTCTTCTGGTTCCGCCTCTAGTCTTTCTTCTAATGACCGCAGCTTTATTATTTTTATTATACTAACATCCTATTCATCCGACAACTTTTGTTTTCTGATTCACGAAATTCAACTCTGTTATTTCGGTTCTAAACTTTACTTAAACGCAAAACTGCTCCACAGATTTTCTCTTATCTGTGGAGCAGCCATCTTTCTCATCTGATGATCGAAGTCTCTTATAAATATTTCTTTAATGCTTCTGCTTTATCCAGTTTTTCCCATGGAAGATCTAAGTCATTACGTCCAAAGTGTCCATAAGCTGCTGTCTGCTTGTAGATCGGACGGCGAAGATCTAACATTTTGATGATTCCTGCCGGTCTTAAATCAAAGTTCTCACGGATGATCTCTACTAACTTCTCGTTAGAAAGTTTTCCGGTTCCGAATGTATCTACCATGATCGATGTCGGATGAGCCACCCCGATTGCATAAGAAAGCTGAATCTCACATTTCTTTGCAATTCCTGCTGCAACGATGTTCTTTGCAACGTAACGTGCTGCGTATGCTGCAGAGCGGTCTACCTTTGTACAGTCTTTTCCAGAAAATGCTCCACCGCCGTGACGTGCCATTCCACCGTAAGTATCTACGATGATCTTACGTCCTGTCACACCACTGTCTCCGTGTGGTCCACCGATTACGAATCTTCCTGTCGGGTTGATGAAGAATTTTGTCTGCGCATCTACCATCTCCTGTGGAAGTACTGGATCAAATACATATTTCTTAATATCTTCATGAATCTGTTCCTGAGTTACATCCGGATCATGCTGTGTAGATAATACAACCGCATCAAGACGCACCGGGATTCCCTCTTCGTTGTACTCTACTGTCACCTGGCTCTTACCATCTGGTCTGAGGTAAGAAAGTGTTCCATCTTTGCGGACTTTTGTCAGCTGCAATGTCAGCTTGTGTGCCAGCGCGATTGGATATGGCATCAATTCTTCTGTCTCATCCGAAGCATATCCGAACATCATTCCCTGATCTCCTGCTCCAATTGCATCAATCTCCTCGTCTGACATTTTGTTTTCTTTTGCTTCTAAGGCTTTATCTACACCCATTGCAATGTCAGAAGACTGCTCATCGATTGCTGTGATCACACCACAAGTATGTGCATCGAATCCGTATTTTCCTCTGTTGTATCCAATCTGATCCACAGTATCTCTTACAATTTTCTGAATATCTACATATGCATTTGTTGTAATCTCACCCATAACAAGGACAAGTCCTGTTGTGATCGCTGTCTCACATGCCACACGGCTCATCGGATCCTGCTCCATCAGCGCATCTAACACAGCATCTGAAATCTGGTCACAGATCTTATCCGGATGACCTTCGGTTACTGATTCTGAAGTAAATAATAATTTTTCCATTCGTACGTTCCTTTCTTTTTTCTCTTTCTCTTTCGCCGGACTGTTCTTTCTTTCTCTGATAAAAAGTCATTTATCAAAACTCTCTGAGATAAAAACAGCAGCCCGACAACATTCGGACTGCTTTATACTCATAAATCAATCCTCTTATTGTTCGATTACTCGCTCAGGCTGGCACCTTCCGTTCACGGGGTTGCCGCAGCTTCACAGATCCTTTGTATCTCCACTGCTCTGAATAAGAGAAAGTTTCTATTATTCTGTTCTTGTTCCGTTAGAAATCATAACACTGATTGACAGGACCGTCAAGAGTCTTTTTGAGAAAACTTTTCTAGTTACTCTGTGCCTCTTTCATTGCCTGCTCTCCGTTTGTCTGGGCATCTTTGAGCGCTTCGTCAATTCCTTTTTCTCCGCTGAATACAAGATCAAGCTGTTTTCCAAGTTCATCTAACGCATTCTTGCCGCCGATATTTCTTGTTCCCTGGAAACCTTTGTCAAAACATTCCAACGAAAGCTGTTTGATTGGTTTTTCCTCGAGTACTTTTGCAAATACCGGATCCTCCTGTGCAGATACACGCACTGGAATATATCCTGTCTCTGCCGCAAAATATGCTGTATTTTCTGTATTTGTCAGGAATTTAATATACTCCCATGCAGCTTGTTTCTGCATGTCTGTTGCAGAATCAAATACTGCCACATTTGTTCCGTAATACAGTTGATCATCTGTCTTATGTCCTGGAAGCGCTGCGGCATTGATGGTGATACCTTCCATCGTTCCTTCTTCTATGTATGGCAGTGCAGATGTAGAAGCTACGCACATCGCAGCACGTCCATCCTGCACCGGAACATTTGCATTTTCATCATCTCCGGCAAATCTTGCTGTCTTTGCCTGGAACATACCATTTAAAAATTCGATTGCCTCCTTTGTCTCCGGTGTGTCAAAATACAATTCATTTGTTTCTTCATTCATCGTACTTCCACCTGCCTGCTTCAGCCACGGTGCAATATCTGTGGAAAGGTTATTTGCAAATACACATCCATACACTTCCGGTTCGCCGTCCTTATCCTCGTCTACCGTCAGTTTCTCAGCTGCCGCTGTCCACTCGTCCCATGTCTTTGGAACTTCTACACCAGCTTCTTCGAACATAGTTTCATTGTAATATAAAACCATCTGACTTTTGTTAAACGGGATTGCATACTGTTTTCCATCCCAGATTCCATCTGCAAGGAACATCTCCGGAATATCTGCAAGGTCTTCCTCAGTAAATCCTGTCTGTTCATCTTCCATATATGGTGTCAGATCTGCCACAAGCCCTTTGGAAACATACCAGGATAATCTGTTGGAATAAATCTGCGTCATTGTCGGGAGCTGATCTGCCTTTGCAGAGGCCATCAATTTGTCAAACAGATCCATGTATCCTCCCTGATTCACTAATTTTACGGATACATTTTCATTCTGCTCCATAAAATCATCTGTAATTTTCTGGATTGCCTCCTCATTAGATCCTGACATCGCGTGCCAGAATGTAATCTCTGTTTTTTCTGTCACTTTTGTGTCTGTTTTTTTCTCTGTTGACGACTCTGTTTTCGTCTCTTCTTTCTTCTCCGTTTCTTTTTTCTCCCCTCCGCATGCGGTCAGCATGGATGCTGCCATCGTCGTGCAAAGAAGTGCCGCCAATACTTTTTTCTTCATCTTTCTTTTCCTCTCTCTTTTCGTTTTATCCTTTCAGTCCTGATTTGCTTACCCCTTTCACAATATATTTTTGTGTAAATAAATATAAAATGATCACCGGCGCAATCACCAGGATCGAAAAGGCCATTAAAATATGATATCTTGTTCCCGCCTCGGTTGAAAATGCTGCCATTCCTACCGGAAGCGTCCGCATCTCCTCTGAATTTGTCGTGATCAGAGGCCACATGTAGGAATTCCAGCAGTTAATGAATTTTAAAATAGCAATCGATGCAAGTGTCGGTATGGAACACGGAATTAAAATGGTAAATAAAAACCGCAATTCCGAGCAACCATTTATCTTCGCCGATTTATAATAAGAAATCGGAATGCTTTCAAACTGCTGTTTCAGTAAAAATATCGAAAAAATACTTGCACACCAGGGAATGATCAGCGCCTTATAACTGTCAATCCATCCCCAGTTGCTCAGTGTAATATAATTAGGGATCATCAGGATTTCTCCCGGAACCATCATGGTCGCTACAAGAACCAAAAACAGAGCATTTTTAAACCGGAATGGAATATATGCAAATGCATAGGCCGCAAGTACTGTTGTAAATACTTCCCCCACCGTCACCATTACTGCTGTAAACACACTGTTGAAAAAATATCTGGCATACGGTACTTGCTGCAATGCCATCTTGAAATTTTCCCACTGCCAGACAGATGGGATCCATTTTGGTGGCATCGATAGTACTTCCTTTGCCGGCTTAAATGCTGTCAGAACCATCCAGACAAACGGAAGGCTGACCCACAAAAGTCCCGCAGCCAGAATGACATAGGACAGAACTGTCACCATCTTTTTCCCTTTTCTCATGACTTCCTCCTTTCTGACGAAAACAGAAACTGGAGCAACGTAAAAAATAAAATCACAAGAAACAGAAGAAATGCTGCCGCCGATGCGGTAGTAAACTCCCAGTGTCTGTAAAACTTATCAAAAATATAATAGACAATCGTAAGCCCGCTCTGAAGCGGCCCCGGTTTCTGCCCGTACATGATATAAACTTCATCAAAGATCTTAAAAGCTCCGATCAGTGATGTCACAGATAAGAATAAAATCGTCGGTCTTAAAATTGGAAGAATAATATAGCAGATCCTTCTAAATGACCCTGCGCCATCCATCCGTCCTGCCTTCACATATCTTTCATCTACTCCTTGAAGTGCAGCCAGCAAAATAATAATTTTATAGCCAAGCCCTTTCCACACACTTAATACAATCAAGATCGGGATGGTCATCTGCGCATCTGTAAGCCACGCCACTTTTGGCATCCCAAGCACTGAGAGAAGTGCATTGACCATTCCATAGTCTTTGTTGAGCATCCACCGCCACACAACAGCCACTGCGGTCGTCGATGTGACAAATGGAAGAAAATATGCACTTCTGAAAAATTTCTGAAACCGGATATTGGAATTTAAAATCAGAGCAAATACCAATGCCGTAATGATTCCAAGCGGTACCGAGATCACCGCAAATACTGCCGTATTTTTCATAGCAAGAGCAAACTCTGGATCTTTCAATACGTAGAGAAAATTGTCGAGACCGACTGCTTCCACCGTATCTGTCAGATAATCAAATTTCGTATAAAACCCCATAAAAAAAGACTTCAGCACTGGATAAAATTGAAAGACTGCTATGACAGAAAGTGCAGGCAGCAAATACAGAAATGCCCGAAACTGCGGATTTCTGATTTTCCATCTTCTCTTCATTATCTGTCACCCTCCTCTGGGAACAAATGAAGCCGCTTGACACGAAATGACACACGTTCCCCTTCTGAAAATGTCTTTTCCCATCCTACGCAGGCCGTCAACGCCTGTTCACCTGCTCGGAAATGAATGTACATATCTTTTCCAAGTGTCTGTATTCCGGTGATTACTCCCGAAATCGCTTCTTCCTCTGTACTGCACAACTCTAATGCCTCCGGACGGATGCCAACGCAAACATTTCCTTTCAGTTCTCCTGCCTCGTGTACTGTTCCTTTTTTCACGGTCACATTCTCATCACCTAACAGCAGACAGATTCCATCTTCTACTTTTTCTCCCGGAACAAAGTTCATTGGTGGATTTCCAAGAAATTTCGCCGCAAACATATTTTGCGGCTCCATATACATCTCTTTTGGAGAAGAATACTGACTGATCTTTCCTTTCTCCATCAAAAGAATCTTATCCGAAATACTAAGCGCCTCTTCCTGATCATGTGTCACAAAAATAGTCGTGATCCCCAGTTGTTTCTGCACACGCCGGATCTCATCGCGCAGTTCAATGCGAAGTCTTGCATCCAGATTTGACAGTGGCTCATCTAAAAGTAAGATCTTCGGATTCTTTACGATGGCACGCGCAATCGCAACTCTCTGCTGCTGTCCACCCGATAATTTCCCCGGCTTTCTCTTCAAGTATTCTTCAATCTGAAGCATTTTAGCCGCTTCTTTTACTTTTTCTATCCGGTCTTTTTTCTTCCATCCTTGCATTTTCAGAGGAAATGCAATATTTTCCTGCACAGTCATATGAGGATAGAGCGCATAATCCTGAAACACCATTCCAATGTCCCTCTCTTCCGCCTCCAGTCCTCCGACATTTTCCTCATCAAAATAAATACTTCCTTCTGTTGCCTGCTCCAGCCCGGCGATGATCGATAAAGTCGTGCTTTTCCCACATCCACTCGGTCCAAGCAGACAGACAAGATCTCCATCCTCAATTTCCAAATTCAAGTGATCTACTGCAGTCACTTCTTGATACCGTTTGGTAAGATTCTCCAGTCTAATTCTCATCTTCCAGTTCCTCCAGTGTCCTCTCTGTCAGCGGAACCATCCGAAGAATGATTCCTTCTTCTTCCAGCATCTCTTTCAGCACCTGCATAAAGATTCCCATCGCTTCTTTCCGCTCTCCTTTTTTCAGATATGCTTCCAGATTCGGTTGTGAAGATAACTCTCCTCCCCAATCTGCAGAGAAAGTGTATTCGATCCCACAACTCGGACTGCCGTTGATTCCTACTACTCCAAGCACTTCCACCCGCTCTGCACAGTTTTGATACTCCTTCACTTGAAGCACAATATCCTCTAGCATCTTTCTCGCCTGTCTTCTGAAAAAAGGATTATCAAACTGTTCTGAGGAATGTCCCCACCGTCTTCCACCGTACATCAAAAATTCCGGGCACGGTAATTGTATCAGCTGAATATCCTCCTCAATCACTTTTTTCAAAAATGCTTTCCTGTTTCTCTCCTCCTCCGTTTCAAACTCCACCGCATACTGAATCTTAGAACGCACATTTAGAATGCAATGGCTGACTAAAAGTAGTTTCTTCTTGTTTTTCATCCCTCGTATCCTCTTTCTTTCCATATTTTCTATACTGCAAAGAAAAGTTTCTCCGATTTTCTTTAACTTTCACTATAACATGGAACCTTATGGATGAAAAATTGTTTATTTCTATAACACTTATTCATACTATCTATAAATTCCACTTTACAAAGAACCCAAATAAACAGCCTGCCAAAACACCCGGTCTCCTCGACCGATCTGCTCTGGCAGGCTTCTTTTCACTGCTGTATGATCTGTATTTATTTTTTCTCTAAAATAGTCCTTATCCTACTTTCAGTTTAAACTTCTGGATTTCTTTTTCGCTTGCGACTTTCTCAATCATCGCACCAAGCCCCTGCAGTTTCTTCTCAAACTGTTCATATCCTCTCTGGATGTAGACAATATCATCTACGATCGTGATTCCATCCGTCGCAAGTCCTGCAATCACAAGCGCCGCTCCTGCTCTTAAATCCGGTGCGCTGACACGAGCACCTGAGAATTTTTCTACCCCTTCAATCGTTGCAGAATTTCCTTCTACTTTGATGACAGCTCCCATTCTTGCAAGTTCATCTAGATATTTAAAGCGATTTTCAAAAATACTCTCTGTAATGATACTTGTCCCTTTTGACAGAGCTAACGTCACGCCAATCTGTGGCTGCATATCGGTCGGGAATCCCGGATATGGAAGTGTCTTCACCTGTGTGCTTTTTAAGCGCTTGTTTGCCACAACTCTGACTGCATCGTCAAATTCTTCTACCTGGCATCCCATCTCCTCTAATTTAGAGATCGTTGCCTCAAGATGCTTTGGAATTACATTTAATACTGTGATGTCTCCCTTTGTCGCTGCCGCTGCAAACATAAATGTTCCAGCTTCGATCTGATCCGGAATAATAGAATATTCTGTCTTGTGAAGCTTCTGCACACCACGGATCTTGATCACATCAGTTCCTGCTCCCTTGATGTTGGCTCCCATGCTGTTCAAGAAATTCGCCACGTCAACGACGTGTGGTTCCTTCGCAACATTCTCAAGAATGGTCAGCCCATCTGCCATCGCCGCTGCCATCATAACATTGATCGTTGCACCTACGGATACTACGTCAAAGTAAAGATGTGTACCTTTCAGTGTCTCTGCTTCTGCAAGAATCTTTCCATGTTCAATCTCAACTTCTGCACCGAGCGCACGGAATCCTTTCAGATGCTGATCAATTGGTCTGCTACCGATATTACATCCTCCCGGAAGCGCAACCTCTGCCTTATTGTACTTCCCGAGCAGAGCCCCAAGTAAATAGTAGGAAGCCCTGATCTTCTTGATGTAGTCATAGTCTATGCTAAAATCACCGATTGTGCTTCCGTTAATCTTCACTGTATGTCTGTCAACTCTCTGGATCTGGGCTCCGATGCCCTCCATCGCTTCTAAAAGTACATTAATATCATTTACATCTGGTAGATTGTCAATTGTCACAGTCTCATCCGTCATAATCGCTGCTGCAAGAATTGCAAGTGCTGCATTCTTTGCGCCGCCAATCTCCACTTCACCTACGAGCGGACTGCCGCCCTTGATTATATATTGCTCCATATCGCACCTCTATTGTTCCATTTATTTTACTTCATCTGATTTTCAAGTGATCGTTATCGCCCCTTCTGCCATCCTAACTGTCGAATCCCTATCTCTTATCTATGGGACAATAACCTGTAATTTCTTTTTAGTCCACGGAGTATTATAGCACATATTTCTTATTTGTAAAACAATTTTCATTCTCTCTGATCGGTCCGACGCCCAGTCCTTCTGTTTTCAGCCCCGAAATTTGCCTCTTCTTTGTCACTCTTTTTTCTGCTTAATACTTATCATGTCAAAAGAACTCTCCAAATATACGATACCGGAACGGTTTCTAAAATTTTCATTTTCTCGTTTTGTCCCGCATCTCTATAGTATTTTACCATATTTTTGTCTCTCCGTCCAGCGCACACTTGTTCTCATGTCCCGCTCATCTTTCTTGCACGCCGCACATTCGTCCGCAGACAGCCGAGGAAAAATTTTTTCTTCTATGTTTTAGCATACAATTTTCATCTGCACTTTAATAGTATCTTCTCCCTCTTTTTCTGTGATCACTTCTCCTCTTAAACAATTCCTGGAATAACAGAATCTCAATAATTTCCCTGAGATGTTGATCTCTATCCCTCCGATTTCTTCCGTTTTGCTGACGCCCCATCTGCAGATACTGCTGTTCCACATCTTCTTCATCTGCCATCTCCAGTTCCTCTTTTTCTTCCCGCATCATTCTGTCATATACCCGCCTGCACATCAAACGGAGCTGAAGCTGGTCAGGATATTCATCATACATCATGCTCCCCTCATATTCCATCCGGTCGCACTCATCCTCTACATAAGGCAGAACCTTTTTTGCCGTCTGTGGATACATACTTTTCATATACTCAAAATCGTAGCGTTCAATTCTTTCGTCATCATACTGAAGAGGCATAGGATATGCCATATAATATGGTAACCGATAATCCATAAAAATACCTGCGCTTTCCTGTTTCATCTAATTTACTATATGAAAAAATATCCAAAGCGTGAAAAATACAAAAAAATACGTTCCGAATGAAATCTACTCTCATTCAGAACGTATTCTGTTTCGTCAATCTTTGTTATTTTACTGCGTTCTGCCTTGCAATCGCTTTCTTTAATGCGACTTCTGCACGGAGTATGTCAATTCCGTCCTTCTTTGCAAGTCTCTCTTTTGCACGCTCTTCCGCTTTCTTTGCACGCTCTACGTCAATCTCCTCTGGCCACTGTGCATCTTCTGCAAGTACCGTGATCTTATCCTTCTGAATCTCAACAAATCCACCGAGGATTGCTGCTTTCTTCACTTCCGATTCATTATGGATCTTCATAACGCAAGGCTCTAAGATCGTTGTAAGCGGAATATGGTTCTGATATACACCCATCTCTCCTTCGACCGATACAAATTCGAGGAATGTCCCCTCGCCTTCGTAGAATACTTCATCCGGAGAGATGATCTTCAATTCAAATCTCTCTGCCATAGGAACTCCCTCCTACTTCACGCGAGCAAGTACGTCATCAATATTTCCTGCGTTCAGGAAGTAACCTTCCGGAATATCATCGTGTTTTCCTTCGAGGATCTCCTTGAATCCCTGAACAGTCTCACTGATCGGTACATAACGTCCTTCAAATCCTGTGAACTGTGTCGCAACGAAGAACGGCTGTGATAAGAATCTCTGGATCTTTCTCGCACGGGATACAGTAAGCTTATCGTCTTCGGAAAGCTCATCCATACCAAGCATTGCGATGATATCCTGTAATTCTTTGTATTTCTGAAGAATTTCCTGCACACCGCGGGCTACATTATAGTGCTCTTCGCCTACGATATGTGGATCAAGCATTCTTGATGAAGACTCCAGTGGATCTACCGCCGGGTAAATACCAAGCTCTGTGATCGCACGGGAAAGTACGACTTTCGCATCCAAATGGGCGAATGTCGTAGCCGGAGCCGGGTCAGTCAAGTCATCGGCAGGTACGTATACAGCCTGAACGGATGTGATAGAACCGTTCTTTGTAGATGTGATACGTTCCTGAAGAGCTCCCATCTCTGTCTGAAGTGTAGGCTGGTAACCTACGGCTGAAGGCATACGTCCAAGAAGCGCTGATACCTCTGAACCTGCCTGTGTGAAACGGAAGATGTTATCAATGAACAGAAGTACGTCCTTTCCACCTTTGTCACGGAAATACTCTGCCATTGTCAGACCTGTCAGACCAACTCTCATACGAGCTCCAGGTGGCTCATTCATCTGTCCGAATACCATGGCTGTCTTATTGATAACTCCTGATTCTGTCATTTCGTAGTAGAGGTCATTTCCTTCACGGGTTCTCTCTCCTACACCTGTAAATACAGAATATCCACCATGCTCTGTTGCAATGTTTGTGATAAGTTCCTGGATCAATACTGTTTTACCTACACCGGCACCACCGAACAGTCCGATCTTACCACCTTTCTGATATGGACAAAGTAAATCGATTACTTTGATACCAGTTTCCAGCATTTCTGCTTCGGTTGCCTGCTCCTCGAATGTAGGCGCTTTTCTATGAATCGGTTCATATTCCACGTCTGTCGGAGCCGGTTTCTCATCGATTGCTTCTCCAAGTACGTTGAAGATACGTCCTAATGTATGTTCTCCAACCGGTACTGTGATCGGCGCACCTGTCGCAACCGCATCCATTCCGCGCACAAGTCCGTCTGTCGGACCCATGGCGATACATCTTACTGTATCATCTCCCAGATGCTGCGCAACTTCTACAACTAACTTTTCGCCATTGGATCTTGTGATCTCAATCGCTTCGTTAATCTCAGGAAGCTGGCCCTCGGCGTATTTTACGTCCAATACCGCGCCGATGATCTGAGTGATTTTACCTATATTTCTCTCTGCCATCTTTTCACTCCTAATCTGTTTTCCAATACTACAATGCCTCTGCACCCGCGATGATCTCAGTCAGTTCCTGAGTGATCGCACCCTGACGGGCTCTGTTATATTTCAATGCCAGGTCTTCGATGATCTCTTCTGCGTTGTTTGTCGCAGAATCCATCGCCTGCATACGCGCACCATTTTCACTTGCAACGGCCTCTACAAAGGCTCCGTAGAGAATGCTTGTCATATATTTTGGAACAAGCAGTCCGACTGCCACTTCCTCCTCAGGCTCAAAGTTCATCAGTGTCAGTTTGTCCACAGAACTTTCTCCCTCTTTTTCCTCCTCTGCGATTGCAGCGGTGTCTACCGGAAGTAATTTTGTAAGTGTCGGAATATGACTTACAGTATTCTTGAAGAATGTGTATGCCACATAGATCTCACCGATCTCCCCTGCCGCAAAATCAGTCAGAAGTCTTTTGCTGATCGCCTGTGCATCACTGTAAGAAGGTTCTTCGATCACGTCAGAGAAATCTTCCACGATCTCATATCCCTTTCTCTCCAATGCTTCTGCACCTTTATGTCCGACCGTATACAGACGGATATTTTCTTTCTCGATTCCACTTCCAGTAATCAGTTTCACGATATTAGAATTGTATCCGCCTGCGAGACCTCTGTTTGATGTCACAACTACGATTCCGACTTTCTTAGAGTCGCTCTTCTGCAAGTATGGATGCTCAATGTTTCCTGCTTTTGCAAGCATGGAAGTCACCGTCGCATACATGCATTCGAAATATGCTTTTGAATTTTCCGCGCGGGTTCTTGCTTTTTGCAGCTTTACAGTAGAAATAAGTTTCATGGCTTTTGTAATCTGCTGTGTACTCTGCACACTGCTTCGACGTCTTTTAATCTCTCTCATTGATGCCATGATATAGTTCTCCTCTCACCTGAATGGTAATCGCTACCGCACTAAAATTCTGCTTTAAATTCATTGATTGCTTTTACAAGTGCTTCTTCTGTCTTGTCAGAAATTACTTTTTCTGTACGGATTGCTTCTGGAATTTCCGGATATTTTGTCTGAATAAATTCAAACAGTCCTTTTTCAAAACGAAGCACATCTTCTACCGGAATATCCAGCAGATGTTTCTGTGTTGCCGCATAAATGATGATAACCTGGTATTCTACCGGCATTGGCTGATACTGTGGCTGCTTTAACATCTCTTTGATGCGGGCACCCTGTGCAAGACGTTCTGTCGTATCTGCATCAAGCTCAGAACCGAACTGTGCGAAAGAAGCAAGCTCACGGTACTGTGCAAGGTCGATACGGATCGGTCCTGCGATCTTTTTCATCGCTTTGATCTGTGCAGAACCTCCAACACGGGATACGGAAATACCCGGGTTGATCGCCGGTCTGAAACCAGCATTGAACATCTCTGTCTCGAGGAAGATCTGACCATCTGTGATAGAGATAACATTTGTAGGGATGTATGCAGATACGTCACCTGCCTGTGTCTCAATGATCGGAAGTGCTGTCAGAGAACCTCCGCCTAATTTGTCAGATAATCTTGCTGCTCTCTCTAACAATCTAGAGTGCAGATAGAATACATCTCCCGGATAAGCCTCACGTCCTGGTGGACGACGGAGCAGTAAGGAGAGTGTACGGTAAGCTGTCGCATGTTTGGACAAATCATCGTATACTACGAGAACGTCCTCTCCATTTTCCATCCATTCTTCACCGATCGCACATCCTGCATATGGTGCGATGTACTGAAGAGGTGCCAGCTCACTTGCTGTAGATGCAACGACTGTTGTATAATCCATTGCACCATGTTCTTCAAAAGTCTGAACGATATTTGCAACAGTAGATGCTTTCTGTCCGATCGCAACGTAGATACATTTTACGCCCTGACCTTTCTGATTAATAATTGTGTCGACTGCGATCGCTGTCTTACCGGTCTGTCTGTCACCGATAATCAACTCACGCTGTCCTCTTCCGATCGGCACCATGGAGTCGATCGCTTTGATACCTGTCTGTAATGGAGTATCTACGGATTTACGAGAGATAACTCCGGAAGCAACTCTTTCGATCTGGCGGAAAGATGTTGCCTGAATCGGTCCTTTTCCATCGATTGGCTGACCTAACGCGTTTACTACACGGCCTAACATGCAATCACCGACCGGCACTTCTACTACACGGCCTGTTGTCTTTACAGTATCACCTTCGTTGATGTTTCTGTTATCACCTAAGAGAACCGCACCAACGTTGTCTTCTTCAAGGTTCAATACCATACCATATACTTCTCCAGGGAACTCTAACAATTCTCCCTGCATTGCATTTTCCAGTCCGTGGATACGCGCGATACCATCGGCTACCTGAATAACCGTTCCAACATCAGATACTTCTAACTCTGATGCATATCTTTTAATCTGTTCTTTAATGACAGAGCTGATTTCTTCTGGTTTTAAATTCATGGAGCGAATCCACCTTCCTTCTATTTTTTGCGCTCTAGTGAATCTGGATCTTTCTCAACTGTTTTGATAATTCATAGAGCTTCGTCTTAATACTGCTGTCCACAACACGGTCTTTGATACGGATCACCATGCCTCCGATCAGACTTTCATCAACATCGTAATTCATCTCAAATGTCTCATACTGTGTTGTCTCAAGCAGACGTTTCTCGATATCACTTTTCTGTTTGTCGCTCAGCGCAAAAGCTGTCGTCACATTTGCGATACCGATCTTCTTTTCTTCCTTTACAAGTCCGATAAAGTATTCAAATACGGACACTGTATCCGGGTAATGACCTTTTGTGATCAATAATGTCATCAGTCCAATGATCTCGCGGGATACATGACCGCCGAATGTTTCTTCGATGATCTTCACTTTATCTTCTTTGATGATCTTCGGATGATTCATTAATCTGCTCAGTTCTTCGTTTGTGCGTAAAACTTCCAGCACATCCTGAACCTCTGTGAAGAACAGATCCATCTTGTTCTCCTCAACAGCAACGGCAAACAATGCATCACCATATGTTTTAGAAACTAACTTAGCCATGTACGTTCACCCATTTCTTTTAATGTTTCATCGATTAGACTTTCCTGTACATTTGTATCGATCGAAGCCTTTACGACTTTTCCTGCCATAAGAGAAGCAATTGCTACCATCTCCTGCTTCATCTCATCCAATGCACGTTTCTTCTCTAATTCAACCTCTGCGTTTGCACGCGCTATAATACGGGCTGCCTCTTCTTTCGCTTCTGCAACAATCTGTGACTCTGTCTTCATCGCTTTCTTGCGGGCTTCGCTCAGGATGACCTGCGCTTCTTTGTCCACTTCTTTTAACTTTGTCTCATATTCTTCTTTGAATACGACAGCATCTGCTCTCTCTTTCTTTGCAGTATCCTGTTCTTCCTTTACCCGTCTCTTACGCTCATCAAGCATCTTTCTGACCGGTTCAAATAACAGGTAGGACAACAGTGTGAAAAGTACGAACATCGCAATCGCAAGTGTACACGCATCGAACAGCAGTTGTGCATCCAGGTTAAATAAACGTTCCAAGGTTCAGCCTCCTTCCTTCTATTATTTTCATCTCTTCCGTTTTTCAATCTGCTTCTGTACGGAATCTCTTTTTTATAACTGACCTAATAATGGGTTAGCGAATAATAAGATCAGCGCGATAACAAGACCATAAAGACCTGTTGTCTCTGCTACGGCCTGTCCTAAAAGCATTGTGGATGTGATGTCTGATTTTGCTCCCGGGTTTCTACCAACTGCAGATGCACCATGACCTGCTGCAACACCCTGTCCAATACCAGGTCCGATACCTGCGATCATCGCAAGACCTGCACCGATTGCTGAACACGCTAAGATTAATGCTTCGTTTGTAATTTGACTCATAATAAATTCCTCCTGTTTTACAATTCATTTTCGTAAAATTTCCCTGCCTGCTAAGAGGCTGATTATTCTGCTTCCGGTAATTTATCATTGATAAATACCATTGACAGCATACAGAACACATATGTTTGAATACATCCTGAGAAGATGTCAAAGTATATGTGCAAGATACCTGGCCATCCGATTGCGAACTTCGATAACAGGCCATATAAAAGACCCATGATAACTGTTCCGGATACAACGTTTCCGAACAGACGCAATGAAAGCGAGAACGGTACCGCGATCTCACCGATCAAGTTGATCGGGAATAAAATTGGCAGCGGTTTAAACAATCCGGTGAATGCTCCGACCTTGTTGTAACGAATGTTATTATACTGGATCAGTATAAACGTTATCACACCAAGTGGAAGTGTTACACCGTAATCCGCTGTCGGTGGACGAAGTCCAAGAAGCCCTGACAGGTTGCTGACGATCAGGAATAAAAACAGCGTTCCGATATAATTCCGGTAAGGGATTCCATTTTTTCCCATGCTGCCTTTTACCATGCCGTCCAGCGCTTCCACAACCATCTCTGCAATGTTCTGCAATGTTCCAGGTTCCCCTTCGGTATCCCGGAGCTTACTGCGGACAATGAGTGCAAAAATGATAAGAAGTACGCACACAACCAGTACACTGACATGTGTCGTTGTCAGCCACAGTTCCTGCCCAAACAAGTGAAATTTGACAAGCCCGTGTATCATAAAATCAGGTCCGTCTGCAGCTAAAATTCCTAAGCCAGTTCCCACATGATCACCCTCCTTTACTTAGATTTTTGGAGTCTTACAAATACTCTGTGCGTCCACGGCTGGAGATACGCCGAGATCTTCAGACTCATAACGCCGATCAGCGCCGCAATGATATTGCCTACCTGAAAGTAAGCTGTCACTCCAAATACGACTGCAACAACAAAGAGACGGATCACATATGTCTTACGCATATGCTTCGGTGCACCCTCTTCCCCAAAGTCAAGAGCATCCTCGATCGACCGCTTCATGTGTATCATCATACCGAGTGCCGTTGCAATTCCGATCCAGAGACCAACCGCAACAGACAACGTATTATCCGTCACGACCAGACAGATGATCTGTGCCAGAATTCCATATACAATTATGCCAGCCGCCAGTTCCTTCACTGTATTGTCTGCACTATTCATCTTGATGTTCCTCTTTCTCTTCTGGATCTTCATTTGCATGTTTTGCCAAGTAATATGTGTTGCGTCCTCCGGCCAGCACACCCATGATCACCAATGGGATAAACAGTGAAATGGAGAACTTTTTTTCCAAAAACACCGCAAGAAAAACGCACAAAAAAATAGGGGTGATCATACTTAATCCAAGCTGTGTAATAAGTGCAAATGTACGATACACACTTCTTTTATACTTCATAACTCGATCCCTACTTTCAATTCATATTTTCCTGTCCTTTTTATTATAACATTTTTAGGGTTCTTGTCTAGGTTTTTTACAGTTTCTTTATTAATTCTGTCTATAATTTTAGTGAATCTTCCTATGATTATATATCCCATTCTAACCGGTGTAAATGCCCCTCTAAATTCATTCCTGCGAACTGATTCTGACGAAGTGCCTCATAAAGTACGATTGCCACAGAATTTCCAAGGTTCAGTGAGCGGATATCCCCTACCATCGGAATACGGATACTGTCTTCTTTATGGTGGACTAAAATCTCCTCCGGGATCCCTGCGCTCTCCTTCCCGAACATGATATAACAATCCGGCTCATACTTTACATCCGTATAGACATTTGGCGCCTTTGTCGTCGCCATATAGATCTTTGCCCCCGGATTTTTCTCCAGAAAATCATTGTAGTCAATATAGGTTGTCACATCCAGCTGGTCCCAGTAATCCATACCGGCCCGTTTGATTGCTTTTTCATTTAGTCGGAATCCAAGCGGTTCGATCAGATGCAGGCGTGTGTTTGTTGCCACACACGTCCTCCCGATGTTTCCTGTATTCGCCGGGATCTCCGGCTCAAATAACACGATATTTAACATTTCTTCTGCCTCCTTTATCTCTTTTGCTCCCTCAGACGTTCAATAAATCTTTCCAGCCTTCCAAGCGCCACCTTCAGATCTTCCAGAGAATACGCGTAAGAAATACGGATAAATCCTTCTCCACTTGCCCCGAAGGCAGTCCCCGGCACAACTGCCACCCGCTCTTCCTCGAGAAATCTCGTGGCGAATTCTTCTGATGTCATTCCAAACTCGGAAACATCCGGGAACACATAAAATGCTCCGTACGGCTCAAAACATTTCAGCCCGATCCTTCTGAACTCATGCATGAGAAATCTTCTTCTCTGATTGTAAGCTTCCCGCATCTCATCAACTTCCGGCTGACAGTTTCTAAGTCCTTCGATCGCTGCATACTGGCTGTTTGTCGGCGCACACATAATCGCAAACTGATGGATCTTAATCATCTGCTCAATAATCTCCGCCGGACCACACGCATACCCGAGTCTCCATCCTGTCATCGCAAACCCTTTGGAAAATCCATTGATCATGATCGTCCGCTCCCGAAGCCCCGGAAACTCTGCGATCGATACGTGCTCTCCCTGGTAGCTCAATTCTGAGTAAATTTCATCAGAAATCACAAACAGATCATGCTCTTTTACTACTTCTGCGATCGGTTCCAGATCCTCCCTTGTCATGATCGACCCCGTTGGATTATTTGGAAATGGCAGAACAAGAATCTTTGTGCGAGGTGTTATTGCCGCCTCCAACTCCTCTCTTGTCAGCTTAAACTCATTTTTATTTTGAAGAGGAATCACAACCGGCACACCGCCTGCAAGTACCGCACACGGAAGATACGATACATAACTTGGCTGTGGGATCAGCACTTCATCGCCCGGATCGAGCATTGCACGCATTGCGATATCAATTCCCTCGCTCCCGCCGACTGTCACGACTACCTCTGACTTTGGATCGTATACGACAGATGTTTTTCTCTGAATATAATTACAGATTTCTTCTTTTAATTCCTTCAGCCCAGAGTTTGATGTATAAAATGTCCTTCCCTTTTCTAGAGAATAAATTCCTTCCTCCCGGATCCGCCAAGGTGTGTCAAAATCCGGCTCCCCAACTCCAAGAGAAATGGCATCTTTCATCTCATTGACGACATCAAAAAACTTACGGATTCCCGAAGGCTCTATTTCTACTACTTTTTTTGCTAACGGATTCCTCATTACGGTGTCACCAACATCCTTTCTGATTCTGTCTTTGCCACAAGTACTGCTCCATGATCTTTGTACTTCTTCAATACGAAATGGGTCGCTGTGCTCAGCACGGCATCCAGCGGCGCCAGTTTTCCTGACACAAATTCAGACACTTCTTTTAAAGTCCTTGCCTTCAGTGTGATCAGAAAATCATATCCCCCCGAGATCAGATACACCGCATTGACTTCCGGATAGTTGTAAATTCTCTCTGCAATCCTGTCAAATCCCTGATTTCTCTGTGGTGTCACTTTTACCTCGATCAAAGCAACCACCTGCTCCTCACCGGTCTTCTCCCAGTCGATCAGCGTATGGTAGCCACAGATGATCTTCTCTTTCTCCATCTGCGCGATCTCATTTGCAATCATCACCTCATCTGAGCCGAGCAGTACTGCTAACTCCTGCAGATTTATTTTGCTGTTCCTTTCAAGATATTTTAAAATCTCTCTTCTCATTATACTTTCCCTTCTTTCCTGTCCTGTTCGATAAATGACTCATAGATCCTTGCAAGCTCATCCGGCTGAGGTCTGTCCAGAAAACGCCGCTCGCTTCCCCCTGACAACACGCGCTCCTTCCTGTTCGTCGTATGTCCGATGACCGCTGCCTGCTTTCCTGCCTCCTGAAGTTTCTGCACAAGCGCCTCTCCATTCTGTGTAAAGATCAGAAGACTTCCCACTGATGTCATCTGATACGGATTCAAGCGGAAATATTCGCAGATTTCTACTGTTTCCTGCTGAATAGACATCTTCTTCATATCTGCTTCCAGCCCTACATCAGCTGCCTCGGCTGCTTCCCACAGTGTCGCCAGAATTCCTCCCGGACCGATCTGATAGATTGCCGAAGCGCCATGCTCTCTGGCAGTCCAGATCTGTTCCAGCGCAAACAATTCCTGCTCCATCCCTTTGATTCGATTCAAAAATGCCGGAACAAATCTCTTCGCCAGCTCTTCTTCTTTCCTGCCTGCAACCCGCAGCATTCCCTCAAGCCCGATCCATCCTGCAAGCACAATATCCTGCCCTGCTTCTGCTACCATCTTTTGAGGAATCTCTTCTTCCGCCGTTCCAACTGCATTGACATGCACAATCGCCTCGCAGATGGCGGGACTCACTTCTGCCTTGGCACAGAGGATCTGAAGATTCTGCCTCTCTGCCGCCTGCTCCATCCATTCTACCATCGCCTTCAATCTGGATTCGTATGCATAAGGCGGAAGCTGGATCTGCACATCCACACCGATTGGATCTGCACCTCGGGCAGCGATATCATTTACCGCTCGCGCCATCGCAAATATGCCGATACTTTTCGCACTTCCATACACGGAAGTCCCGGAAAAAATCACCGGAGCCGACTCTTTTACGCGGATCCCCGCACACATTTCCTCAGAAGCCGGTTCAAACATCGACTCATCTCTGACAGTATGTAATTGTTTTAAAATAGAACGCTTCAGCACAGTTCCTGACACATTCCCTATTTTCATGCTTTCCCAGTCCTTTCTTTTGTTCTGCCCATCATCTGTTCTCTGCTCCTATATGATTAGAACAAATATGGCACAACTCCGGTCAGAATCATTGCTACAATAATTACGATAATGATCACCGATGCAATCTTTCGAAATTTCTTATTATAAAAATTCATTGTTCTTCTTCCTTTCTTCCACCAACTACTATTGCACATTTCTTCCCTTCCTGCCGGAAGATATTTCTTCATTCTATACCGTTTCTTCCTCTTTTGCAAGAAACCAAAAGCGGATTTTCCCGAATCTTTTTCTAAAATACTGCTTCTTCTTCCATCTCACAAACTTCTACCACACGCGCCTCATAGTTCAGTGGATTCCGATTCTGATAATCAAATAAAAGTACCGTCTCTCCTCTGGCAGCATCTTCGGTCACTCGATAGCCAAACCGTTCGATATGTGTCATCTTCCGCAACTGTCGTTTGTCCCATTTTTCATATCCGACAAGATACTTATGTGCTTTTGCTTCTTCATCATAAAATTGCTGCTGCTCTTCTTTTTTCACCGTCTCTTCTCCTGCAAATGCCGGTCGGCTTTTTGCGTTTTCCCTGAGATAAAAATCAAAAATAAGCAGTTCCCGATACAATTCTTCCCTCTCCGGATCTATCTTCTTCGCAAATGCATATAGAATCTCATACCGTGTCACCCTCGCGTGACTTAAAAAGGTCTGTCCCTCTTCATCATAATATGCGCCCAACTGCTCATACATTGAAAAGGAATCCGAAAATGCCTTTTCAAGCGCCCCAAGTGTGTACGAAAACTGTCTGCTGTTATAGTAAACTTCTACCATCTCTTCCACCCTCTTCAGGCGAAGCACATCGCTGTAAGGAAGCCACTTTGTGTAAAGCACTTCATACGGTGGTCTGCTCTTATACACAAGCCCATACTGTTCCTTCTGTTCCTCCATATAGGAGCCTTTCAGCACTTTCAGAAAACCTAACTGTAACTGTTCCGGTGCAAGCGCATAGACATCGTTGAAAGATCTTCGGAAGCTCTCGTAATCTTCATACGGAAGCCCCGCGATCAGATCCAAATGCTGATGGACATTTCCGTAAGCATTGATCTGTCTGACGATGCGTGCCACCTCTTCAAACTTCATCGTCCGGCGGATCTCCCGGATCGTCCTCGCATTGGTAGATTGTACGCCGATCTCCAGCTGGATCAGTCCCGGTCGCATCTGACTGATCAAAGAAAGTTCCTCCTCATTCAGGAGATCAGCCGACACTTCAAAATGAAAATTCGTAATCCCATTGTCATGCTCAATCAAATATCTCCAAATCTCCATCGCATGTCCGTGCTTACAGTTAAACGTCCGGTCTACAAATTTCACCTGCGGCACTTTTTCATCAAGGAAAAACTGTAATTCCTTCTTCACGAGCTCTAAATCACGGAAACGCAGGCACTTGTCTACTGAAGAAAGGCAGTAACTACAGGAAAACGGACATCCTCTGCTTGTCTCATAGTAAACAATCTTATTCTGAAAATCTTTCATGTCATGGTAGACAAATGGGACTTTGCTCAGATCCATTACCGGGCGCCATGGATTGTCCAGAATCTGCCCTTTTTCTCCCCGGTAAGTGATCCCGTCAATCTTCTCCAGGCTTCCACCTTCCATATAATAATGTACCAACTCCCGGAACGTCTCTTCCCCTTCTCCCTTCATCACTCCGAATACTTCCGGAAGTCTCTGAAGAACTGCCGGACTGTCATAAGATACCTCGGGGCCTCCGATCCAGATTGGCACTCCTGGAAGAATCTTTCCTGCCTCCCTCACAAGCTGCTCTACATAATCCAGATTCCAGATATAACAGGAAAAGCAAAGAATATCCGGTTTCTTCCGGTACAGATCCATCAAAATATTATCTACCTGCTGGTTGATCGTATACTCCGCAATTTGTATCTCTTCCCGATATTCCGGCACATACGCCCGAAGACTGTACACGGCCAGATTGGAATGGATGTATTTCGCATTGATCGCTGTTAATAAAATGTTCATATACGCCTCTTTTCTGCGCCAACTGTACCTTGCGGCAAATCTGCGCCTGAAATATTGTTTTATTTTACTATATATTGTACTTTTTCGCAATTCCCAGTTGACATTTTCACATAAACAAGGTAAAATATAGACTCGTGCAGCCGGGGTGTTAGCGGTACCTTGTACCCACAATCCGCTATAGTGGGGGTGATGTTACACGGAGGGCTTATGCTTGTGAAGCTGCCCTCGGAAAGTGGCGTTGAGGCTTGGGTCTTACGCGACGGAACTCTGTGAACCGTGTCAGGTCGGGAACGAAGCAGCACTAAGCAGAGACCTCCGGGTGCCGTAAGGGTGCCTGGGCTGAGTTAACTACCGAGGTAACGTTCGGGAGGTAAGTTCGAAGTGTAACGCACGAAAAAATATGGACTTACTTGCGGTGAGTGTCTTTCAGATGCTCACCGTTTTTTTATTTCCTCATTTACACTAGATTTCTCCGGTGGTAAAATACAGATAGACAAAATCTTTAACACAACGAATGAGCAGAAAGAAGGTTATCAAATGAAGGAATCACTCACAAAAGAAACACTGGAAGCATTTCAGAATGATTTCCGCGCAAACACACTTCACACTGTTGCGAAAAATGCCGTCACTGTAAATGGACTCTTAAAATCATCCAGAAACAGCGAGGCAGCCCGCAGCACAAGACACGAATTTTCCATCTCCCTTGAACAAGGAGAGATTACCAATCAGATGCAGAGTGGACGCTGCTGGATGTTCGCCGCACTCAACACATTCCGCTTTGAAGTCATGAAAAAACTGAATCTCGAGACATTTGAGCTGTCACAGAATTATACTTTATTCTACGACAAACTTGAGAAAGCAAATTATTTCTTAGAAAGCATTCTTGACACACTTAAGGAACCTGTAAATGGAAGACTGATCTCCCACCTTCTTACAGACCCGCTCGGAGACGGTGGTCAATGGGATATGTTGTGCAGCATTATCCACAAATACGGTCTCGTCCCGAAGGATGCGATGCCGGAGACAGCCTGCTCTTCTGCGACACGCGAAATGGCAGGATATATGACAAAAAAACTTCGTGAATTTGCCTGCACCCTCCGCAAAGCGAACGAATCCGGGGCTTCTATCGATGAACTTCGCATGCAGAAAGAATCTATGATGAATGAAATCTACCGCATTCTCTGCATCTGTCTCGGTGAACCTCCGAAGACATTCGATTTTGAAGTGCGCGACAAAGATAAGAACTTCCATCGCGATACACAGATCACTCCGCAGCAATTTTACGAAAAGTACATCGGTCTGAATCTCGATGACTATATTAGCCTGATCAACGCTCCAACCAGCGACAAACCATACCACCGCAGCTACAGCGTCAAATATCTTGGAAATGTCAAAGAAGGACGCCCGGTGCGCTACCTAAATCTGGAAATTGAAGAGTTAAAGAAAGCCGCAATCGCACAGATGCAGGACGGTTCCCCGGTATGGTTCGGCTGTGATGTCGGAAAATATTCCTGCGGCGAGAACGGTGTGATGGATCTTGACCTCTATCAGACGGAAGAACTTCTCGGTACCACCTACCATATGACAAAAGCCGAGCGTCTGGACTATCATGAGAGCCTTATGACACACGCAATGACATTTATGGGTGTCAATCTAGACGAGAACGGAAACCCAGATCGCTGGCGTGTCGAGAACAGTTGGGGAGAAAAATCCGGTAAGAAAGGCTACTACGTCATGAGTGATGCATGGTTTGACGAATATATGTACCAGGTTGTTGTCAATAAAAAATACCTTCCGGAACAATTTGTCAAAGAATATGAATCTGAACCGATCCTCCTCGAACCTTGGGATCCAATGGGCTCACTCGCATTATAATTTTAAAAAAACAGAAGGCACTGGAAAGTTATCCACGTACCTTCTGTTTTTTTGCTTTCTTTTCCACAAATCGCCCTCTTATTCCACGGAGTTTTCCTCCGCTTTCTTTCTTGCCTTTTCTTCTCTCAGCTCCCGAAAGAAAGATTTCATCAACTGACTGCACTCCTCCTCCAACACTCCAATCTCCAGTTCTACTTGATGATTGAACTGCGGCACTTGCAGCAGATTAAAAATCGACCCTGCACATCCCGCTTTTGGATTCATACATCCGACAACAACTTTCTTCATCCTCGACTGCACGATTGCTCCCGAACACATCTGACATGGCTCCAACGTAACATACATAGTACAATCCTCCAGCCTCCAGTCATCCATCTTCCTGCTCGCCTTCCTGATTGCGATCAGCTCCGCGTGGGCAAGCGTATTCTTGTCAATCGTTCTCCGGTTATATCCTCTTGCAATAATTTTATCCTGATATACGATCACACAGCCAATAGGCACTTCTTTCAGCGCATATGCCTTCTTCGCCTGCCGAATTGCCTCTTTCATGTACTTTTCATCCTGATTCATCTTCCTGTTTCCTCTGCTCTCTTTCTACTGTCCTTTTTCTACTTTTCTGCACCAATATCCAAATCTCTCATAATCATTTCGCTCTTGCTCAGAAAGTGTGATCGGCAATCCTTCTGCTTCCCGAAATTCCAAAAAACCAAAGCACTCTGCCGCCTGCCGCTCTCTCCGGTGATAAATCCCCGGCACACCAAGTATGCAGTCATCCCCCTCCTCGATCAGAAGCAGATGATGATAGTTGTAGTAACCATGCAGCAAAAAACTGTTGTTCGCCAGCTTCCACTCTCCGCGCGCAAGTTCCCCCAGATCATTTCTCCGAATTTTCCTGCATTGCAGGCGTTCCTTTCCACCGCACTCCTCATCGTCTGTCTGTCCCCCTGCACACGCACACTGCTCCGGGGCAATCTCCTGTTCCAGCACACTTTCTTCCGCAAAGCTTTCTTCCGCCTCTGCGTCATTTTCTTCACTTGACTTTTCTGCTATCTCTTCTTTTTGGCTTTCTCTTCTGACGCATCCGGTAAAATTTACTTTTACCGGCTCCCATACCGCCGCGTAGAGAACCTTCTCTTCACACTTGATCAAAATCCCATCCAGACCATCCAGCCGTTCCTCTGTCTCCACCATCTGCGATACACTCCCATGCACGATTGGAAGCTCCCCAAGAGAGACTGTTTCACAACTGCCATGTTTCATGCAAAATCCAAAAATCTCCAATTTCTCATTTGCATGTTCCACGATTCCTTTCGCACTGATGCTAAAAACAGCTCCGTCTCTTTTCTGCTCTGCCCGGATAAAGCCAACATTTCTCACTGGTACAGATTCTTTATATTCATATAAATAACAGATTTGCTGTCCCATATTTCCGCAACATCCCTCAACTTGTCTTTTTCTTAATCTATGCACAAGCCAGGGAAAAAAGAACCAGAGCGTGTCTGAACTTCAGCTTCTCTGCACCTTCAAACACGCTCTGTCCTTCTATGAAACTAAAAATTTCTCTGTCAGTTCTTTAAAGCACTCACACTCTGCGATCTCTGTCACAGTCTTCTTTTCCCGCTCCAAAAGCTTTCCTAATTCTACAATGTATTGCGGAATCTCACTTGCAAGCATTACTCCCTGAAGTTCTCCCATATGTGTATCTGCTCCGGAAACAGAACCGCCCACGAAAAGCTGGAACGCATCTTCCGACCGATCTCCGACTTTTACTTTTCTTCCCGCAAATCCAATCTCTGCCACCTGATGCCTTGCACAGCTGTTCGGACATCCACTGATCTGAATCATTGGCAGCCGGCTTTCGCAAAGTCCGGCTTCTTTCACTGCCGCAAGGATTCCCCTGCAAAGCTTCTGGCTCTGCAAAATTCCCATTTGGCAAGATGGAGTTCCGACACAACTCAGTGTACGTGCAACCGGTGTGTGCATCATATGCGCCATCATCGCCTGAAGCTCTTCCGCCTGCTCCCGTGTCAAGTTGCGGACATACATCTCTTCTTCCATGCTCAGTCTAATCTGAGCCGCTTCCACTCGCTCCACAAATGCTGCGATCTTCTCAAGATCCTGCGCCGCAAGCTGACCACATACCGGGTGAAGGATCACTGTATAAAGACCTTCCTGACGCTGTGCGATGCAAGTACCATTCAAGTCTTCACAAGAAGACATTCCTTCTGCCGCAACCGGCGCAATCTCCTCGAACTGATGTGTTTTTTTCACTTCTTCCAGATGTTTCTCAAAACATTCTAAGAACGCCTCTGTCCCCATTCTTCTCGGAATAAAACGCGTACGTGCCTTCGCCTTATTCTCATAATCCCCTTCTGCAATAAACAACTGGATCATCGCCTCAACGTAATACAGCACTTCCTGTGGACGGACCAGTGACGGGTAAGGAACTGCTACTGCCGGACCTTGTCCCATCCCACCGGCAAGCCACATGCGGAACATCGGAATCCCCTTCTCAGACACTGCCATAAATCCCATATCATTGATAGAAGCAGCCGCCGTATCTTTCTCATCCGAAGAGAATGCCACCTTCAATTTTCTCGGAAGCTTATATGAAGGAGCATTTCCAAGGAAATAGTTTCCAACCTGCAGCGCATACGGTGTCACATCAAATGCCTCTGCTTTTTCCACTCCCGCAAGCGGAGACAAGGAGACATTCCGCGGAAAATTACCGCCTCCTCCCCGTGTAAACAGATCATGATCGATCCCATCTTCCATAATATCGCATACACTGTCAATATCCAGATCATGAAGCTGCACTGCCTGTCTCGTCGTCAAATGTACTTTCTCCAGACCATACTTGTGTACATAAGAAAGAATCAGATTTAAGTGTTCCTTGGAAATCAATCCCGACGGTGTCCGCAGACGGATCATAAAGGACTTCTGATCCTGCTGCGCATATACACCCATCCCACCGGAAATACCTTTAAATTCTGCCTTGCTGATCTCCTTCTCCAAAAATCTGTGTCCTGCTTTTCTAAATTCTTGTACTTCACTTTTTAAAAACTCTTTGTAACTTTCCATATTTGCTCCTTTTCCTCTTCTCTTGCCAGATTACACGAATACTGGTGGCTCATAGGCATCCCCCAGCGTCACTTTCTTCTGTTCTTCCTTCCCAAGAAATGCCCATTCCGTCATGGTCTCCCACCCATGGATACTGCGGTCATACACCTGCACATATCCAATCTTATCTGCGTGTACCCGGACTGTATTTGTATCATATTCTCTGCCTGTATACGGGTTTACTTCTCCTTTGTCACGGTCTTCCAGTTCTGCGTCTGCCGCCGCTTTCACCTTCATCAATTCCTGCTCATATCTCCTCTCCAACATCGTCTTACCGCTGAGCTTCTTTTGCAGGTTTTCCGTCCGGTCTTCTTTTTGCGTATCGATTACCTCTATTTTCACTTTGTTCACACTCGCTTCTTTTCTAAAAAATTTAAGGATATGAAATCTATCGCCAATTCTTTGGGTTCTATTTTATCAGACAATAGAAAAAAGGTAAAGAGAACAGAACGTAAATTCTTTATGACTTCCTCTTCAAAAAAAGCAGCAGTATAAGTGTAGTTTCCCCTTATACTGCCTGCCTATACAAGTTTCTATGCCTATTTTTACTGCCCATTTTCTGTCTGCATGCGAATTTTTTCTCTCTGCCATTGCAGACATTTCCCCTTGGAAACGATTCTTAATAAGTTTCTCCCAGATATTCTTCCAGTGTCACACCACTGTCCATGATCTTCTTTGCATCTTCTTTTCCGACATACCGGTAATGCCACGATTCATAGATGATCCCTGTCTCCGAAATCTTATCCGGTGGATATCTTAAAATAAATCCATACTTATAGCAGTTCTCTTCCAGCCATTTTGCCTCTTCGGTGTCTGCCTGAGCTTCATCCAGCATCCCGTAAGAAGAAGATACAATATCCGCAGCAAGTCCCAGCTCATGTTCACTCGTTCCCGGGTATGCCACCGACTTTCCTGTCTCCTCAAATGCCTCCAGATAGGTCATTCCCTGATCGATCCACTCCTGCATCGTCTGATTATAGATTGCCTTCTGCTCCTCGATCGTACGATATGCCGAGCAAATCTGAGGACTAAGTCCCGCTTCTCTGGCCGCTGCAAGCATCTCCTTGAGCGACTCTGCTGCTCTTGCATCAAATGTATAACCATTCTCCACTTCCGCAAGTTCCGGTTGATAATTTTCATCCAGCGGATGTGTATTATTCACCAATGTCAAATTCCACTCTTTTTTCTTCTCTTCATCGACAGTGTTCTTCTCTTCCTTATCCGAACTCTGCTTTGCCGCTTTGGCTTCACTTTCTTTGACTGCCTTCGCAACTTTGGCATCAACTGCTTTTGCTTCTGTCCTCTTCCCAACGAAAATACCGACAGCTCCTCCTGCTGCGAGCCCTGCCACAAGTGCGATCCCTGCGAGAGTAATCGCAATCTTCTTCAGCATTTCAAACTTGCGCTTCTGATTCCTGTCCTTCCTCGCCAGTGCTTCATCATCTATCCACATAATTTTTTCCTTTTCCTGCTGATTTTCCTGTAACATTTTTATTATACCATGTTTTTTCGTTTTTTTAAAGAATCGTGCCGAAAACTTTTCATGGGAACTTCTGTAAACAAAGCTCCTCACCGGCTTCCCTTACTGTTTCATTACCTTTCCTCTAAGCCTGCCCCATACTTCTGCCTGAAAATAAATGTATGCTCTGTCAAAAATAAAAATGCCGGCCTGTCCCGCTGCTGCCATAACGAAAAACAACGTCTTTGTCATCTTCTTGGCAACCAGTAAGGATGGAAAAAAATACAATGCCGGAAGAAACATACTATTAAATACGAGATATTTCCACACCCACAAAATTATCTTTTTCTTCTGAATGCGTTCTGCTTTCGCAAGCGCTTCCCATCCGGCCTCCGCAAGCAGAAGATAGATTCCCATTGCCGCAAATGTCACACAGTACATCTTCTGCGGAGAAACGATCACACCAAGCAGAGTACATGCCGTAAGAAATGCTGCGCCGTAAGCAATCCCCCACTCTCTGACCACTATTCCAACACAAAATGCCGCTGCCGCCAGCAGAAACAGGGTACTTGTTTCAAATATGCTCCCCAGCACGATCAGCACGACTGCAAATGCAGCCAGTACCCCTGACAATGCTATTTTTCTTGCATTTACATGCATGAGCAAAGATCGCCTCCCATACATTCACACATCTGATCCGCACACCACAGATCACAACACATATTTCCAGTTCCAAATGTCGGTCTGCCATAACCATATCCGGTGTTCTGATAACGCTGTCCCCTCCACTGGAACTGATTGACTAGATTTGTATATTCCGGATTGCCCGGCTCCATAGATGCTGCACGCTGCGCATGCTCCATTGCCACAAGATTATTTCCCACACCATAGTTGGCAATCGCACTACAATAATACCAGCGCGCATTCTGATTCGACATGCTTGACAGTACATTTAAAGCTTCCCGGTAATGTCTTGCATTGATATAATTGCATGCCGCCTGCATCTTCACATCATCCTCACTGCCGGAAGAATAAGATTGACCACTAGAATATCCTCCAGAATACCCTCCGGAATAATTTCCCGCATAGCCTCCAGAATATCCTCCATTCTCCCTCTGCTTCATAATCTGGTCATAAGCTTCCTGCACTTCTTTAAACTTCTCCTCCGCCAGATCAGAAAGCGGATTGTTCACATAGGAATCCGGATGATACTTCCGGATCAGTTCTCTGTACGCTTTTTTTACTTCATCATCGGAAGCGCTCGACGGCACTCCCAGCACACTGTATGGATCTGTAATCATAATTCTCCTCTGTCTTCTCCTTTTATTTCTTCCTCTAATCTACTCTTTCCTGCCGTGTCCTCGGCCGCAGACTTTTCCTCAAACTTATTCCAGACGCCAACGTACAGAATATTTCGCAGAATATCTATGTTTTCCACACATGGCAACATTTCAAAACAGTTGCTGCACTCTGCAAGGATCATCGTGAGCATCTGCCTGCATCTCTCCTCATATCCTTCTTCGTCTGCCATCTTCAAAAGCGGATTATAACTGCCCTGCGCCCGGTCTTTCTCCAAGTCGTCATAGGCATCTAAAATATAAATAAATTTTCCAAGATAAAACCCCATCTTCCAGAGATTCTTCGACCAGACATCTTTTCGAAATAAGAAAAGTTCTCCCATCAATTTCCCAAAACAGCCTGAAACCGCATCGATATCCTCCTCGCCCGCCTTCTCATAATTCTGAAGCTTTGCAAGGCATTTCCGGATCACTCTGCATTTCTCCGGATACTTCTCTTCTACCTGCCGGTACAATTTCCGGTAAGTATGAAGTCCTACAAGCGCCGTCTTGCTCTTCTCATCCTTCCAGTCATCTAGAAAATGGTAATACGTCAGCACAATGTTCATATCCGCTGCATATTCTGTAATCTCATTGAAAAGCATGTCATGCTCTTTTAGCGGATGCACCATACACCGATGCTTCTCATGAACCGTCTCCGGCTCATACAAGGAAGTGAGCAGCGTCACAAGAAATGTCATATCATATGTGAGTGTAACCTGACCTCTGAGTCCATGTCGTTCTTCCAGCACATGACACAGTCCACAGTAGTATGCCTTATATTTATAAAAATCTTTCATCTTCATCTCCGGCTTATATGCCGTCACATATCCGAACATTTCCGTCTCCTTTCACTCCACTGTTCAGCATTATATCATAACTGCATTCTAAAATGTTGAGAAATTTCTTAAAAATCTATGAAAAATATCGAAAAGAAGCACCGCCCCCACAATTCAAAGATTGCAAAAACAGTGCTTCCTGACTGCGCGATCAGGGGTTCGAACCCTGGACACCCTGATTAAGAGTCAGGTGCTCTACCAACTGAGCTAATCGCGCATTTTCTTTATTTTGTTTTTGTGTTTCCTTAACACAAGTGATATTATATAACAGTTTTTTAGAGAATGCAAGCAATTTTTTAAAATTTTTCAAATTTTTTGAAATATTTTTTGCGTGGTCGGAGATCACATTTCTTCCGTATAATCTCCGGCCGTCCGCAAACTATTTCCCAGATAATTACTGTGCCTGCTTATGCAGTGTAAATCCTCGTCCCATGACTTCATTGACCTGATTGATGACAATAAATGCCTGCTTATCAATCTCAAGCACAAGTTCGTTCAGCTTCGGCAATTCTCTTGACGATACGACCGTCATGATTGCAAAAGAATCTTTTCTGAGATATCCAGACTCCGTCTTGAAGAAGGTAGAACCTCTGTCCAGTTTCTCCTGGATCACTTTATTGATCTCTTCGTAATGATCGCTGATAATCTTCACCTGCATCTGTGTCTTACCCATAAGAAGCACTTTATCTACCAGTGTTGAATAAATTAGAACAAGTAAAATTCCGTATAAGATCCGCTCTTTGTCTCTGAAGGACATCTGGATGATCAAAATTGTAAAATCAAATACATAGAGCCCAATAGATACCGGAAGTCCGAATTTCTTATTTAAGATCAGCGGTGGGATGTCCATACCTCCAGTGGAAGCTCCGGCTCTGATGACAAGCCCAACTCCAAGTCCCAGCATCAGTCCTGCAAAAATACTTCCGAGCAGAAAATCATCCGTCATATTTTGAATAAACTGTACTTTTTGAAACTGCGATAAGATCCACGGAAAATAAAACGTACTGATCAGCGCTGTGAGCGCAAATGATTTCCCGAGAATCAAGATTGCCAGGATAAACATTACTATATTAAAAATTGCAACAGACAATCCGACCGGCAGACCGAAATAATGTTCCAGTATCAACGCAATTCCTGTTGTTCCTCCTGTGATCAAGTCATTCGGCAATACAAATGCGGCAATTCCGCAAGAATAGATCGTATTTCCGATCAGCACCCACATAATTCTTTTTAAGCTGAAGACTTCTTTTAACTCTGCTTTTGTCGCCTCTTTCATGGTCCCACTCCTTCTCTTTAATCATTTAGCCGGATAAAGCGAAAAGAAGCAGGCCTTCCCGACCTGCTTCTTTTCTCTATATTCACTTCTGACTTTTCCGACTCTTCTCATGACAGTATACCTTCTTCTGCTTTTCTAAAGTATACTCTATCATTTTCAATTCAAATATTCAAGAACGAAATCGGACTTCCTAAAATTATTTTCGGAAACGATCCTACTCTTTCATCCGCTTAATCACTTTCAGACGGGTAAATTCTTCCCTCTCCTTTTCCTCCAGCGCATTGGAAATAGAATACACAAGTGCTGTATAAGTCGGTATTGTGATATTCTTTAATGCATTGGCACGTTTCTGTGTCTTCTTAATATTTCCCGCAAGGCGGTACGCAGCATTCTCTACCATCGACAATTTGATCGTCAGATCTTTTACCTGCTTAAAGGCCTCACGCGCCACATCAATGGATTCTTTTGTCGTACTGAAAGAATAAGTCGGCGCCTCCATCTCCGGCGTATAAGTGACCAATGGAATTTCTGTTCCCATAATACTTCGGCTTTTGATCCGAATTGATTTTTCAATTGGAACGGTGTAGGCAATCTGAGATACGAGATTGATCCCATGTTCGATGTTCGCACGCTGCAGACATTTATAAGCATATGTGAATGTCGAATCAATTTTCTCCTGAATCTCTTTTGCCTGATCAATCAGATCCATCAGCTCACGGATCAGAATATTTCGTTTCTTGTCCATCAGCTCATATCCCTGATTCGCAAGTGCCAGAGAATTTTTTGCAAGAATCAGATTCCCTTTTGTGGGAAATGTACGTGGATCCATAACACACTCGGCTCCTTTCCAGATATTCTAATCTTCTTCTCTTTCTTTTTTTATGCTTCCTTTTTCTCGTAGAAACGTTCCAGAATCTTCGTGTCAATTCGGTCAAGCTCTTCTCTTGGAAGCATGCGAAGCAGTTCCCATCCAAGATCCAGTGTCTCCTCGATCGTCCGGTTTTCTTCCATACCCTGTCCGATGTATCTTGCCTCAAATTCCTTACCGAATTCGAGATATTTTTTATCAATCGGCGAAAGTTCATCTTCTCCGATAACCGATGCAAGGTTTCTCGCCTCTCCTACTTTTGCATAAGAAGAGAACAGCTGATTTGCAAGATCCTGATGATCCTCCCTCGTATATCCTTTTCCGATACCATCCTTCATCAGACGGGAAAGAGATGGGAGAATATTGATCGGCGGATAAACAGACTGTCCATGAAGGTTTCGATCAAGAACAATCTGCCCCTCGGTAATGTATCCTGTAAGGTCTGGGATCGGATGCGTAATATCATCGTTTGGCATTGTCAGAATCGGGAGCTGTGTCACAGAACCGTTGACACCTTCCACGATTCCGGCGCGCTCATAGATTGTTGCCAGTTCGCTGTATAAATATCCCGGGAATCCCTTTCTACTTGGAATCTCTCCTTTGGAGGAAGATACTTCTCGCATCGCCTCCGCAAAAGATGTCATGTCTGTGAGAATAACAAGAATGTGCATGTTCTTCTCAAATGCAAGATACTCTGCCACAGTCAATGCTACCTTCGGTGTGATCAGACGTTCTACTACCGGATCATTTGCGAGATTCAAGAACATCGCAACGTGATCGGCAACCCCGCTCTCTTCAAATGTTCTGCGGAAAAATTCTGCAACATCATGTTTCACACCCATCGCCGCAAATACGATCGCAAACTGTTCATCCGAATCATCTCCCAGAGACGCTTGTTTTACAATCTGTGCCGCCAGCTGGTCATGCGGAAGTCCATTTCCGGAGAAAATCGGCAGCTTCTGTCCGCGGATCAGTGTGGTGAGTCCGTCAATCGCTGAGATTCCTGTGCGAATGTAGTTACGCGGATATTCTCTCTTTACCGGATTTAACGGAAGTCCGTTGATATTTCTGCGGAGTGTGGAAGTGATCGGTCCGAGATCATCGATCGGTTCTCCGATACCGTTAAATGTACGTCCCAGCATATCCGGTGACAATGCAACTTCCATCGGATGTCCAGTCAGCTTTGTATGCGTATTAGTCAGGGACATATTTTCTGTCCCCTCAAACACTTGGATCACCGCTTTGTCTTCGTAGATCTCGACAATACGTCCGATCTTTTTCTGATTGCCCTCTACAACAAACTCTACGATTTCTTCATAGAAAGCATTTTCTACGCCCTCAAGTACGATAAGAGGGCCGTTGATATTACTCAGTCCTAAATATTCTATTGCCATGACACAGCCTCCTTATGCGTTCTTTTCCATAATACGGTCATAAAATTGATCGATGGCTTTCATATAGTCATCAAACATTTCCAGTTTATCATTCGGGACATCATACTTGATCGCAATGACACGCTCAAAGATGTCTTCCTCTTTCAATACCGAGATTGGCATTCCCATCGTGATCAATGCCTTTGATTTATCATATAAGTGAAGGATGACCTCCATCATCTTGAACTGTTTCTCCAGAGAGACACATGTATCATCTGCATGGAATGCATTCTGCTGTAAAAATCCAAGACGGATCACTTTTGCAATCTCCAGTACCAGCTTCTGATCATCTGGAAGCACATCGCTTCCGATCAGTTTTACGATTTCCATCAGACTGCTCTCCTGATTGAGAAGTGCCATCATCTGATTCCGGTAATCAATAAATTTATCTGAGACATGTTTTGCATACCACGGTGCAAGATCCATCAGATACTCACTGTAACTTGTCAACCAGTGGATTGCCGGGAAATGTCTGGAGTATGCAAGACTCTTATCCAGTCCCCAGAAGCAGCGGACAAATCTTTTTGTATTCTGTGTGACCGGCTCAGAGAAATCTCCACCCTGTGGAGATACCGCACCGATGATCGATACAGAACCATCTGTTCCATTTAAATTGTGCATCATTCCGGCACGCTCGTAGAATGCAGAAAGTCTTGATGCAAGATAAGCCGGGAATCCTTCTTCTGCCGGCATCTCCTCCAGACGTCCTGACAACTCACGGAGTGCCTCTGCCCAACGAGAAGTGGAATCTGCCATGATCGCGACATCATATCCCATATCACGGTAGTACTCTGCAAGTGTCAGACCTGCGTAAAGACTCGCCTCACGGGCAGCCACCGGCATGTTGGATGTATTGGCGATCAATGTTGTTCGATCCATCAACGGATTTCCTGATTTCGGATCCACAAGCTGAGTAAACTCTTCCAATACCTGTGTCATCTCGTTTCCACGCTCTCCACATCCGATATAAATGATAATGTCGGCATCCGACCATTTTGCGATCTGATGCTGTGTCATTGTCTTTCCAGTACCAAATCCACCAGGCACACAGGCTGTTCCGCCCTTCGCGATTGGGAACATCGTATCCAGAATACGCTGTCCGGTCACAAGCGGCTTGGATGCCGGAAATCTGTGATGTGTCGGTCTCGGCACACGAATCGGCCATTTCTGTGTCATCGTAAGGTCGATCGTCTTTCCGCTCTCCAATTCCACCGTCACAAGTGGCTCATCGATCGTGTATTCTCCATCCGGCACTACCTTTGTGATCATTCCGCTGATATTTGGAGGAACCATACATTTGTGCACGATCGCCGCCGTCTCCGGAACTTCCGCGATAATGTGTCCGCCGTGAACCTCGTCCCCGACAGAAACCGTCATATGTGTGCTCCATTTTTTTGTCTTATCAAGTGAGTCTACGCTGACACCCCTGCTGATATATGCACCGGAGTTTTCAGCGATACGCTCCAACGGTCTTTCAATTCCGTCAAAAATGTTGTTCAGGATTCCTGGTGCCAGTGTGACAGAGATTGCATCTCCACTCGCCTCAACCGTTTCACCCGGCCGAAGCCCTGTCGTCTCCTCAAACACTTGGATCGTTGTCCGTTCTTTATCAAGGGCGATCACTTCCCCGACAAGTCTTTCCTTCCCAACATATACCATTTCCGACATCTTAAATCCCGTGTTTCCTTTCAGGTAAACAACCGGACCATTGATCCCGTAAATCTTTCCCGTTCTAAGCATTTTCTTTCCCTCCTAAAAACAAGAATTTCTCGTATTCTTCTGCAAGGGACGCCTTAAAGGAGTGATCGATCAGAATGTTCTTCGCATGGATGACTGCCCGGATCCCTCCGATAAAGTCTTCTCTGCTGACGGTCAAGGAAGCTCCCGTGCGCTCTTCTAATTCTGCTTTTTTATCTTCATCTGTCGGATTAATATAAATCGTCACCTGTTCCCCGCCGGCAAATGCCATTGCTTTTTGGATATAAGAAGACAGAAGTTCTGTGTACGCTTCTGTCTGCATGTATTCATCTACAAGAACATGCACTCTGCGGAACAGTCTGTTCTTTAACTCTGTCTGGCATTTTCCCTGCTCACGCTTCAGATCAATCTGGGATTTTGCCATGGCTTTGTTGACCTCATGCTTTGCATTTGCCGTCTCTGCCTTCAGCTTCAGTTCTGCCTGTCTGAGTGCAGTCTCTGTATGCTCGTTATAAAGTTTTTCCAGCGCTTCTTTGTGATTCTGGATGATTGCATTTCCCTGGGCTCTCGCCTCTTCCATCGAAGCTGCCTGCAAGTTTTCAATTTTTTCTTCTAAAGTCATGTCATCGCCCTCTGTTTCATTATAGTTTCAGCCCGATGGCTTCATTTACATAGGATGTGATAAAGTCCTTCTTACGGCCGGTTCCGTGCCTGTCAGGGATCTCCACGAGCAGAGGCATCTTTCTCTTCAATTTAATATCATCAATGATCTCCGGGAATTCCCGTCCGAATTTTTCGGTCAGAAGGACAATTCCTACTTCCTTATCTTTGATGACATTCTGAAGCGCCTCATAGAGTTCGCCGCGCTCATGCACGACGACTCCGTCTACACCCGCAAGACGCATCCCTGTGTAGGTATCTACATTATCACTGATCAAATACATCTTCATCGGCTTATAATTTACCTAAGATCATGAAGGAGATGATCAGACCATACAGGCAGACACCTTCTGCAAGACCTACGAAGATCAATGATTTACCAAGTACGCTAGAATCTTCACTGATTGCTCCAAGAGCAGCACTAGCAGCACTGGCAACGGCGATACCACCACCGATACATGATAAACCGGTAACAAGAGCGGCAGCGATATATCCAAGACCTGTTGCGATAGAAGCAGAAGTAGCAGCTTCTGCAGCCTGTACATTTCCTCCGAACATCATGATCGATGCCACAAGAAATGCTCCAAAATAGAAGAATGCGTTTGTTCCGATTGCTCTTTTATAACGCTTCTTGTTTTTCTCTCCGATCAGATAATATCCGAATGGAAGAATAATACTTAATACTAAAGTTGCGATCAAAATTAATTTTGTTGCTAATGTCATAATAATAGCCTCCTAATGAAATTTTCCTATTGTTTCTTAATGATTTTGTATGGTTTAAATTCTCGTCCATTTCCTTTGTAGAAACGACTGAACATCTCATAATACTCAAGACGGAGTACCTGAATCCCTACGATCAGCCCTTCCATACCGCATACGAACAGGTTACCGAGTACAACGATCAGCCAGTTCGGTGTTCCCGCCTCAGCGCCTGCAAGCATCAGGACCACTTCCATCATCGCCGCATGACTGACAGCAAATGCCCCGATACGGACAAACGATAATGTGTTTGAGAAATAACTCAGTAATGTTTCAAATAATTCGAAAAATCCTTGCACAAAGAACATCACTTTTCCTTCTGTCATCTTCTCAGTGCTCTTTTCAATTTTCTTTGCCAGAGGCTCTTTCAATACCATCAGAATCAAAGGCACTCCAAACATCACTGCCATCACGATTCCTGCCGGTGTCTTATGCCCTGTCATAAACAACACAAGAACCGCTGTCACAGAACCGTAAAATACAAGTCCGGCAAGTCCGTTCGCATCAAACCATGCGTTTTCCGCATCGTGTGCCCTGAGGGCATTGATAATGTGGAACACCATCGATAACAGGATAATTCCCATACCAAATGCAACTGCGACAATAAATACTGTATTCAGCTTTCCAATAAATGGAAGATTCGTCATATGGGAGATTGGCCTTAACCATTTTGCCTCGATAATATCCTCAAATCCGAAAATACTTCCGAACATCCAGCCAAAAAATGTAGAGAACAGTCCAGCGACAGATACAATTCCCGCAAGGTTTAGTTTCTTCCACTTATAAAGGATTGCTCCTCCAAGGAACAGACAGAGACCCTGTCCTACATCTCCGAACATCGCACCGAAGATAAATGTATAAGTCAGTGCCACAAAGATCGTCGGGTCCATCTCATTGTGTGCCGGCAGTCCATACATCTTGATAAACATCTCAAACGGCTTAAACAGCTTTGGATTCTCAAGCTTAGTTGGAGGCGCTCCGAAGTATCCGGAATTATCCTCCTCTACAAAAATAAAAATATTCGGATCATTTTTCACTTCTTTCAGAAGAGATTCCACATCTTTTTCCGCCATCCAACCACACAAAATGTAAAAGTCCTCATGCTGATCTTCTACACAAGCCGCAACCTTTCGGACATCGAAGTTCTCACAGAGCATCTCAAGCCGGTTTCTCGCCTCCAAAAGACGTCCGGCCTTCTTTGCCAGCGTTAGCTTGATCTCGTCATCAATCCCATTAATCTTTGCTGTGATCTCCTCAATCTCTCGCTCCAGCTTCTGGTAGGCTTCCTCTGTATTTCCCTGATATTCATCCGGCAGATAAATCCGTTCAAAATGCAGCGACTGGAAGATCGAATCGGTCTTGTCGGCTGCCTTATTCGCTACAAAATACACTCCGTATACATAGCTGTCATCTTTCCCGCCTTCAATGAACAATGCATCCATGTCACTGTACACATATTTTTCAAGGCGATGGTAATAATCCACCGGAACCCTTCCGAACCGAAACTTAATATAGCGGAACTGAAGAACATTGTGCAGGTTAAAATTCAACGGACGGAACGGTGCAAGTGCAAGCAGACGTTCTCTTAACATCTCCCGCTCTACCTTCCAGTCATTTTCCTTTGCACGCAGTTCCATATAATCATGATTCGCATCGCGCACTGTGTGGAATATCTCCTCAATGGAAAGTTCCGGTGTATCTTCCGGCTTCTGATCCTTGACATACAAGGCGAGCTGTTTCGCCTTTTCCAATGCTTCCCGGTATGGATTGATCTCCACAAACGGCTGAAGATTCTCTGTAGTTTTCAACTCAGAAAGCGCATTTTCCAGTTGAATCTCATATTTGGAAAGATACTGGTCAGTTACACGGTCGATGTCATTTTTCGGTCCTGTAATACTTATGAACTTCATCTTTACTATCATTTCTGTATAACACCCCCTGTATAATCTAATGTTTCTTTCGGCGTCAATCCATAACGGATACATTCTAATGTACTGGTCAATCGCTTAATCTCCTCTTCTTTTAAGAAAAGGTATGTGTTAATTGAAGCAATGGAATATGGATTCCGTCTTTCATCCACCGTATATAACCGTTGGATACATTCAAAATAGACTCTTTCTATCGTATGATGATCATCGAAATCATATCTTTTTACATAATATGTGCTGGCAACATGCGCGATGAACTCCTCCACCGAAGCAGTCTCCACCAGCTCTTTCATCGTATCCCGATGAATCTTGAAATGAATCGGGATGATCATCGAATAAATATCTGCCGGCTGCATCTTAAAATATTTCTTTGCGCGGTAGATCCACTGAAGATTCAGAAGGTCGATCTTAGAACCAATATCTCTTGTAAAGATCTCTAATTCACTTTTCTTTAAGACCTTTTTCTTCTCCTTCCACAGCGTTGTGTAGTAATACAGATCCAGTGCCAGATCATAATCAAACAGTGTGGACGCATTGGAATCTCTAAGCTTTCTGAGCGGTTCATAATACTCAGTTCCTTGCAAATTGTCCACGAACTCCTCAATCGTTCTGGAAGTAATCAGTTTTTCAATAGAAATCTGTGAATATCTGTCAAAAAAAGTTCGCTTATAATTCAAATCAAACGGCTGTTCATAATGATTGAAAATAATCCGCAGACAATAATTGATCAGATCGACTTCATACCTCTTCAGATATAGTTTCAAAAACTTCCGTACTTCTATTCCCGAAAAACGGTACAGTCTTGAATAATCATCATAGAGTGACTGAACTAATATCTTCTCTACGTCTCCGCGGTGAAGTTTGTTCTCATCAATCTGGGCAAAATCATCTGCATATGCCGAGTGTTTCTTCAAATAAGCGACTACTTCTGGTACATTGTGGAGCGCTGATATTTCCTCAAAATCTTTCTCAGACAAGAGTCTCGATCTCATAGCACGTATCTTTGTAGTGATCCCACTATATACAAGCAAATTTCCCATGTCTTATACCTCAGTTATACGTTTTATAATCTCCTGCGCATACCGCTCATGCTCCAACTCATATTCTCTCTTGTATGCATTGATCGTTTTTGCACTTTCTTCTCTGAGCCGTTCCAGCTCGGAGTCCATGCTGCCCTGCATACCGGCACGTATTTCACTTAGTTTCTTTTCTGTATCCGCAGCGAGTTCCCGGTCAAACTTGTCCGTTTTTTCCTTCATCTGCTCATCAAGTATCTGCTTCTGTTCCTCTGCATGCTGCACGATCAACTCTGCTGCAGATTCTACTTCTGACAGTTTACTAATAATCGAATCCATACTCTGCCTCCCTTTCCTTATTTTATCTATTGTATTATCATACTCTCATTTTCGAAAATATCCATCGGGAAATTTAACAAATTTATTTTTTGACATAAAATTTCTTTTGTATAATTTCACACTTCCACTGATGCGATTTTCTTTGCTTTTTTACACAAAAATGGTATAATAAAATCCGATTTGAAACAGAAGGAGAAACGATATCTATGAGACTTAGAAATATACCGCATGCAGATGATGTGATTTTAGCACATGCTGCTGCGATCAAAAATGAGACAGAACAGAAGGGAAACTGGCATACACTTTTCGGAAACAACCACCCGATCCACATCGAGATCGGTATGGGAAAAGGACAGTTCCTGCTTACCCTCGCAAAGAAATATCCAACGATCAACTACATCGGGATTGAGCGCTACTCCAGTGTTCTTCTGCGCGCTCTTGAAAAGCTCGACTCCGAGGAGTACGAAGGACTGACGAACATCCGCTTTATCTGCATGGATGCTGCAGATATCTCTGAGGTATTTGAAAAAGGAGAAGTGGCAAAGATCTATCTGAATTTCTCAGATCCATGGCCGAAAGCACGCCATGCAAGAAGAAGACTGACTTCCAAAGAATTTTTTGCCCGCTACGATCGTGTGCTGGCAGCCGACGGCACAGTAGAATTTAAGACAGACAACCGTCCGCTCTTTGACTTCTCTTTGGAACAAGTGACCGAAGCAGGATGGACATTGAATGCTCACACTTTCGACCTTCACCATGATCCTGTCATGAATGAAGGAAATGTAATGACGGAATATGAACAGAAATTCTCATCCATGGGCAACCCAATCCACAAACTGATCGCATCACGCAGTTCTTTCCAATGCATATAGTAAGAAGAAAAGGAATCTTTTTATGAAATGCTGTAACCGTATGAAATGTAAGATGAACTGTTATCTGTATGACAAGCCATTTCTAAAGAAAAAGCTCTGCGCGATCCGCAGATCCTGGGTGGAAGTATATCACATTTTAAATGCAAAATGCAGATGTCCCGGAGGTGATCCACATGGCTGCTGCTCTGGAAAATGATTTTTTCCATTCCTATATTTTCAAAGAAAAACAGCCTGTACTTGTCGTCTTTTTTGCGACATGGTGCCCCAAATGCAATATGATGCTTCCTCTTGTCGATGAGATTGAGAACGACTTTGCCAAAGACCTGAAAGTAGTCCGGATTGATACAGAAAAATATGAAAAACTGACAAAGGAATGCGGGATCGAAATCGTACCCACATTCCTTCTTTTTTCCCACGGAGAAGCGCTCGGTATGATGAGCGGGATTCTTTCCAGACAAGTCTTAAAAAAACGTATTCTGGAGATGCTCTCCTATACCCGTTCTTAACCTATTAAAATTCAAATACTGCCACACCATATGGTGGAAGATCGTAGCCGATAGAATACGGTCTTCCATCGCATTCTTGTTTCTTCGGTTTATAGATCACCGGACGTTCTGCACCGGTTCCCCCATACTGCTTCTCATCACTGTTTAACACTAATCTCAGCTGTTTTCTTCTTGATACTCCCACACGGTAATCTGGTCTTGCCACCGGTGTGAAATTACATACAAACAGCAAATTCTTTTTATCGTCTTTCGAATGTCTGATAAAGCTGAAAATACTTCGCTCCCTGTCATCTGCATTGATCCACTCAAACCCTTCCGGCATAACATCACATTCATACAATGCTTTGTTCTTCTTATAGAGATGGAGCAAATCTCTTGTAAATGCCTGCATCTGCCTGTGCTCTTCCTCCGCAAGCAGGTACCAGTCCAGCTCTCTCTCTTCACTCCACTCCCGCAGCTGTGCAAAGTCTTGTCCCATAAACAATAGCTTCTTGCCGGAATGTCCCATCATAAATGCATATCCCGCTTTCAAGTTTGCAAACTTATCAAAGCCAAGTCCCGGCATTTTATTGATCATAGAACATTTCAAATGAACAACTTCATCATGAGAAAGGACAAGTACGTATTTCTCACTGTAAGCATAGCTCATCGCAAACGTCATCTGGTTGTGGCACCCTTTTCTAAAGTACGGATCCAACTTCATATATTCTGTAAAATCATGCATCCAACCCATATTCCACTTCAAGCTGAATCCAAGACCATCATACTCTGGCTCTGCAGTCACTTTCGGCCATGCTGTCGACTCTTCTGCAATCATCATCGTCCCTTGATTCCTTCCAAGCACAACGGAATTTAAGTGCTTGAAAAATTCTATCGCCTCCAGGTTCTGATTTCCACCATATTTATTGGCAATCCACTGTCCATCTTCCTTTCCATAGTCCAGGTAAAGCATCGAGGCAACCGCATCCACTCTAAGCCCATCCACATGGAACTTTTCCACCCAGAACAGTGCATTGGCAATCAGAAAGTTCTTTACCTCCGCCTTGCCATAATCAAAAATCTTCGTACCCCAGTCCGGATGTTCTCCCTGCTTTGGATCTGCATATTCAAACAATGGTGCCCCATCAAAATTTGCGAGGCCATGTGCATCTTTCGGAAAATGTGCCGGAACCCAGTCGAGGATTACCCCAATCTTATTCCTGTGGAAATAATTGATCATATACGCAAAATCTTCCGGTGTTCCATAGCGGGAAGTCGGTGCGTAATACCCGGTCACCTGATATCCCCAGGATCCATCATATGGATACTCTGCAATCCCCATCAGTTCAATATGTGTATATCCCATCTCTTTTATGTAGGCGGCAGCCTCGTGGGCAAATTCCCGGTAAGTATAAAATCCATCTTCCTCTTTCCTCGGATGACGCTTCCAGGAACCGATATGTGCCTCATAAATCGACACCGGCTCATGATTGTGATCCCAGGTTTCTCTGTCTTTCATCCACTTACTGTCTGTCCACTTCAAATCTTCGATATCCACGATTCTGGAAGCGGTACCTGGTCTTACTTCCGCATAATTTGCAAATGGATCTGCCTTGTATAAATACTCTCCTTCTTGTGTCCGAATGCAGAACTTATACAACATCCCTTCTTTTGCTTCCGGCACAAAACAGTCATAAATTCCAAGAGGTTCGTGTCGCTTCATCGGACTGGCTGTTCGATCCCACTGATTAAACTCACCAATGACAGATACCTCCTGTGCATGAGGCGCCCATACTGCAAAATAGATTCCTTCTTTCTTTCCCTTCTTTGCTTTGTGCGCACCTAGCTTTTTATAAATTTCATAATGTGTACCCTGTCCAAACAGATATTGATCCAGCTCTCCTATTTCATACGACATTTTCGTATTCTTTTTCATTGCTTTTCCCATATCATTCACCTTTCCAGTCCATTTACTGATATTTCTTTCATTATACTTTAGACCCATACAAAAAGAAAGAGTTTTGACAATTTTTCACCTTGTCAAAACTCTTTTTTTGTAATTTTTCTCCAAAAATTTTCTCTTTTTTTCTTGAAAAATTACCTTTTTCTTTTGTATCCAGACTCTTTCCCGTCTTATATATTGAAATCTTTCTCAGACAAGATCACGCGGTCTGCGTCATCTCTTCCTTTTCCTAACACTCTCTTGACGATTTTCTTGACATTTGTCTTCTGCACATGTTCAATCGCCTCGTCCATGATCTCTTTGACTTCCGCTACTGTCACAACATGATCCTCTCTCTGGAGCATATCGATCCGGCTGTACAGTGCGAGAATACCTACTTCATCAATCTTGAATCCATTTTCCTTTGCATATGTCTGACCAAATGTAACAAGCTCATCATTGATAAAGATCGGCACTTCCAGACGAGAGGTGAATTTTCTTCTGAATTCTTTATTAGAAGATAACAGACGATCCAAAGGCTTTCTCTGCTCCTCCAAAACAATCAGAAGCTCTCCGGTATCTCTCTCCATAGCCTTATTCAACCGCTGAACTGTCTTTTCATTCATTCTTCCGGCCTTCTCAATGATCAGAGCGCCTCCATATAACTTCGATACGATCTCTTTGATCTTTTTCTTATTCAGAGAATCTCCGGTAATGATCGCTACTTTTCCCTGCTTTAATTTTCTCTGTTTCTGAATTGCTTTTACCACATCCACAGCCAGAACCGTCTTACCGGAACCTTTTCGCCCAATGATCAGCAAGTTTCCTGTCTTTGACGTTCCCTGTCGATTCGTACACTGCTTATCCTGCTCTAAAACATCTACCAGCTGTTCGCTCATTCCTCTTACTGGTACAAAATAAGAGAATAATTTCTTCTGCTCTTCGGTCAATCCGGCACGAAGTCCCACTTCACTCTGTGCTTCCAGATCATATTTTGCCTGAACAGTAAATCCGGTTGTTCCCTGTCCAAAAGTTCCCGTAGCTCCCAGTGCATTTGCAATCTCATCTACTGGAATCTTTCCTGTCTTACCAGTTGCCGCCGCTTTTGCCACTTCAATTCTCGAAAGAGGGATCGTCTCATTCAGAAGGTCAAAATCATCGTCGTCTTCGTCCTCCTCCGATTCCTTTCTCTCTCTTTCAAAAGCTGCTATTTCCTCTTCAAAGTCACGGATATCATATCCATCTTCTACTTCTTCAAAATCATTCGGATCAAAGCTGTCTTCGTCATCGTCTTCCGGATCCATCTCTTCTTGTCCTTCTGACAGATCTCTCGAAATTTCTTCCTCTTCGTACAGTTCTGTCTCCTCATCTACTTCCGCTTCTTCCGACAGCACCTGAGCAGCATCCTCTTCCGACATCTCTTCAAAAATACTCTCCGGTTCCTCGATCACTTCCTCCTCAGATTCTTCGATCACCTCCACCGGCTCTTCTGTCATCGCCTCCATCTCCTGTTCATCCCATTCAGGAATGTCCAGTTCTTCAAACTCTTCGAGTTCCTCATCAATCTCATCATCAAAACATTCTTCAAAATCTTCTTCTGCAAATGTCTGCTCTTCAATTGGTTCCTCGATCACTTCCGGTTCCGCTTCCTCTTCCATAGGCTCTGAAGAAGATGCTTCCTCTAAAGCTTCATCCTCTTTCTTTCCTTCCAGCTCTTCCATCAGTCGGCGGACATCCTCCGGAGTTGCTGCTTCCGGTTCGGACTTCAGTTCCACAATCTCCTTGTCTGCCTCTGCTTCCTGACGTTTCTGCTCGATGACTTCCATGACTTCTTTCTGCTTTTCTTCCCAGCTTGCAAGGATTTCTTCAATCTTCATCTGACCTGTCACTTGCTTTTGAAGCTGTGGTTCCTTTATTGCTTCCTTCACTTCCCCAGTCGGAATCGTTGCAGTAGACGTATCCAACTGGTTCTCTCTTAATTTCTGAACAAACTTCTGGCTCGGCGTCATCGGTCCGCCAGGTTTCTGATCGTATTTCTCCTGCTGTAAAGGTGTCAAAGGCTTGTACTTCATCTTCAGTTCCATGGCCTGATACACATATTTCCCTTCACTGAACCAAAGAATCAGATCATCGCACTCCTCCAGACATTCCGTGATCATCCCTGCCTCATCATACAATTTTGCAAGCTCATACGCCCACTTTTCTATATATTCTGCTTTCTTAAATTCTTCCAGTACTTCAATCTGCTGTGTAATTGGAGCATTCTGTGCTTTCAGAATCTTGTAACGTAAAATATACTGGTTCGGATCTTTCGGTGCGACTGATACAAATTCTTCATAGCAGTCCATCGCTTCCGATGGCTCTCCCAGCTTGAGAGCTAAAATTCCAAGCCGGTATATAATCTTTCTACTTCCCGGGGTGCGATCATATGCGATGAATAGGACATCGCGGCTTTTTTCATACTTTTCATTCTGCTCGTAAATCTCACTTACAGAACAGAGCATAGACGCATTCTTTACTTTACGCCAATCAATCGTATCTGCAATCTCCATCGCCTTCCCATATGCTTTTTGTTCCATATACTCGAGCATCTGCTCTGTCTTTACGCGATATTCATATTTATCCAATACAATCACCTCATCTATTATAATTTACTTCCCATTCTTATATTTGCTTACTCCAATACTATCATAGTTTATCACACCAACTCCATTCTGTCAAAAAAATAGCCATTATAATTTTCTTTGAAATTATAATGGCTATCTAAATCTTATCCTTATCCATTCTATTTATTCTCAGCGGAGAAGCTAACACTTTCTGTTCCTGCCGGCCTTCATTCTTTTCATAATCAATCTTTAATTGATTTCGATTTTTCTTAAGGTCTCCGATTTCCAAATCTTCGATACCATTTCTCGTCCGTTTTTTATAATCGGATTGCTTTCCTCCTTCAAATCATTTCATATCAATACCCTTTTCGCTACTCATATAAAATTAATTCTCTCTGTACCGATTATATATATTGTTTCTGATTTTTTATTAGATGTTTCTTTACACATCCTCTAAACTCTCCGAACTTCTGTGGTCTATTTTCTTTATTCAATATGTTCTGCAATTCTAAATCATATGGTAGCTTTTCTTTCTCCGATTACTTTCTTCATTATTTTTTCATCATCGAACTATCTATGATAAAGGCCGTTCTCGCAGGAACTTTTATTTGCCCGACCACTCACATATTGAATTGTAAACGATGTCATATCCAATGGTAACAGCCTCCTTCCGATCATCTATCCTCTGAAATTTCTTTAAGTCTTCATAAATCAAAACTCTCATTTTTTCTTTTATATTCAAGTATCCGCTTCCGGTTATCTGAAATATTTTCAAAAGTTCCTTTCCCGTCTACTTGTCATATTCAAATTCTTCTAGAATCTTTAGAAAATTTTGTATGAAAATTACTTTTTTAATTTCTTTGGATTTCTTTTGTTGAGTTTATAATACATTATATTTTCTGTTTTGTCAACAGCTTTTTATATATTTTTTTATTTTTCTTTTTATATAATTATATTTTCTGTTTTTATCTTATTTTTGATTTTATTATCAATCAATTTCACTTCTATTCCGTCACAGACTTTTTAGAATACACTTCCGGTTCTAATTGTTAACTTTATTTTTAAATATGTTGACATTTGGTTTTCCTCAAATTATAATATGCTTCATATGGGATACACGATATATTTGATCTCCATAAATTTTAGCAAAAGAAAGGAACTTACAACACTTATGAATCCAATGCCTTCAGCAACTACCAAACATCCACAAGTCAGAACGCACCTGCTTGTACGGATTGCACTTGTTACCGCAATCACCTGTATTTTAGCGCCGCTTTCCATCCCGCTGCCATTTAGCCCGGTTCCCCTCTCTCTGACCAACCTGGTCTTATACATCAGTATCTTTATACTGGGATGGAAAGCTGCCACTGTAAGCTACCTCGTCTATCTTCTCCTCGGAGCTATTGGTCTTCCTGTCTTCTCCGGATTCGCAGGAGGTCTCGGAAAACTCGCAGGACCGACCGGAGGCTACCTTGTCGGAATGATCTTTCTCACAATCCTCTCCGGGTGGATTGCAGAGCGATTCTTAAAAAAACCTGCAGTCATCTTGATCGGAATGCTGCTCGGCTCCGCAGTAAACTATCTGTTTGGAACTGTCTGGCTCTGTGTACAACTCCACCTATCCTTTGCAGAAGGTCTGATGATCGGAGTAGTTCCTTATCTCTTTTTTGATATTACAAAAATATTGATTGCCCTCTTCGCCGGTCTTACGATCCAGAAGCGGTTGAAAGCTCTGCTTTTATAAGCCGTTTACTTTTGTCAAAGTTCTTGGAAGCGCGTCTTTGGAATTTTTCCACGGTTCGTCCTTAAATCGATAATCAAACTTATCGACAAACCAGCTAAGGTCATCCCGCACGCGCTTCATATTTTCCAGATAGAGCTGATTCAATTCACTGATAAAGGAATCCAGCAAAGCGCCGCCAAGTCTTTCCGGCGCCATCTCATACAACATCCCGTAATGTTTTGTACAAAATCCTTTCGAGGAGGTAAACAATTTCCGGAATTCTTCCTCTTTCTTATACAGATGAAAGATTGTACCTAAATAATCACGGAAAGTTTTCTCGATCTTCTCGCAGACAAAGCAGGATTTCTCCAACTGCCCGATATAAGCAGCCAATCCTGAGGCTTCTGTCTTTTTCTTGAAAAACGATGCCTGCTTTACCGGTTCTTTCTGCCTTTGTTCAATTTCTTTGATAAAAGAATCCATATGCGTCTTATAGATCAGTGCAAACCCCAGCCGATCCGGCATCTCATTTAACATCGCTGCATGTCTTTTGCAAAATCCTACTTTATCACTCTCTTCCCTGCGCTCACTTACCATATAAGTAGATGGACGCAGTGTATATTCAAGAGCATCCTGTTCCAGCTTGTGGTAAATACTGCAGAGAGGACATTCACAGTCCTCCCGAAACGCATCATTTACCGGAATCGTATATAACTTCTCTTTCATCTGTTTTTTCTCCTCATAATCTAATCAAGATCCTATAGCACTTACCTGTTCTGGTCCCTATAATAGTTGATCAGACAGCCCTTCTGGATGATTTCTCGCTCATTCTCCGTCATTTCTCCCAACCGGAATGTGACCTCCACCAGATCATCTTTTACAATGTAAGCTGTAATCTTGTTTTCCTTTTGTTTGATTTTTTCTAAAATATCCGGGAAGAAAATATAGTCTCCATTGTGAAACGCTAGTTGTTCTTCCTTTTCGTCTGTCAAAAGCGGGAGCATACCCCAGTTGATCAAGTTTGAGCGATAACGCTTGGTAGCATACTCTTCTGCAATATTTGCCCATCCGCCGAGTACTTTCTGACAGGAGGCTGCCTGCTCTCTCGCAGATCCGTCGCCCGGCTTCACTGCAAATATCGTACTTCCGATTCCAAGTGTCCCCTCACCTGCCTGCGGATATCTCCTGCGCACAACTTCCATCACATCCTTCAGCTCTTCCAACACTTCCAGCGGACATTGTCCTTGCTCAATTGCTTTTTGTGCCTTCTGCACTTCCTTCGCTCTGCCTACATATGCCGGATCTTTTCTCGACAAGGCAAATTCTGCCAATCCAAGCGGATTGGACCGATAGGAGGAAGTCTCTCCAGACGGAATCAGTTCGTCAGTCGTCGTGACTGGATCATGAATCTCTGATACTACCTTCAAAAGGAGATGTTCCGGAAGCGGCGGCATCTCCGGCCAGTCTTTAATGTTTGGTCCAAGTTTAATCTTGGCCGACGGATCTGCAATTCCTTTACTATCAAAGACACGATTCGCATAAATATTACTATCAAAATGATACTTCGGCATCTGATATTCTCTGTCCATCACATCTGCCGCCGATGTAAGGTATCCCTTATTCGCCGCAGTTGCCGCAATCGATCTTGCATCCATCAAAGCTACAGAAGCAATCTGTCCACTCTGTAATTTTGATCCCTCCCGATTTGGGAAGTTTCTTGTAGAATGTCGGATGCTGAGCGCCCCATCTGCCGGGGTATCCCCTGCACCGAAACACGGACCGCAAAATGCTGTCTTCACAACCGCCCCGGCTTCCATCAATTTTGCAACAGCCCCATTCTTTACCAGCTCCATGTAGATCGGTGTACTTGCTGGATACACACTGAGTGTAAACTCATCTGCTCCGATTCCACATCCTGAAAGAATCTCAGAAGCCACACAGATATTTTCAAATCCTCCACCTGCACATCCGGCGATGATGCCCTGTTCCACATAAAGCTTTCCGTTCCGCACCTTATCCTGCAATGTAAAATTCACATCTTTGCCAAGGCTGACCAACGCTTTCTGCTCCACATCATGAAGAATCTCGCTCAGATTCTGATTCAGTTCGCGGATTGTATAGGCATTGCTTGGATGGAACGGCATCGCGATCATCGGCTCAACCTTGCCAAGATCTACATATACCATTCCGTCATAATAAGCTGTCTCACCTGGTGAAAGCTTCTCAAAATCCTCTTTTCTTCCGTGAATCTCAAAAAACTCCTCTATGACAGCATCTGTTTTCCAGATAGAAGAAAGACATGTCGTTTCTGTCGTCATCACATCAATTCCGATTCGGAAATCCGCACTTAATTTCTCTACTCCCGGTCCTACAAATTCCATGACTTTATTATTCACATATCCGTTTGCAAAAGTTGCCTTGATAATCGCAAGCGCTACATCCTGTGGACCCACACCGATTGACGGCTGTCCATCCAGATATACCGCGATCACCTCTGGCATGCGGATGTCATATGTTTTATTCAGCAGCTGCTTGACAAGCTCCGGTCCTCCTTCGCCAATTGCCATTGTACCGAGTGCACCATAGCGTGTATGGCTGTCAGAGCCGAGGATCATCTTGCCTCCGCCTGCAAGCATTTCCCTTGCATACTGATGGATTACCGCCTGATGCGGTGGAACATACACTCCTCCATACTTCTTCGCGCAGGTCAGTCCAAACATATGATCATCTTCATTGATCGTCCCACCGACCGCACACAGACTGTTATGACAATTCGTCAACACATACGGTATCGGAAACTGTTCCAGTCCCGATGCCCTTGCCGTCTGAATAATTCCCACAAAAGTGATGTCGTGCGAAGTCAGTTTATCAAATTTGATTCTGAGGTGCTCCATATCCGGAGACGTATTGTGCTCCTTCAGAATGCGGTATGCAATAGTCTCCTTTGCCGCTTCCTCTTTGGAAACAGCATGTCCCACCTTGCCTTCTATCTCCCTTACAACATCTGCTCCATCTGGCACAATCTCTGACCCATTTAACAGATACACTCCTTGATTATATAATTTCACCATACACAGTACCTCCTGTACATTTTGCAGTTGTCTGATTTTTTCGAGTTATATGGATTTATTATAGACTTATCTGTCATTCATTTCAATAGCGAATATTATTTAGATAATACAAACCTGGGAAAGCTGTTCGATCTCATACAAAATGTACTTTTACACCGAACTGCAAGGGAGCTTCTTTCTCCCCAGCCTTTGACAAATAGAGAAAAAAATACAGCCATCAGGATTAATCCTGAATGACTGTACAGTTTCTTTAGTATTCACTGATTTTTAATGTATACTGTTAAATTTTATAAGTCCGTTCCATAATTCGTATAGCTCTTAAACTTATAATACACATTTTAATCTTAAAATATTGAACTATTCTAATCGTCAGCATCACACCATCCGTAAAATAGAGAGTGTAATACATTACTTCTATCCACAGTATTCCAAAATTTCGCAATTTTCAATGTCCAAAACCAGTTCAAACACCTTACAAAGCTTACCAAAAATAGTTACTTTTATATTTGAAATTTTCATTTGCACGCCCACCATAAATTAGTCATATTTCTTGATATGCGCGGTCACAAGCACCTACTTCAGGTATTCTGTGGGTGAAATAAGACCGTTACAATTTATGTATTATTATTCGAAAAACTGTATACTACAATTCTTTTACAACTAATTGCTGAAATGGAACCAATATTTCTTTTGTACCTTTTCCTATAAAACTTGTCAGCGTACTATAACTAGTTCCTCCAAATGTTCTAACTGTATCAGATGAACAACTTAAAACAATTCCATGACCAAATTTTTTATGAAAAAGGCGATCACCCACTTTAAATTCATTCTCTTTCACATTTTCTGGACTTATGCACTTCTTATTCTCAACAGGGGTACTATCTAAACAATATGATTCCAATGACCATTTCAAATATTGCATTATTTTTAATTCATCCATGGCATCAAAAAGTGCATTGTGAATTTCTTTATAATCTGTTCTTCCACTTATCATCTGAATAATAGCTTCTACACCGTAACCGCGCTTTAATCGACCACTCTTATAGCATTCCATATTATCAGGAATAAATTTATTATACTTTCTGTTTGCTGCAATAGTCAAAATATCATACCATGAAAAATTTTCCAATTCTGACAGATTACTCTTATCAAAACTCATGTTATATGCATAGATTGAATTCACACCGTATTTTTTTAAACATTCCCTTAAATCGCGAATAGCTTCTTCTCTGGTACACTCCTTTGTAATTTCATTACTTGGAAGCGATGCAAACATACTATATATGCCTCCTTCCTGATACTCTGGGAGAACGACATAATACTTAAAAATTTCTGGTTGATAGGTCGTTTTATCTGCAATAACAACTCCAATAGTCATAACTTTATTATCCCATGTTGTCTCAATATCAAGAACTGCAAAACAATTTGTATTAATATTAATATTTTTACCATCTTGTTTTTTCCAAAACACAGCATCTTCGTAATTAAATGCAAAAGCATTTTTTGCGTCCTGCAAATAATCCTGAACATCTGAGTTTTCTGGATACTTTTCCGCTACAGAAAACAATTCTAATAATGTTTTTTTAGCTGCCTGTTCATTTTCTTCTTGAAGTTCAACTACAATAAAAAGGATACTTGCATAAGCTGAGACGATTTGTGCATTATCCGGATAAAAATTATATAACACTTTTACTTCTTTTAAAGCAGTTTTATAATAAGATTCCCGCACATATAGAATTTCACATAAGGCTTCTGCATACAAAGCCGCTGTTTTAACTAACGGATTTTCCTTGTATATATGCTGTATTTCCTTTAATAAAACTACTCCTTCCTCTTCTTCAACCTGTCCGATCAATGAAATATCTATTCTTACGAGTATCTGTTTATAATTCACATTGTCATAGAACCGTCCACAATAATCTAGAACAATGTCCCGGATTCGTCTGCATTCTTCCTCATCAACATAAGCGGAATATTCCCCTAATACCTCTACATACTCCGAAATTAACTCTTGTAAATCTGGTTTTTCAGGAATCTGCTGTGACAGCCTTCTTACATACAAAGAAAGTCTTTCATATTCTAATTCCCTTTTATAACTATCTTTACTTTGTTCTAAATGTTCTTTGATTTCTGTATTATTAGGAAAATGTGAATATATCTTTTCAATACGTGAAACCACTTCATTGCATTGTTCAGAATCCAATTCATCCGCACGCATCATTAATAAAAATGTATAATTCTCAGCAATCCATCTATTATTGGGAAATTGATGATAGATCTTGTCTATCAGCTCACAAGCATCTTTTCCTTTTTTTCCTCCTTCAATTCCATCTAATGATATAAAACAACTCACATATTCCTCAGCTATTGATTCAATTTCAGGAAAGGCATAATAAATTCTTTCAAGTTTTCTAAATAATTTTGTTTTCCGGTAGTCTTCCTTATCTAGATATTCTTCAGCGATATCTCTAACATATTCTTCTAATTCTTTCCTAACTCTTGGATTACTTTCCATCTGAATTTTTATATATTCCAGTTTATCCATATGCGACATTCTCCTTAGTGTGTTTATTGTTAATGGAACTATTTTTTCTACAATTTCCAATTTGCTAACTTAATTATACTTATGTACTATTCAAAATATCTACCGTCTTTCTTATCCCCGGACTGTCAGAATATTTTTTATCTTTTTCTATCTCCGGTTGTAATTTTATATTCTCGCTTCTGCTAAATGAGGGGGATTTGAATTTTCATTAGAGCAAGATCCACCCCGGTAATACAAAAACAGAATTTCTGTCTTTTGTATGAGCCGTGGTCGGTATCTTGTTGAGGATTACGATTTCCCCAAACCCTCGTTAATCAGCTACACTTGTAGCTGATGGCATCCACAATGATACCGAAACACGACCTAAATTTTTGCTCTGTCCCCAAAACTGAAAAGCCAATGAACGTGAGGAAGATTAATACGATATTCCTATTTATTTTTGCTTTCCTCATATTTTTTTATCTTCCGCATCAGCCCTATATAGATTGGATCTCTTAGTAATTTTATTTTATTACGATCTATTGAATAGCCAGACAGGAAATCAGGGTTTTCCGCAAAGAATTTTTCCTGTTGCTCATCCGACAGATTAATCGTATACTCTTCATAGAAATCCATATCATCTCCAAGTATAATTTTTCAAATCGCTCATATTGATCTTTTGTCCATTTCATATTTCCAAAACACATATTATTCCGGTTAAGTTTATTATATTGTTTCGTCTAATTATCTGATTAACTGATTAATAATCCATCTACATCATTCATTCATAAATTATAGTCTCTTTAACGACTATAGTCAACAAAACAACTACATACTATCCTTTAGATGTAGGGGTATGATATGATTGATTATAGTCCATTTTGGAAAACATTAAAGAAATCAAACAAATCAACATATACATTGATCAACAAGCATCATATCTCCAGTTCTACGATAGATAAACTGCGAAAGAATAAATCATCAAATACTACAACGCTGAATGATCTCTGCCGTATTTTGGACTGCGACATTCAAGATATTTTCAAATACATTCCAAGCGACACAGACTAGTCATTATAAAATTTAATCCTTAAATCAAAAATGCCCTGACAGATCTCTTCTTTTACAGATTCGCCAGAGTATTTCTGTTATTAAAAAATATAGTGATCATCTTATTTTGCTTTACCCCATTCTTCCCACTGTTTTTACACCATGCTTATTCCATACACTAAATTTTACACCATTTTCTTAAGAAATCCCAAGAACTGTTAAGAACATACAAGCTTTCCCATATACAGAAAAAAGCCCTTAAACACCGGATTTCCGGTATTTAAAGGCTTTTCATTCATTCACTCATACATGACTAAATCAATTAGTCCTGAACGTATGGCATTAAAGCGATATGTCTTGCTCTCTTGATTGCTACTGTAAGAGCTCTCTGATGTTTTGCACAGTTTCCTGTGATTCTTCTTGGAAGAATTTTTCCTCTTTCAGAAA
>PPYF01026559.1_pt1 | contig 100409 bp, 91 predicted proteins | sample 1559871 | NCBI WGS metagenome assembly PPYF01 (sample SAMN08240021, study PRJNA423297) | Human gut metagenome, whole genome shotgun sequencing project.
ATAGGACCTCGGGGGCGTTCGACTAACTGCGGGAGCGTGCCGTCAGCTCAATGTGTTCGGCTGAGATCGGAAATCAACCTCCCACCGGCCGGACACAGGGTTACTTTCCAAATCGTCCTCGGACATGTCGGAGCCCCCGCTGCGCACTACGTGCGGCGGGGGCTCCTCTGTCCTGCGGAAAGATTTGGAAAGTGACCCCGTGTCCGGTCTGCGGTAACTAAGGGGTCGCCGCGTTTTACTTGGTTGCAGCAGCGCTATGCTTGGGGGCTGAATTGCACTTGGCTGGGATGGGCCCTTATCCCAATAGAAATCCTGCTTGATACGACCTCTTTAGAAGTTGCGGTGAAATAGGGACTGATTGAGCCTTTAAGCTGGCAAAACAGTCCTTATTTCACCGCAACTGAAACAGGGGCGCTCTCCAAGAGAGCGCCCCTGCCGGGTTTCCATAGTACTGGCGAAACAGTTTTATAGTTCTGGCGAAGCAGTCCTTGAGATCCGCCTTGCCTTATGCCAAGAACTCCTTGGTGGTCGCCACGATGTTGGCGGCGTCCAGGCCGTACTTGTGCAGGAGCTCGGCGCCCGGGCCGGACTCGCCGAACGTGTCGTTGACGCCGATCTTCTTGAGCGGCGTCGGGCACTGCTCGCACAGGACGTCGGCAACGGCGCTGCCCAGGCCGCCGATCACGGAGTGCTCCTCGACGGTCACGACGTGGCCGGTCTTGGTAGCACTCTTAACGACCAGGTCGGCGTCGATGGGCTTGATGGTGTGCATGTTGATGACCTCGGCGTCGATACCCTCGGCTGCGAGCTGCTCGGCGGCCTCGAGGGCCTCGCCGACCATCAGACCACAGGCAATGATGGTGACGTCGGCGCCCTCGCGCATAACGATGCCCTTACCCAGTTCAAACTTGTAGGTCTCGGGGTCGTTGATGACCGGCGAGGCCAGACGGGCAAAGCGCATGTACACGGGGCCGTCGCACTCGTAGGCGGCGCGGACCACGGCGCGGGCCTCGACGTCGTCGGCGGGAACGATGACGGTCATGCCGGGAATGACACGCATAAGGGCGATATCCTCGCAGCACTGGTGCGTGGCACCATCCTCACCCACCGAAATACCGGCGTGCGTGGCGCCAATCTTGACGTTGAGGTGCGGATAGCCGATGGAGTTACGGACCTGCTCAAAAGCGCGGCCGGCGGCAAACATGGCAAAGCTGCTCGCGAAGGCAACGCGGCCAGTGGTCGCGATACCGGCGGCGACGCCCATCAGGTTGCTCTCGGCGATGCCCACATCGAAGAAACGATCGGGGCAGGCGGCCTTAAACTTACCGGTCTGCGTGGCAGCGGCCAGATCGGCGTCGAGGACCACAAAATCATCGTGCTCGTTGGCGAGCTCGACGAGGGCCTCGCCGTAGCTTACACGCGTGGCGATTTTCTTGACGTCTGCCATCCTAGAGCTCCTCTCCGGCGGCCGTGAGCTCTGCCATGGCCTGCTCAAACTGTTCATCGTTGGGGGCCTTACCGTGCCAACCCACCTGGTTCTCCATAAAGGAGACGCCCTTGCCCTTTGTGGTCTCGGCGATAATGGCGGTAGGCTGACCCTTGGTGGCGCGGGCCTCGGCAAAGGCGGCGCGGATCTGGTCAAAGTCGTTGCCGTCGGCGAGCTCCACCACATGGAACTTGAAGGCGCGGAACTTGTCTGCCAGCGGCATGGGGTCGTTGACCTCCTCGACGGGGCCGTCGATCTGCAGGCCGTTATGGTCGACGATCACGCAGAGGTTGTCGAGCTGCTGGTTGCCGGCAAACATGGCGGCCTCCCAGACCTGGCCCTCCTCGCTCTCGCCATCGCCCAGCAGGGCGTACGTGCGGTAAGTATCGCCCCAGTGCTTGGCGGCAACGGCCATGCCCACGGCAGCGGAGATGCCCTGGCCGAGCGAGCCGGTGGACATGTCAACGCCCGGAGTGTCGTTCATGTTGGGGTGACCCTGCAGGTGGCTGCCAATATGGCGCAGCGTCTCGAGGTCCTCCTTGGGGAAGAACCCGCGCTCGGCGAGCACGGCGTACAGGCCCGGAGCGCAATGGCCCTTGGAGAGCACAAAGCGGTCGCGATCGGCCTTGCGGGGATCGGCCGGGTCGACGTTCATTTCCTCAAAGTACAGATAGGTCATGATGTCGGCAGCGCCGAGCGAACCGCCCGGATGGCCAGACTTGGCAGCGTGCACGCCGGTGACGATGCCCTTCCTTACCTCGTTGGCAACCTTTTTGAGCTCTTCGTCGCTCATTGTGCCTTCCTTTCATCCTCTTAAGACAAGATGCGCACGGCACCGAAGGTAATCCCAACACAGCCGCAATGCACGTACGTCATTCATTATGCTGGAAACTGATGGCTTTACCAGAGTTTTTTATCAGTATTTGAACAATTTAGCAGGCAGAACCGCAGATGAAACGGTTTATCAATGTGAACGTCTTTTGGATGGAACGAAGCCGGCCCTACGCGTTAATGTCCTTGAATCCCTCACCGAAGGCTTCCGTAACGTCGGCGACCGTCACAATGGCGTGAGGATCGCGTTCGCGCACGATCGTCTTGAGGGTATTAAGCTCTCGACGGCTCACGATGACCATAATCACCGGCTTCTCGGCACCCGAATACATGCCAGTCGCCTTAAACTTGGTACAACCACGACCCAGGCCATACATGATATCGGCAGCGATATCAGGGAACTTGTCCGAGATGATGAGTACCATACGGCGTTTGTTGCCACCATCGACCACGGCATCGATCACATAGCCGCTAATCACCATCGAAAGTCCTGCGTACAGAGCATTTTCGAGTGAGAAGACCGGAGCCGATGCCGCGCATACGGCAACGTCGATTGCCATGACGGTCGAGCCCACCGGCAGCGAGGTGTTACGCGAGATGATTTGGCCAATCGTGTCCGAGCCGCCGGTGTTGGCGCCGGCGCGCAACACCATGCCGTAACCGATGCCCGTGATAATGCCGCCCCACATAGCGGGAAGCATCAGGTCCGCATCTGCCAGAGGTGCTACAAACGGGGCAAACAGGTCGGTAAAGAAGCCCAACAGCACAAAGCCCGTCGCCGTCTGCACCACATAGAACATGCCGCCCTCGCGCATAACGATCAGCAACAGCAAGGCATTCATCACGATAGTCTGGATACCGACGGGAAGCGACACGCCTCGCGCTGCACCGACCGCCTGGATAATAGTCGCAAGGCCCGTAACGCCACCGGCAGCAAGACCGTTGGGAATCAAAAACAGGTCGGTCGCGATGGCGGCCAAGGCACACCCCAACATGATCTGGGGCAGATCGTGAAAGAAGTTCATCGAAAGAATGCGCTTGATGTCCAGACGATATGCCATGCTGCCTCCCTCAAAAAAGCGCACCCCATCGGATGCGCTTTGAACTTCTTCTTGTATTCGATTCTACCGATTCGCCGGACAAAAACCACCCCTGTGCAGGGTATGTTCTGGATACAAAACCACCCTGCTCGGAGGGTTTTATCCATTTTCACATAAACCGAGCGGTTTAGGCAGACGGGGTCTCCGCGTCAGCGTTGCCGGTAGCCCAACGGTGATAGCCAATTACAAACGAATCCAGATCGCCGTCGTCAAGAACTGCCTCGACGTTGCTGGTCTCAACGCCCGTTCGCAGGTCCTTAACCATCTGATATGGGTAGAGCACATAGCTGCGAATCTGGTTACCAAAACCAATTGTAGTCTTGGGTCCGCGAATCTCGTCCAGGGCCTCGGCGCGCTTTTCGAGCTCAATCTCGTACAGACGGGCCTTGAGAATCTGCATGCACGCGGCCTTGTTCTGAATCTGGCTGCGCTCGTTTTGGCAAGTGACAACGATGCCGCTGGGAAAATGCGTCACGCGTACGGCGGAGTCGGTGGTGTTGACGCCCTGGCCGCCCGGGCCGCTCGCGTGATACACGTCCACGCGAATATCGTCGGGGCTGATCTCGATGTCGATATCGTCAGGCAGCACGGGGATGACCTCGACGCCGGCAAACGTGGTCTGGCGGCGCTTCTTGTCGTCGGTGGGGCTAATACGTACCAGGCGGTGCACACCGGCCTCGGCGCGCAGCATGCCAAAGGCATCCTTGCCCTCGACGGTAAAGGTCGCACGGTCGATGCCGATGACCTCGGCAGCGGGGCAGTCGTTAATGGTGACCTTCCAGCCGCGGCGCTGGCAGTACTTCATGTACATCTTAAAGAGCATGAAGGTCCAGTCCTGCGCCTCCAGGCCGCCCTGTCCGGGCTTGATGGTCACAATCGCGTCGCCGTGATCGAACTCACCGGTAAACCAGCTCGAAAGCTCGAGCTCGTCGATAGCGCGGGCCAGGCGTTTTGCCGTAGCGGCAGCCTCCTCGCGCAATGCGGCGGCATCGGGGTCGTCGCCCATCTCCTCGGCAAGCTCCAGCGCCGCGCGGGCGTCAGATAGCTCGCCGCGCGCGGTATCCACGGCAGCGATATCTTCCTTGGCGCGAGCGATCTCCTCCATGGTGGCGCGAGCGGCGTCGGCGTCATCCCAAAAGCCGGGGGCCACGCTTTTGGCCTCGAGCTCGGTCACACGCGTGCGCTTCTCGTCCAAATGAAGATACGACTCGACCTCGCCGAGCCGGTCCGCAAACGCGTCCAGCTCGGCGGGCGTTACCTCTAAAGCCTCGGCCATTAACGATTCCTGCCGTGGCAGTACTTGAACTTCTTGCCGCTGCCGCAGGGGCACAGGTCGTTGCGACCCACGTTGACGTACGGATCGTCGCTCTCGGACTTGCGGTAGGTCGTCACCTTACCACCGTTGTTAACGGCAGCCGGGCCTCCCCGGACGGCAGTACGAGCCTGCACCTGTGCCTGCTTGCGCAGCACCGAGTTGCCGTTGTCGCCATCGACATCGGCGGGGCCGGAGAAGTGCGCACCCTCGAGCGCGGGGTCCTCCTTGTGCCCCACGGCCTGCGGGGCGGCCTTGATCTCGATGCGCAGAACGGTACGCAGGTAATCCTCGTACATGGTGTCGACGAGCATCTGGAACGCGCCATAAGCCTCAGTCTTGTACTCGACCAGCGGGTCGCGCTGACCAAAGCCGCGCAGTCCGATACCGGTCTTGAGGTAGTCCATCTCCTGCAGGTAGTTCATCCAGCGAGTATCGATAACGCGCAGCATGACCTGGGTGTTGAGCTCGCGCATGAGGTCCTCACCCAGGCGCTCGGCCTTCATGTTGTAGCACTTCTCAACGTAGGCCAGGACATCGGCAGCCAGGGCCTCAAAGTCCTCGTCGGGGAACTTGGGCGTATCGATATGGCCGGTCAACTCCACGACCCACTTGCGCAGGCCCTCGAGATCGCGCTCGCCATCGTGGCTGTCCTTGGTGCAGAACTCCTGCACGCAGCGATACACAGTGTCGTGCATGACCTCGGTGATGTGGTCGGTCAGGTCCTTGCCATCCAGAATCTTGTTACGCTCGGCGTAGATGACCTGGCGCTGCTTGTTCATGACGTCATCGTACTCGAGGACGCTCTTACGCATGGAGAAGTTGATGCTCTCGACCTTGTGCTGGGCGCTCTCGACGGCCTTGGAGATGATCTTGTGCTGGATGGGCATGTCGTCGCCCATGTCGGCGGTGACCATCATCTTGGAGACGCGGTCCATCTTGTCGCCGCCGAACAGGCGCATGAGGTCGTCCTCGAGCGACAGGTAGAACTGGGTCTCGCCCGGATCGCCCTGACGACCGGAGCGGCCGCGCAGCTGGTTGTCGATACGACGGGACTCATGGCGCTCGGTACCGATGACGGTCAGGCCGCCCGCGGCAAGCACGCGCTCGCGCTCGGCCTTGCAGGTCTCCTTGGCCTCGGCGTTAAACTGCTCGAGCTGCTCGGGCGTCACGTCCTCCATGGTCAGGCCCTCGTACTCAAGGCGCTCGCGCACCAGCTCGTCGGGGTTGCCGCCCAGCAGGATGTCGGTACCACGACCGGCCATGTTAGTAGCGATGGTCACGGCGCCGTAGCGTCCGGCCTGGGCAACGATATGAGCCTCGCGCTCGTGATGCTTAGCGTTGAGGACCTCGTGCGCGATGCCGCGCTTGGTAAGGGCGGCCGACAGCTTCTCGGAGCTTTCGATGGAGACGGTGCCCACCAGGACCGGCTGGCCCTTGGCGTGACGTCGCTCGACGTCGTCGGCAACGGCGTTGTACTTGGCCTGGATGGTGCGGTACACCAGATCCTCGTGGTCAACACGCTGAACGGGCTTGTTGGAGGGGATGACCTCGACGGGCAGCTTGTAGATCTCGCGGAACTCGGCGTCCTCGGTGAGTGCCGTACCGGTCATGCCGGAGAGCTTGTCATACAGGCGGAAGTAGTTCTGCAGGGTGATGGTGGCAAGGGTCTGGTTCTCCTCGCGCACGAGCACGCCCTCTTTGGCCTCGATGGCCTGATGCAGGCCCTCGGAGTAGCGGCGGCCTTCCATGATGCGGCCGGTGAACTCGTCGACGATCTTGACCTCGCCGTTAGTGACCACGTACTGCTTGTCGCGATGGAACATGTACTGAGCCTTCAGCGCCTGCTGCAGGTGGTTGACCAGCTGGCCCGAAAGGTCGGCATAGATGTCCTCGATGCCCAGGCGGCGCTCGATCTTCTTAAGACCGCGCTCGGTGGCGGCGATGGTGTGCTTGGCCTCGTCCATGACGTAGTCGCCCGTGGGCTCGACGTCCTCGGTGGCGGTGAGCATGTCGTGCGACACGTCCTCACCGCGCTCCAGGCCGCGCACGGCACGCGCGAAGTCCTTGTAGGTGCTGGCGGACTTGGTGCCGGCGCCCGAGATGATGAGCGGCGTTCTGGCCTCGTCGATCAAGATGGAGTCGACCTCGTCGACGATGGCGTAATGGTGACCGCGCTGTACGCGCTGCTCGGGGCGGGTGACCATGTTGTCGCGCAGGTAGTCGAAACCGAACTCGGAGTTGGTGCCGTAGGTGACGTCTGCCTGGTAGGCCGGGCGCTTGAGTTCGAGCGGCATGTTGTTCTGGAGCAGACCGACGGTCATTCCCAGGTACTTGTAGATGCGGCCCATCCACTCGGAGTCGCGCTTTGCCAGGTAATCGTTGACAGTAACGACATGCACGCCCTTGCCAGCGATAGCGTTGAGGTAGCCGGCCAAGGTGGAGACCAGGGTCTTGCCTTCGCCGGTCTTCATCTCGGCAATATGACCCTCATGAAGCGCCATGGCACCGATGAGCTGTACGTCAAAGTGACGCATGCCCGTGATGCGCTTGGAAGCCTCGCGCACGGTGGCGAAAGCCTCGGGGAGCATGTCGTCGAGCGACTCGCCGTTGGCGTAACGCTCGCGGAACTTATCGGTCTGGGCGCGGAGTTCCTCCTCGGTCATCTTCTCAAACTGGGGCTCAAGACCGTTGATCTGGTCAACGATCTTGTAGTAGCGCTTAAGGTCCTTATCGGATCCAAAGGACAGCAGCTTTGACATGAATCCCATGTGGTTTTCCTTTTTGGCCATCGCCCGTGCCATGCAGCTCCGAGCGAGTTAAACACAGATAATTGTACTTTAGCCAAACAGGGCGCACCCTATGCGGTCGACCTCAACCGCCACGTAATAACTACGACCAACCTGCCAAAAAGGGACTGGTTTATTTTGGCAGCTTTTCTCTGGGAAAACGCTGTATCTCTGCCATTTGGTGCAAACGAACCCGTCCCCTTCGCACCAATCTGGTGCAATGGGGACGGGTTAGCTTGCACCAATAAAAAGGAAAGGGCCGCGCACCCAAACGGATGCACGGCCCTTATGCCATGAATGCGAGCGATTCCGCGGCGAGCTATTTACTCAGCAGCCTCGGTGGTCTCGGCCTCAGCAGCGGCCTCCTCGACGGGAGCCTCTGCGGGAGCCTCGGCGGCCTGCTTGGCAGCCTCCTCGGCGAACTTAGCGGCACGCTTAGCCTTCTCGGCAGCCTTAGCCTCAGCGGCGGCCTTGCGAGCGGCCTCGGCCTCAGCAGCCTTGGCGGCCTTGGCAGCCTTGGCCTCCTCAGCCTTCTTGAGCTGGGCGGCAGCGGCGCCACCGAACTTGTCGGCGAAGCGCTGGACGCGTCCACCGGTGTCGACGAACTTCTGCTGGCCGGTGTAGAACGGGTGGCACTCGTTGCAAAGCTCGACCTTCATCTCGGACACGGTAGCGTGCGTCTTGAAGGTGTTGCCGCAGGAGCACGTCACCGTGCACTCGACATACTGGGGATGGATACCCTGCTTCATGGTAGGACTCCTTATTAGTCAGGCGCTGGTTACCGATCAGCGCATAAGGCGTCTTGGTTTCCGACCAAGACAACAAACTCGGCTATGGTACCACGGCGCCGCGCGTCCCACAAAAGGTTCACGATCTTTGTGCAATGCGATATGCCCAACCGCAGCGAGCACGCACCACATCGAACCTTCACCCATGTTGCAGACGTGTAACGCCGCAGTTAGCACACCCCTTTTGGCGCCAGACAGGTACAATGATGAACACTGTACCGTAGCGGAGCGCCCCGCGCGCGCCGCAACCACGCGAAAGGGTTTCCCATGGCCGAGATCTCGTCCTCCCGTATCGTCATCACCGTCCTTGGCAAGAACCGCCCCGGCATCGTCGCCGGCGTCACCCGCGTCCTGGGCGAGGCCAACGTCGACATCCGCGACATTACGCAGTCCATTATCGAGGACATCTTCACCATGACCATGCTGGCCGACACCGCCGAGTCCAAGCTCGACTTCGCCGAGCTGCAGAAGGCGCTGGCCGAGGCCGGCGAGCTTTCGGGCGTCAACGTGTCCATCCAGCGCGAGGACGTCTTTAACTTTATGTACCGCCTGTAGCGAACAAGCCGCTCGGGGCAGCTTGACGTCATATCGTCCAAGCGCGCGGCCCCCAAGCGGACCGGAGAGGAGCGCGCATGGCCTACGACGCCAAGAAAATCTACTACCGCTTCGACGATCACCTGAGCCGCCTGGTTCTGGATTACGAGGCGAGCCGTCAGATTTCGCCCGAAAGCGAAAACCTCTACCACGGCCTGCCGACCGCCCCGTACGACGAGGGCTTGTTCGTAGAGCACAACGTCAAGCGCGGCCTGCGCAATGCCGACGGCTCGGGCGTGGTCGCGGGCCTTACCCGCATCTCGGATGTGCATGGCTACAACAAGGTCGACGGAAAGGTCGTGCCCGATCAGGGCAAACTCACGCTTCGTGGCTACAGCATCGAGGACCTGGTCAACAACGCCCAGGCCGAGGATCGCTATGGCTACGAAGAGGTCGCCTACCTGCTCATCACGGGCTCGCTGCCCACCAAAGAGGAACTCGACGGTTTTTGCGAACGCCTGGGTGCTTTTAGGCATCTGAGCGACGAATACGTCCGCGAGTTCCCCATGACCACGGTGTCGTCGAGCATCATGAATGTGCTTCAGCGCGCCGTGCTGCTGCTCTACGCCTTCGACGCCGAGCCCGACGCCATTACACCCGAGCACGAAATCGACGTCGCCATCTCCATGCTCGCCCGTCTCCCCCGCATCGCCGCCTTCGCGCATATGGCCTCGGTCGCCAAGCGCCGCGGCTCCGAGGTTCATGTACCGCACCCCACACCCGGCCTCTCCACCGCCGAGACCATCCTGCAGGTGTTGCGCGGCGGTATGGCATTCACCCGCGACGAAGCCATGCTGCTCGACGTGATGCTCATGCTGCATGCCGAGCACGGCGGCGGCAACAACTCCACGTTCGCCTGCCGCGTGCTGTCCTCCTCGGCTACCGACCCGTATTCCGCCTACGCCGCGGCTATCGGTTCGCTCAAGGGTCCGCGCCACGGCGGCGCCAACGCCAAAGTCGTGTCCATGCACGAGGACATCCGTGCGCATGTCTCCAATTGGGAGGACGAGGACGAGGTCGCGGCCTACCTGGGCAAGATCCTCGACAAGCAGGCCTTCGACGGCACGGGTCTCATCTACGGCATGGGCCACGCCGTCTATACGCTGAGCGACCCTCGTGCCGAGGTGTGCCGCCGTTACGCGCGCACGCTTGCCGCCAAGAAGGACTTGGGCGAGGAGTTCGCGCTCATCGAGCGCATCGAGCGCCTGGCCCCGCAGGTGATGCGCGACCACGGCATGACCAAGCCTATCTGCGCCAACATCGACCTGTACACAGGCTTTATCTACAAGATGCTCGGCGTGCCCGAGACGCTCTTTACGCCCCTATTCGCCGTCGCCCGCATGGCCGGCTGGTCGGCACACCGCATGGAAGAGCTCTTCTGCGCGCACCGTATTATTCGCCCGGCCTATCGTCCGGTGATCGAGCCGCTGGAGTACAAGCCGCTCGCCGACCGCTAGGACGCGGTCAGCTATAGAACTCGAGCGTGGCCAGGGCATCACCGCCCTCGGCCACGCTTTTTATGCCAGTAGAAAGGATCGCAACGAATGATTGTGTTTTCCGATATGGATGGAACGCTGCTGACGAGTGATAAGCAGATGAGCGACGCCACCTGGGCAATGCTCGACGAGCTTGCGCGCCGCGGTGTTGAGTTTGTGCCCTGTACGGGGCGCCCGCTGTCGGGCATCTTCGAGCCCATCCTCGCCCATCCCGCCGTACACTACGCGGTCTGCGCCAACGGTGCCAGCGTCTGGCAGCTCGACGACGACGTGCCCACCGATACCTCACGTGCTACGCGCATTTTGAGCCGACCGCTCGACCGCGCCATCGCCCACCGCGTCCATAGCATTGCCGCCGGCCATGACGTCACCTTCGATATCTTCGCAGACGGGCAGTGTTTCCTCCCCCGCTCGCTCTACACACGCCTGGACGAATTCTGCGGCGGCGACCCCCACATCGCGGCTTCGCTCAAGCGCACGCGAACACCGATCGACATGGATATCGACAGTAAGATCGACGAGGTCGAGACACTCGAACGCATCGCCATGTACTGGCACAACCCGGCCGATCGCGACGCCATCGCGGCAGAGCTCGACACGCTCGAAGGCATTGAGGTCACGCGTTCGTACGCCATGAATATTGAAGTCATGGGTGAGGGCGCCACCAAGGGAACGGCCCTCACGTGGCTATGCGAGCACCTGGGCGAGCGTCTCGCCGACGCCTGGGCGTTCGGCGACAACATCAACGACATCCCCATGCTGCAGGCAGCGGGCCACGGCATGGCCATGATCAACGCCGAGCCCGAGGACCGCGACGCCGCCGACGCCATCACCGAATACAACAACGACCACGACGGCGTCGCCCGCACCATCATGGCCGCCCTCGCCTAGTCATTGGGGACGTTCTTAAACGACTAGTCGTTGGGGACACTCTTCGCGAAAAAGCTGCAAGGACTGTCCCCCCACTGTCGGCAGAAAAGGAACGCCCCCATCTGCCGGATTAGGAGAGACTCTCCAGCACGCGACGGAGCTCATGCTGAACAGCGTGGTCGCGGTTGCAGCCTACGACGCGATCGGCCACCGCCTTGAGCGCGGGGCGTGCGTTTTCCATCGCGCAGCCCGTACCGACGAAGCGAATGATCTCGTAGTCGTTCATCGAGTCGCCAAACGCCATAACCTCGTCACGTCCAACGCCGTAATGCTCCGCAAGCTGCGCGATGCCCGAGGCTTTCGACACACCAGGCTGCATGGCATCGATCCACGCGTTGCCCGAAGGCGCAAAAGTAAAGAGCTGACCAAGTTCGCGCTGTAGCACGTACGCACTGTCCATAACCGCACTGTCGTCGCAAAAGATACTCGCTTTGATGATATTTACGCTGGGATCGGGCAGCTCCCAAATGCGCTCGGCATTGGGAAGGTCCTTATCGACCTCACGCACGAACTTGCACTCGTCATCGAGCAGGAAGGACTTGGTTCGGTCAAAGAGCGCAAGATGCAGATTGGGAAACGTCCTGACGGCTTGGGCGAGCCTTCGAATCGCCAGGTGGGAATACACCTCACGGTCTACCATCTTACCGTCGGCGTAGACCTGGGCGCCGTTAGCGGCGACAAAGTCCATCTTGTCGCGAACGGGCGCAAAGAACTCGCATAGGCGATCGTATCGACGACCCGACGATGCGGCGAAATGCACGCCATGCTCGTGTAGCGCCAGAATCAGTTCGTAGGTCTCGGGAGGCACCTGGCCGTTTTCGTCAAGCAGTGTGCCGTCCATATCGGATGCAATCAGTTTAAACATAGAAAAGCTCCCTTCGGGCTTGTTGGAATCGAACGCGTATCCGATTCCAACGTACCCAAAGGGAGCTCAAATAAGACTCCGCGGGCGTAAACGTTACAAGGACCTGGCAAATAGCTCATACATGCCAGAGGTCCTACGGTCGCGGCGTCAGGCAGCCCGCCAAAGAGTGTCCCCGATGACTAGTCGTTTAAGAACGTCCCCGATGACTAGTCGGCGTAGGTGAAGGTTGTAACGTCGAACATGCCCTCGGGGCGGATGCGGAGCGTCGGGATAACCGGCAGGGGCAGGAAGATGATGCCCATGATGGGGTCGAGCGGCGGCTCAATACCCATGGCGCGCGCCTTGACCATAAAGTCGTCGTGCTGCGCGGCAACGTCCTCGGCCGTGCCCTCGCTCATAAGGCCACCGAGCGCCAGCGGAATGCGCGCCACGACCTCGCCGTTGCGCACCAACACGTGGCCACCCTGGCCCACGGCCTCAACGGCAGCCATCATATCCGCCGCATTGTCGCCCACCACGCACACGTTGTGCGAGTCGTGGCCGATCGTGGAGGCAATGGCGCCGCCCGCGATGGTAAAGCCGCGCACCCAACCACGGCCGATATGCTTGCCGACCAAGCCCAGACCCGCGGGGCCGTCGCCGTCGGCGCCCTCGGCCTGCAGCGACACGCCACGGCCATGGCGCTCAATCAGCATAATGCGGCGCAAGTCCTCGTCAGTCTCAGGACGAACCATACCCGTGATGGCCTTACCCGGCACCACGTCAATCACAGCCTCGCCCGGCTTAAAGGGATAGTCGAACACGTCGAGCGATAGCTTCGGCAGTTTAACGGAAGCACGCAGCTCATCGGCAAGGGCCGCAACCTCGGCCATCTCTGGTGCAATCTCGCCCACAAAGGTGCCGTCCTGCGCCACCAGGGCACCGGCGGCATATACGCGATGCGGAGCCTTAGCAAACGTCAGGTCATCGAGCAACAGCAGGTCAGCGCGCTTGCCCGGGGCGATTGCGCCGCGGAGCTCGTGCGGGTCGCGACAACCGTGGTCCAGACCAAACGCCTCGGCCGTAGAAAGGGACGCCATAGAGATGGCAACCACGGGGTCAATACCGGCCTCGATAGCCACGCGGCAGGCGTTGTCGATCATACCGGTCGAAAGCGCATCGGAGGGAGCACGGTCGTCAGTCGCAAAACAGCAGCGGCGGGCGCGCGCGGGATTCTCCAGCAGCATCGGGGACAAATTGGCCAGGTCGTGGCTGCACGTGCCCTCACGCAGCATCACATACATGCCGCGGGATAGCTTGTCGAGCGCCTCCTCGGGAATCGTCGACTCGTGGTCGGCGATAATGCCCGCTGCGGCATAGGCGTTGAGGTCCTTACCGGCAACGAGCGGCGCATGGCCGTCGACCTGCTTGGACGGCGTCTGGTTGGCAGCATCGATGCGAGCACAGGTCTCGGGGTCGGCCATAAAGACGCCCGGCAGGTTCATCATTTCGCCCAGACCAAAGACATCGCCCGGATGCTCGGCAAAAAACGCCTGCATATCGGCAGCCGAAATAACGGCACCGGCCTGCTCGTCGGGCAGCGCGGGCACGCACGAAGGCATCATGTACTTGATGGAGATGGGTGCGCGGCGGCCGTCCTCGATCATAAAGCGCAAGCCGTCGAGACCGGCAACATTGGCAATCTCGTGGCTGTCGGCAATGGCGGTGGTAGTACCGCGCGTCGCGGCCATGCGAGCATACTCGGCGGGACGGATGTTCGAAGACTCGATATGCAGATGCCCGTCAATAAAACCGGGAGCGAGATAGCGACCCTGGCAGTCGATGACCTCAGTTGCCTCGTAGGTGCCAGCAGCATCGTCGCGACCATCGTAGAGCACGCCGACGATCACACCGTCCTTGACGGCAACGCTACCGGGCGCCACACGCTGGCCATACACGTCGACGATCTGCGCATTGGTAAACAGCGTGTCGACGGGCACGCGCCCCTCGGCAGCATCGATCACAGTCCTCATGACCTCAACGGACATACATACTCCTTTAACCGTAGAAAAAAGCTGCGGAGCGGACAAACCTTCACCGCAGCAAACCAATAGCCATTGTATGCCCAAACGATGGGTCAACAATGCGCCTCTCCGCTTAACGGCACCGCCAAATAATCCCTCCGTCCCCAAGGGATCATCGTAATCAAAAAGGCCGCAGCCGGAATCATTCCGGCTGCGGCCCTATTGCACATGTTAGGTTGACCTACTTGCTAGACCAACTTGAAGCCCTTGCGCTTGCCCACGGAGAGGGTGTCGCCCAGCTTGAGGGCGCTGGGATCGATGTTATAGCTCTTGGGAGCCACGGCCTTGCCGTTGATCTTGACGCCGCCGCCGTCGATGTCGCGACGGGCCTGGCCGGCGCTCGCCGAAAGACCCAAATCCTTGAGCAGGCCGGCGAGGTAGATCTGGCCCTCATCGTTAACAGCCAGCTCAACGTGCTTCTCGGGGAAGTCGGCGAGCTGGCCCTCCTTGAACACGCGGTCGAACTCGGCCTGAGCCTCGTCGCCGGCACCGGCGCCGTGGTAGGTGTCGCACAGGTCGCGACCCAGAGCGCGCTTGAGCTCATAGGGATCGGCAGAGCCGTCGGCCAGGGCGGCGTCGATCTTGTCGACCTCGGCCGGGGTGAGCGAGCTCGCCAGGCGGTAGTACTTGCCGATCATCTCGTCGGGGATGGACATGGTCTTGCCAAACATATCCTTGGGAGCATCGGTCAGGCCGATGTAGTTGCCATAGGACTTGGACATCTTGCGCACGCCGTCGGTGCCCTCGAGCAGCGGCATGGTGAGCGCGATCTGCGGCTCCATGCCCATCTTCTCCATGAGCTCGCGACCAGCGAGCAGGTTGAAGAGCTGGTCGGTGCCGCCCATCTCCACGTCGGCCTTGATCTGAACGGAGTCGAAGGCCTGCATCACGGGGTACAGGAACTCGTGCAGGGCAATCGGCGTCTGAGACTGGTAGCGCTTGGTAAAGTCGTCGCGCTCAAGAATGCGGGCGACGGTGAACTTGGAGCACACCTGTAGCAGGCCGGCCAGATCCATCGAAAGGATCCAATCGCCGTTGTGCACGATGGTGGTCTTCTCGGGGTCCAGGATCTTCATGGCCTGGCTCACGTAGGTCTCGGCGTTGGCCTCGATCTGCTCCTGCGAAAGCTGCGGACGCGTGGAGTTCTTGCCCGAGGGATCGCCGATCAGCGCGGTGCCGTTGCCGATGATAAGGGTGACGTTGTGGCCCAGGTCCTGGAACTGGCGCATCTTGCGCAGCGGCACGGCATGGCCCAGGTGCAGGTCGGGGCTGGTGGGGTCGACGCCGAGCTTGATGTTGAGGGGCTCGCCCTTCTCAAGCTTCTTGCGAAGGTCGGCCTCGGGAACGATCTGCGCGGCGCCCGAGGTGATGATACGCATTTGCTCGTCAACAGACAGCATTGGGTATCCTCCTTTTGCTATAGCACCCTCACCGGATACGGCGGTGCTGGAAGTCCATAAACTCTCATATGATAACAAACTGACGCGACGCGGCACCTACGACAGGAAAATCCTCGTCCTGCCGCACGCGTCAACGGCGACCGGCAGACGTGTACCGTCACGCTCGACCAGATAGCGTACCTGCCGACGACGCAAGCAGTCGCGGCAACGGACCTGTCCCGTCGCATCGGTGGCGCAGACGCCCTCGGCGGTCAACAGGCAGTGCTCGCACACCATAAGCTCGGGACGGTCGGCGTCGACCGGACCCAAGACGCCGGGCTCAGCAGCCAGTTCGGCAATACGCTCCGCATCATTGCCGAGCAACTCGGCCGGCAAGTACACCCGCCCCACACCGAGTCCGCGCAGCCAGGCAAGCGTGGCCCGATTCGCGCAGAACACCGGCGCCGCCACGTCAAACGTCACGCCCAGCTCGCGAGCGATCACCACCTGTCCCAGGTTGCGGCAGACGACGCGCCCGGCACGCTGCATCAGTGAGCGAGTCCGGTCAGCGTCACCCGTGCGGCACACCTCGTCAAGCACCACAACGGCGTCGGACAAATCGAGTTTTCCGCGCGGGTCGGCATCCATCAGCTGCCAAGCAAAAACCATGCGAGTAGGAACCGCGCACTCCACCGACTCCGTCGACGCACCGCCATCCACCGCAACGCCCTCAAAGGGCAGCACCTCAACGGCATGCGCAGCGGGCGCAATCGCATCCGCCTCGGCCCGCATGCGCTCCAACACCGCCGCCGTCTGATCCAACACGCCGGCGCTGCGAATCAGGTACACCTCGCAGCCCGCGTCCACCTTACGCTTGCAATGCGCGACGACGCGCTTCCCCGCTGCGGCATCCACCGGGCAGGGCACCTGCGGCCAGCGCTTGGGCACATCGGGACGCGCGTCGGCACCCGGATAGAACCGAATCTCGAGCGTGTCACCCGCCGCCACGGCGGCGTCGAGCTCAACGGTCACCTCTTCGTGGCCCACAGCGACCAAGCGCCCCACGCGCACGCCCTGGTTAATTGCGCGCTCAAAGCTCATCAGCTCGGCACCCGAACGCCCTCGCAGGTACGCATCGGTAAACCCACGGTTAAACGACCTTCCCAGCTCACGCTCAAGCTCTTCCACGGCACCGGGGTCCCACGCGCCGTCGCACAGCATATCGAGTGCCCGGCGCCACACCCGCACCACGTTGAATACGTAATCGGGGTTCTTCATGCGCCCCTCGATCTTGAGCGACGCCACGCCGGCATCTACAAGCTCGGGCAGATGCGCAATACCCAGATAGTCGCGCGGACACAGCAGGCGATCTCCCTCGACGGCGACAACGCTCTGTCCCGCCTCGTCCACTAGGTCGTACGCCAGACGGCACGGCTGTGTGCAATCACCGCGCATCGCAGAGCGCCCACGCCGCAGGGCCGAGAACTCGCACGCCCCCGAATATCCGATGCAAATCGCACCGTGGCAGAATACCTCGATGGGCACGCCCGTGGCACATAGCGCCGCAATCTCGTCGACCGTCAGCTCGCGTGCCGTCGTCACGCGCTCAACCCCCAGCTCATCGGCGGCAAGCCGCACGGCACCTTCGCTATGAACGCCCGCCTGCGTAGACAGGTGAATCTCGACCCCGGGAATCGCCGCGCTCAGCGCGCAGGCCAGCCCGGCATCGGCGACAATCAGAGCATCGGCGCCCAGCTCCAGTGCATGAGCTCCCAACGCCACCGCGTCGGACAACTCATCGTCAAACACGAACACGTTGAGCGTCACGTACACACGCACGCCATGGGCATGCGCCACGGCGCAGCCGCACGCAAACTCGTCATCCGTAAAGCCATGGGCGCTCACACGGGCGTTAAAGTCGCCCAACCCCGCATAGACGGCATCGGCACCCGCGGCGATGGCCGCAAGCATCTGGTCGAGTCCGCCCGCCGGCGCCAGCAGCTCGGGCAGCGCCGCACCGGCAGCATCCAATCCAGTCTCGTATTGTCCGCTCGGCCCCATCGTCCGAATCGCCATCGACAAACTCCTTACCAAGGTATGCATTCACTCTGAAAAATGCCGTCTTCCAGCATACACGAGGCCTCGCGCGCCCCGTTTGGTTTATCGTGTAATAACTTATGTCCATCCTGCCCCGACGGCACATCCACCGTCCGGCACGACATACCTGGAGGTCAATATATGGGTCCTCGCCAACGACAGGGACGCAGCCGTTCAAAGACGCATGCTCTGCCCATAATCCTGCTCTCGTTTTTGGGCTTTTTGCTTATCGCGGGCGTGGCATTTGGCATCGGCATGGTCGGCAACGTCAACCGCTGGCTGTCCGATCTGCCCGACTACACCGACGCCAACGCGTATCTGGTGAGCGAGCCCACCGAGATCGTCGACTGCAACGGCAACAAGATCGCGAGCTTCTACACGCAAAACCGCAAGTCCATCACCAAGGACGAGGTCTCCCCCTACGTGCTGCAGGGCACCGTTGACGTCGAGGACGAGCGCTTCTACGAGCACGGCGGTATCGACCTGTGGGGTATCGCGCGTGCTGCGGTGGCAACCCTCGGCGGCGGACACGAAGGCGCCTCGACTATCACCCAGCAGCTGGTGCGCAACACCATCCTGCAGGAGGAGCAGTTCGACTCGACCATCGAGCGTAAGGTGCGCGAGGCCTACATCGCCGTCAAGATGGAGGACATGTACTCCAAAGACGAGATCCTCATGATGTACCTCAACACCATCTATTACGGCCACGGCGCCTACGGCATCGAGGCCGCAGCCGAGACCTATCTGTCCAAGAGCGCCGCCGACCTCACCCTCAGCGAGGCCGCGCTGCTCATCGGCCTTCCCAACTCGCCCTCGCAGTACGACCCCACGGTCAACCCCGACCTGGCGCTGTCCCGTCGCAACAAGGTCCTCGACAACATGTTGCGCCTGGGCCACATCACGCAGGAGGAACACGATGCCGCACAGGCCGAGCCCATCACCCTCAACGTGACCGAGATTTCGGGCAGCGGCGTCGACGTATACTCACAGCCCTACTTTGTCGCCTATGTTAAGCAGCTGCTGGAGCAGGAGTTCTCGACCGACGTGCTCTTTAAGGGCGGTCTGACCGTCAAGACCACCATCGACCCCACGATGCAGCAGGTGGCAGAGAATGCCGTCCGCCAGCAGCTCGACACGCTCTCACTCGACGGCCTGGACATGGGCATGGTCGTCGTCGACCCCAAGACCGGCTACATCAAGTGCATGGTGGGCGGCTACGACTACAACGCCGACGAGAACCATGTAAACCATGCCACGGCCAAGCGTCCCGTCGGCTCCACCTTTAAGGCCTTTACGCTGGCAACTGCCATCCAAAACGGCATGAACCCCAACGTCACCCTCAACTGCAACTCACCGCTCAAGGCCAAGGGCACCACGACCGAGGTCCAAAACTACGCCAACCATAGCTATGGCAACATCACGCTTAAGCAGGCAACGGCATACTCCTCCAACACCGGCTACATCCAGGTGGCGGAAGCCATCGGCAACAGCAAGATCATCTCGCTCGTCAAAAAGCTCGGCATCGATCCCGCCAAGGACAACATCGAGGACGTTCCCGTCATGACGCTCGGCACCGGCTCGATCTCGCCGCTCGAGATGGCCGCCGCCTACGCGACGTTTGCCAACGGCGGCTACTATCGCCAGCCGATCGCCATCACCGAGATTGACTCTCGTACCGGTTCGGTGCTGTACCAGCACACCGACAATCCCTCACAGGTGCTTACCGAGGGCGAGGCCGCCGCGGTCACCGATGTTCTGTCCGGCGTCATGCAGGGCGGCGGTACGGGTGCTGCCGGTGCCCTGAGCGTCAACCAGCCCTATGCCGGCAAGACGGGCACCACCGACAACACCACCAACCTGTGGTTCTGCGGCTATACCCCGCAGTTGGCGTGCGCCCTGTGGACCGGCTATTCCGCGGGCGAGATCCCCATCCAAAAATACGGCACAGACCTGCTGGGCGACAGCACCAACCTGCCTGTCTTTAAGCGGTTTATGAACACCGTTCTGACCGGTACCGAGCGCGAGGAGTTTGCGACCGGAACGGCGCCCACCTACAAGAACAACAGCGTCTGGAAGTTCTACGGCACCAACAACACCAAGAAGACGGAGAACGACGACAAGGACAAGGACGAGAACGAGGACGAAGAGGAAACCACCACCACAACGACTACCACGACGACCACGACCACCGAGACCACGGGCGGCGACACCACCGGCGGCACCGGTACGACCGGTGGCTCGACGGGTGGCTCCACCGGTGGTTCGACCGGCGGCGATGGCGGCACGCCTACGCCTACGCCCACTCCCGATCCCTCACCCACGCCTGACGATACGGTCGGCTAGAAATCATCCGGCCATAAGCAACAAGGCCCCCGAGCAGCTTATTCAACTGCTCGGGGGCCTTTTTAGTTTAAAGCGACCTGATGGGCGGTCTATATACCGGCAGACAAAAAGGGGGTACCGACCAACGTCGATACCCCTTACAAGCCACTATGTCAGCGCGCACAGTGCCGAGCGCACGACCAGCACGCCTACTTGCGAGAATTGCTCAGCTTATTGATCAGCGCCTCAAGACGCTCGCCGTCCTCGGCCGTCTGGGCAATAACCAAAATCGTATCGTTGCCGGCAAGCGAGCCAAGCACATCGGGCAGCTCTGCCGCATCAACAGCGGCGGCGATGCCAGAAGCCGTGCCAGGCTGAGCCTTGATCATAACCAGATTATCGGTGCGCAGAACGCCCGTTACGAGCTCGGAAACCATACGCTGCAGGTGCAGGTCCTCTGCCAGAACATAGATGCCCTCAGGGAGCTTACGCAGCCCCATGTCGGCAATATCGCGAGAGACAGTCGCCTGCGTGCAATCAAAGCCCATAGCGCGGAGCTCATCGACCAGCACGCGCTGCGTGCGGACGTCCTTATTGCGCACAATATCTCTAATGGCATCCTGGCGCCCATTGCGTTTTTTAGCCATACAAACCCTCTCTCCAAAAGATGGCGGAGACAATCAATCAGTGATTGAATAGTTTAACGCTATTTGAAGGCTTTTGTGTATAAGAACGCATTTCGAAACAATTCTATGCAAATTTGTTTCGAAATGAGCCGTTTAGGCGGTTTTTACGCCCGTCCGGTTGAGAAAAGCTGCCAGATGCGTACACATCACGCAGCGCGCGGGCTTGGCACTGGCGATCGGCCCAAACAACAGACCGAGTCCCCGATGGTTGTCCTTGAGCGCGGCGACCATCTGACGGGTTCGAGGCGCCTCGAGCATATCACGCATGCGGGCGGAACGCTCAATTGACGACACCCCATGCGGGCTCAGACACAAATTCTCGATGCAGGCGACCAGTCCGGCAAAGTAGAACTTTTGGCTTGCCAGCTTGAGCCGACCACCGCTATCTGCTTCCGAGAGTGAGTCCGCAAGCTCGTCGAGCGCTCGAGTGTCATCGGATATCCTGGCATACATGGTGGGATCAAAGGCATCTGTAAGCTTAGGTGCCACCGCGTGGAAACAAGCGTCGCCGCAGCCGGACACGAATCGTGCCTGCGAGAGCGCATAAGCCATAAACTCAACCGTACGGTACGCCTTGCCGCGCGACAGGCATGCCTCAAACAGCAGACGGCTATACATCGCGCCAGAGGTCTGAGCGACTAGGCCGCCCAAAATCAACTGGGGCAGCCCAGTCACCATAGAAGACTCGTCTTCTATGGCAATAGAGGCAGCATCCAAGACGCGCGAATGGCGCTCTCGATGTGCATCATAGCGGTCGAGCGACACCGTGGGGAACACTATGTCTGCCGCTGAGTCGCACGCGATATCGACCATCTTGGAAAGGGACTGCGGAGCAAACCACTCATCGGCGTTCATAGCGATGATTTGAGAGCCGCGCGAGGCATCAAAACCGGCACGAATACAAGCGCCGCGCTTCGCGTCCTCGACGTCAATCAAATCAATATGGATGTCCCTGTCGGCAGCAACTTGAAGCGAATGGCGCACACCGGGCGCAGCATCGCGGCAGACAACGACAATCTGCAAATCGTAGAGGTCTTGGTTCTGGATACTCTCGAGCGCACGCATCGCATAGCTGGGCGAACCTTCTACCACAAGGATCACCGAAAGTCGCGGGTGCGAGCCACGTCGAACCAAGTTATCCATCCTCTCGACAGCAATGAATCAAACTGTCGTTCATGGTACACCCCGGCAATAAAAGCAATGAGACACCGGTTGCACTGCACGCCAAGAACAGATGTTGCACACGCGCAGCCCACAGATGACAGGTGCCGACGAACGGCGCGTCGAGCCCTCCCCTAGTCGAGCAGGACAAGCTCGGCGGGATCGTAATCCACGCCCATAAACGTAAGGCCGCAGGCAGGAGCCGTGGGGCCCGCAGCGGTACGATCGCAAGCATCGATGACCTCGCGCATCCACTCGGGTTCACGGCGATGCATGCCAATCTCGACAAGCGTGCCAACGATCGTACGGACCATCGAATGCAGAAACGCATTGCCCTCGATGGTAAACGTCAGGATGTCCTCGCCAAACGCAACCTCATGGCCAAACTCGGCGCGCATTACGCAGCGGTGCGTAGGTTTGCCCACGGCAGAGGCAACCTTGCAAAAGCTTTTAAAGTCCTGCTCGCCCAAAAGCGCAGGGCAGGCGGCCGCCATCGCATCGACGTCGAGGGGATAGCGATGCCACCACACAGCACCGCGTGACAGCACGGGCCGCACATCACGATCGGCAATGCGATAGGTGTAAGTGCGAGAGCGCGCGTCAAAGCGCGCAGAAAAGCCCTTACGAGCCTTGTAGACCTCGTTGATGGCGATATTTTTGGGCAGCAGGGCATCCATAGCCCGCAGCCACCTACGGCGCGTACACGCGAGCTCAGCGTCCGTTACGGGCACGCTGATGTACTGAGCCACGGCATGCACGCCGGCATCGGTACGCCCCGCGCACGTCAAATCGATCGGGCGGCGAAGCAGCGTCTCGATGGCTCGACGTAGCTCACCCGCAACCGTCGTCTGTCCCGGCTGCTCGGCAAATCCGCTATACGATGAGCCATCATAGGCCACGCGAAATACGAGCGTGGCGTCAAGCTCGGAAATCGAATTGAAATCAGACGGCGCAGTCATGGGCGCTCCCAACAAACGAGTAACGGTATCGCGACAAAAAAAGAGGGGTACGCGAACGTACCCCTCGAATATAGCCTATGCAGACGGAAAGTCTACTCAGCGGTCTCCTCAGCAGGAGCCTCCTCGACGGCCTCGACCTTCTTGGGAGCAGCGGCCTTCTTGGGGGCCGGAGCAGCCTTCTTGGCCTTAGGCGTGCAAGGCTCGGTGACGAGCTCCATGATAACGATGGGAGCGTTGTCGCCCTTGCGGTTGCCGAGCTTCATGATGCGGGTGTAACCGCCGTTGCGGTCCTGCCACATGCCCTGGGCAGCCTTGTCGAAGATCTCGGCAACGAGCTGCTTATCGCCGAGCTTGGCGATAGCCAGACGACGAGAGTGCAGGTCGCCCTTCTTGGCCCAAGTGATGATCGGGTCGACGACCGAACGCAGCGCCTTAGCGCGGGTCTCGGTGGTCTTGATGCGGTCGTTCTCGAAGAGGGCCTTGGCAAGGCTCTTCTTCATGGCCTTGGTGTGGCTCGCATCGGTGCCGAGCTTCAGGCCCTTCTTAACGTTGTGACGCATGGTCTAGTTTCTCCTCAAATATGCGAAGCATTAAGCCTTCAGGCTCAGGCCCATGGACTCAAGCTTGTCCTTCACTTCCTCGATCGACTTAACACCGAAGTTACGGATGTTGAGCAGATCGTTCTCCGAGAACTCAACGAGCTGACGGACCGAGTGAATGCTGGCGCGCTTAAGGCAGTTGTAGGAACGGACGGAAAGGTCCAGATCCTCGATCTGCTTGTCCAGCTCGGCGTTGTCGTTGGTAACCTCGGGAGCGAAGATCGAAGCCTCCTCCTCGACCTCGGGGGTCTCGGCAAGGTTCATAAAGGCGGCCATATGCTGGTTGATGATATTGGCAGCCTGGACCACGGCGTCGCGCGGGGCGATAGAGCCGTTGGTCTCGATCTCGAGGACAAGGCGGTCGTAGTCGGTGTGCTGACCGACACGGCAAGCCTCAACGAGCTTGGCGCAACGGGAAACCGGCGAGTACAGCGAGTCGACGTGGATCACACCGATGGGATCGTTGTCGCGCTTGTTGGCCTCGCCAGAAACATAGCCGCGGCCATAGCCGATGCGCATGCTCATGGTGAGATGGCCACCCTCGGTGAGCGTAGCGATGTGCTGCTCGGGGTTAACCAGCTCAAACTCGGACGGAATAAAGAAGTCCGCACCGGTGACCTCGCAGGGGCCGTCAACCGAGATGGTGGCGGTCGCCTCGTCGGTCGTGCCGAGAGCCCTGAAGACAAGACCCTTGACATTCAGGACGATGTCGGTGACATCCTCGACCATGTTAGGGATGGTCATGAACTCGTGCTGCGCACCATCGATCTGAATAGCCTCGACGGCGGCACCATCGAGCGAGGACAGAAGAACGCGACGAAGGGAGTTACCCAGCGTATCGCCGTAACCACGCTCGAGCGGCTCGACGGAGACACGAGCAGACGTCTCGTTGATCTCTTCGACCTGAACCTGAGGCCTAATGAATTCTGACATGTATTACCTCCAGCCTCAGCAGCCCGGATGGACTACTTAGAGTAGAGCTCGACGATGAGCTGCTCGTTGATATCACCGCTGATCTGCTCACGCGTCGGCAGAGCGAGCACGTTACCAGACAGCTTCTCGATATCGACCTCGAGCCAGCCAGGGACCTCAAAGCGCTCGGAGGAAATCAGGGCCTCCTTGATGGGGAGGAGGTCACGGAACTTCTCACCGACAGCGACGACGTCGCCGGCCTTGACGCGGTAGGACGGGATGTCCACGCGCTTGCCGTTCACGGTGAAGTGACCGTGACGGACGGACTGACGAGCCTCTTTGCGGGTGCGGGCGAAGCCAAGACGGAAGACGACGTTGTCGAGGCGAGACTCAAGGATGATCATGAGGTTCTCACCGGTGACGCCGTTCATCTTACGGGCCTTGTTGAAGTAGCCGTGGAACTGCTTCTCCAGAACGCCATAGATGAACTTGACCTTCTGCTTCTCGCGCAGCTGCATGCCGTACTCAGATTCCTTGCGACGGCGCTTGGGCTGACGGATAGATTCCTTCTTGCTGCTGTAACCGAGCTCAGCGGGATCGATCCCGAGCTGACGGCAGCGCTTAAGAACAGGAGTCCTGTCGATTGCCATATTGATACGATCCTTTCAGTTACACGCGGCGACGCTTCTTGGGGCGGCAGCCGTTGTGCGGAATGGGGGTCTTGTCCTGGATGCTCGAGACCTCGAGGCCAGCAGCCTGGAGGGAGCGGATGGCGGTCTCACGACCGGAGCCGGGGCCCTTGACGAAGACGGAAACCTTCTTCATACCGTGCTCCATGGCCTGCTTGGCAGCAGCCTCGGCAGCCATCTGGGCAGCGAACGGCGTGGACTTACGGGAGCCCTTGAAGCCCACCTGGCCAGCCGACTTCCAGGAAATGACGTTGCCCTGGGGATCGGTGATCGAAACGATCGTGTTGTTGAACGTAGAACGAATGTGAGCCTGGCCCACGGAAATGTTCTTACGGTCCGCGCGCTTCAGACGGGCAGCGCGAACGTTCTTCTTAGCAGTAGCCATCTATCTAGCGCTCCTTATTTCTTCTTCTTAGCACCGATCTGACGCTTCGGGCCCTTGCGGGTACGAGCGTTAGTGTGGGTGCGCTGGCCGCGGACCGGGAGGCCCTTGCGGTGACGAAGGCCGCGGTTGCAGCCGATGTCCATAAGGCGCTTGACGTTCTGGTTGCGCTCACGGCGGAGGTCGCCCTCAACCATGATCTGGTTCTTATCGATATAATCGCGGATGGCGTTAACCTCATCCTCGGTGAGGTCCTTAACGCGCGTATCCACGTTAACGTTGCACTCGACGCAGATCTTCGTCGCAGTGGTGCGGCCGATGCCGTAAATGTAGGTCAGACCGATCTCAACGCGCTTCTCACGCGGGAGGTCGACACCATTAATACGGGCCAACGTAGTCTCCTCTCTTAACCCTGACGCTGCTTATGACGGGGGTTCTCGCAAATGACGAGGACCTTGCCATGGCGCCTAATGATTTTGCACTTATCGCACATCTTCTTGACCGAAGGACGTACCTTCATCGTTCTTCCTTTCGGTAGCGCTCAAACTACTTCCCTACTATCTACTCGCCCAGCCGCAGGCGTTTAAAACTATGGCTGGTCTTCACACACAATCCGACCGTAGGTTGAGCTAAGCCTGCAGCCGGAAATGGAGTGCGTGTATGCGTGCCGCTATTTGTAGCGATAGGTGATGCGGCCGCGGGTCAGGTCGTACGGGGAAAGCTCCACGACAACCCTGTCACCGGGGAGAATGCGGATGTAATTCATTCGGATCTTGCCAGAAATGTTGCACAGAACCGAATGACCGTTCTCGAGCTCGACCTTAAACATGGCATTGGGCAACGGTTCCTTTACCGTACCCTCGAGCTCAATTGCGTCTTCCTTCTTCACAAGCAATCATCTTTCTCTAGAAAACGACAGCGATTGAGTATTCTACAACACGTATGCACGCATCGTAATAACTTCGTAATGGCTCCACAACTAAGTGGAACTTGTTACATTTCTCCGCCTTGGAGCGAACACCAAGCACCTTGCGCATCTGTGGTGAGAATCACCGGACCGTCATTGGTGATGGCGACGGTGTTCTCGTAGTGCGCGGCGGGCAGGTGGTCGTTGGTCGTAACGATCCAACCATCGGAGCCCGTGCTCACATGGTTGGAACCCATCGTAACCATCGGCTCGATGGCAATGACCATGCCGGCCTGGAGACGAACGCCCCTCCCCTTCTTTCCATAGTTAGGAACGTTGGGGTCCTCGTGCATCACACGGCCAATGCCATGGCCCACATAATCACGAAGCACGCCGTAACCGTGAGACTCGGCGAGGGACTGAACGGCATAACCGACGTCCCCGATATGGTTACCGGGAACAGCCTGCTCGATGGCAGCCTTAAGGCAATCGCGCGTGATCTCGCACAAAGCCTTGGCTTCGGGCGTGGGGGTGCCGACGAAAAACGTCCAAGCGTTATCGCCGACCCAACCGTCGACAACGGCTCCCGTATCGATGGAGATGATATCGCCATCGCGCAGGATCATGTCGGGGTTGGGAATACCGTGTACCACGGCATCGTTAATCGATGCGCAAATGGTTCCGGGGAACCCGCCGTAACCCTTAAAGGCTGGGGTGCCACCATGCATGCGGATAATCTGCTCCGCGAGCTGATCGAGCTCAAAAGTCGAAACGCCAGGGCGCACCATGGCTCCAACGTGGCGGAGCGCCATCTTAGATAGCGCTCCTGCCTTCTTCATCTGCTCGATTTGCGTTGCAGACTTAATCTTGATCATAGACCGAGAGCCTCTTTGACATCCCCGTACACGGTCTCGCGAGCCTGGTCACCGTTGACCGACTTGAGCAGACCCTGGCCACGATAGTAGTCGACGAGCGGGCTCGTGGACTTCTCGTAGACGTCGAGACGGTTCTTGATGGTCTCGGGCTTGTCGTCGTCGCGCTGATACATCTCGCCGCCACACTTGGGGCAGGTAGCATCGGCAGCGGTGCCGGTGTAACCGCAGGCGCGGCAGGTGCGACGCGAAGACAGACGATCGATGATGACCTCGGGGGCCACATCGACCAGAAGGGCGCAGTCGATCTCGCGACCCATGGCGGAGAGCTCGGAATCGAGCGTCACGGCCTGGGCGGTGTTGCGCGGGAAGCCGTCGAGGATGAAGCCCTGCTGGGCATCATCGGCAGCAAGGCGCTCCTTGACAAGGTCGATCACGAGCTGGTCGGGAACGAGCTCGCCAGCGTCCATGTACTTCTTAGCCTGAATACCAAGCTCGGTGCCACCCTTGACGGCAGCACGCAGCAGGTCGCCCGTGGAAATGTGGGCGACGCCAAACTCGGCGACGAGCTCCTGTGCGACGGTGCCCTTACCGGCACCCGGAGCTCCGAGCAATACGAGGTTCATGAGCAATCCTCCTCTAGCCTATTTAAAGAATCCATCGTAATCATACATCTTGATCTGGCCTTCGAGCTTATCGACCGTGTCGAGCACGACGCCGACCATGATGAGGATGGACGTGCCGCCAAATGCCTGGATCAGCTGGTTACCCGTAAAGGAGAAGATGATCGAAGGCACGATGGCGATGAGCGCCAAAAAGACAGCGCTGGGAAGCGTGATCTTGTTGAGCGCGTTCTTGATGTAGGCCGCGGTAGCCCTACCCGGACGGACGCCCGGAATAAAGCCGCCCTGCTTCTTAAGGTTGTCGGCCGTATCATCGGGGTTGAACACCATGGAGGTGTAGAAGTACGCGAAGAACACGATGAGGACAACGTTAAGCACCCAGTTGAGCCAGCCGCGCGAAAGCGCAGAGGCAACTGCCTGGATCCAGCCGATGCCGGGGAAGAACACGGCAATCTGAGCCGGGAAGTACAGCAGCGCCGAAGCGAAGATGATCGGCACGACACCCGCAGTGTTGACCTTGATGGGCAGGTAGGTGGTCTGACCACCCATCATGCGACGGCCCACGACGCGCTTAGCGTAGGAGACCGGGATGCGGCGCTGGCCGCGCTCAAGGAAAACAATCAGCGGGATAACCAGCAGGATGATGGCGCAGATGATCACCATGGTGATGATGCCACCGGCATTGCCCTCAGTGCTGGAGAAGATAGCCTGAGGCAGACCGGCCATGATGTTCGCAAAGATGATCAGCGACATGCCATTGCCGATACCGCGCTGGGTGATGAGCTCACCAATCCACATGATCAGCATGGCGCCCGCGGTGAGCGTACCGACGATCATGAGGTCGAAGATGATCTCGGGAGCGCCGGCGCCATTAAAGCTGATGCCGAAGCTCTTAAAGAGGAAGAGGTAACCCACGGAGTTGAGGATTGCCAGAGCCAGGGTAAGGTAACGCGAATACTGCGTAATCTTGGTCTGACCGACCTCGCCCTCGCGGGCAAGCTCATGCAGGGAAGGCACGACGGCCTGGAGCATCTGGAGGATGATCGAGCTGGTGATGTAAGGCATGATGCCCAGCGAAAACACCGACACATAGCTCAAAGCGCCGCCAGAGAAAAGATTCAGGAGGGCCATAGCACCTGCGGCGACCGAATTGTTATCGGTCGAGAAAAGGCCCAGCATCCCCTGGAAGGGAATGCCGGGCACAGGAACGTGCGCACCAATGCGGTACACGACGAGCATAGCTATGGTAAAAAGAATCTTTTCGCGCAATTCTTTGATGCGGAAAGCATTCTTAAGACCATTTAGCACGGCAGCTCGACCTTTCCGCCGGCGGCCTCGATCTTGGCCTGCGCAGAAGCGCTGACCTTGTCGACCTTGACCGTGAACTTCTTGGTGAGCTCACCATTGCCGAGCACCTTGACGGGCTCGAACTCGCTCTTGGTGATGCGAGCGGCCTTAAGAGCGGCACCGTCGATCACAGCGCCGTCCTCGAACTTGCGCTCGAGACGCTCAACGTTAACAGCGGTGTACTCGATACGACGGGGGTTGCGGAAGCCCGGAAGCTTGGGCAGGCGCATAGCCAGCGGAGTCTGGCCACCCTCGAAGCCGGCACCCTTGGTGCCGCCAGAGCGGGAACCTTGGCCCTTCTGACCGCGGCCAGAAGTGGTGCCGTGACCCGAAGAATTGCCACGGCCGACGCGCTTGCGGTTCTTGGTGGAACCGGGCGCGGGAGTAAGATCGTGAAGCTGCATTTGCTACTCCTCTACAATCTCGACAAGGTGCTTGACCTTGAAGATCATGCCGCGGACGGACTCGTTGTCAGCAATCTCGCGAACCTCGCGGATCCTGTGGAGACCGAGGGCACGGACAGTACGGACCTGGTCCTGCTTGCAACCGTTGGTGCTGCGGACCTGCTTGATCTTGATGGTGTCAGCCATGCTTAGTTCTCCTTACCGACGAACATCTCGGAGACCGTCAGGCCACGGCGAGCCGCGACGTCCTCAGGGCTGGAGAGCTCCTTGAGGCCCTCGACGGCAGCCTTGATGATGTTGAGGCCGTTGTCGGTACCGAGGGACTTGGACAGGACGTTCTTGATGCCAGCAAGCTCGAAGAGGGGACGCACAGCGCCGCCGGCGATAACGCCGGTACCCTCGACAGCGGGCTTGATGATGATGCGGCCGGCACCAAAGTGACCGAGAACCTCGTGCGGAATGGTGCCCTGATCGGTCACCGGCACGTGGAACATGTTCTTCTTGGCATCGAGAGACGCCTTGGAGATGGCCATGGGCACCTCAGCGGACTTGCCCATGCCAACGCCGACGTTGCCCTTGCCGTCGCCAACGACGACGAGAGCGACGAGGCTCATGCGACGACCACCCTTGACGGTCTTCGACACGCGGTTGATGTAAACGACGCGCTCCTCGAACTCGGAGGCCTCGCGCTGCTGCTTCTGATTACGAGCCATGTGCTACATACCTCCTAGAACTCGAGACCGGCGGCACGAGCACCGTCGGCGAGGGCCTTGACGCGGCCATGGTAGATACGGCCACCGCGATCGAAGGCGACCTTGGTGATGCCGGCCTCGATGGCGCGCTTGCCAACGAGCTGACCGACCTTCTCCGCAGCCTCCTTGTTCGAGGTGTGGGTGCCCTTGAACTCGGCCTCGAGGGTCGAGGCAGAGACGAGCGTCAGGCTGGAGCCCTTGCTGTCGTCGATGATCTGGGCATAGATGTTGGCGTTAGTACGGGTCACGCGAAGACGCGGACGCTCGGAGGTACCCGAGACCTTGCCGCGAACACGACGCTGACGACGCTTGAGGCCTTCCAGCTTCGCCTTATGCTTGTTCATACGTAAACTCCTAAAAAGGTTGATCTTGCCAGCACCTGACGGGGTGCTGGTCTTATGCGAGTGAGTCGGTTACGACTACTTGGCGGCCTTACCCAGCTTGCGGCGGATGTGCTCGCCAACGTAGTGGATACCCTTGCCCTTGTAAGGCTCGGGAGGACGATGGCCGCGGATCTCAGCGGCGATCTGACCGACCTGCTGCTTGTTGATACCCTTGACGTTCACGTGGGTGTTGTCGGGAACCTCGAAGGTGATGCCCTCGGGAGCCTCGACGATCACGGGGTGCGAGAAGCCCAGGGAGAACTCGAGGTTCTTGCCCTTCTGCTGCACGCGGTAACCGACGCCGGCGAGCTCGAGCTTCTTCTCGAAGCCCTCGGAAACGCCAACAACCATGTTGTGGATGAGGGCGCGGGTGAGGCCGTGGCGGGCACGGGTCTCACGCTCGTCGTCGGGACGGGAAACGGTGAGGACGTTGTCCTCGACGTTGATAGCGAGCTTCTCAAAGACATCGAGCTCGAGCTGGCCCTTGGGGCCCTTGACGACAACGTTGTTGCCGTTGACTGCCACTTCGACTCCGGCGGGAATCTGGACAGGCTTATTACCGATACGAGACACGGTGATCTCCTTTCCTTCTACCTACCGAGCGAATTACCAGACGTAAGCGATGATCTCGCCGCCGACGTTGTGCTTGCGAGCATCGCGGTCGGTCATGACGCCATGGCTGGTGGAAATAATGGCGGTACCAAGGCCACCGCGGACGCGGGGCATGTCGGCAACGCCGGTGTACTTACGCAGGCCCGGCTTGGAAATGCGGCGGATGCCGTTGATGACCTTAGCCTTCTTGGGACCATACTTAAGCGTGATGTGCAGAGTCTTCTGGGGAACGGTGTCCTCGACATCGTAGCCCTCGATGTAGCCCTCCTCGTGCAGAACACGAGCGATCTCGACGAGCTTCTTGCTGCTCGGCATGGAGACCGTGGCCTTGTTCACAGAGTTAGCGTTACGGATGCGCGTAAGCATATCTGCGATCGGGTCTGTAAGGTTCATACAGATTCTCCTTCGTTCTTGATGAACACGTGCTCTTGGTTCTTCGCCGCCCTTAACGGCAAAGCCTTTTTAGCGCGTTTTCCCTGTTCCAAACTGATGCTTGAAACGCTGGTAGTGACTTACCAGCTGGCCTTCTTAACGCCGGGAAGCTCGCCCTTGAGTGCAAGCTCGCGGAAGCAGACACGGCACAGGCCGAACTTGCGGTACACAGAGTGCGGACGGCCGCAGCGCTGGCAGCGCGTGTACTCACGAGTAGAGAACTTCTGCTTGCGATTGCACTTGACGATCATCGATGTCTTAGCCACTTATATCCTCCTCACATAGAGTATTGTTCGCCCCAAGCGCCGCCCCCTTGTGGGAACGGCGCTTATAGGGCAGGTGAACCTATTTCTTGAACGGGAAACCGAAGGCGTCCAGAAGGGCCTTGGCCTCCTCATCGGTGTTGGCGGTGGTCACGAAAGTGATGTCCATACCACGCTGGTGATCGACGGAGTCGAAGTCGATCTCGGGGAAGATGAGCTGCTCGGTGACGCCCATGGAGAAGTTACCACGGCCGTCGAAGCTCTTGGCGGAGATGCCGCGGAAGTCGCGGATACGGGGGATCGCGACGGAGGTCAGACGATCGAAGAACTCCCACATACGGTCGCCACGCAGGGTAACCTTGCAGCCGATCGGCATACCGGCGCGCAGGCGGAAGGTAGCGATGGACTTGCGGGCACGGGTGATCATCGGCTGCTGGCCGGTGATGGCGCGCAGGTCGCGCACGGCACCGTCGATGGCCTTGGAATCGGTAGCGGCCTCGCCGACACCCATGTTCACGACGATCTTCTCAAACTTGGGGATCATCATGACGTTCTCGTACTGGAACTTGTCCTGAAGCTGCTGCTTGACCTCGTTGTTGTACTTGGTCTTCAGACGCGGCACATACTTCTCTTCTGCCATTGTTCACTCCTTCTTGGGGTTTTAAGCACGGGGCGTGGCCACGATGGGTTGTCCTCGTGCCTCCTGGCTGCATCCGCGCCGCTCATGGCATTTCGCGGTTTGGACTCGACGCAGCAGGAGCCGACAAAACAATCGGTACTATACGCGCATCGGGAGCGTATTTCCAGAAAAACCTCGTCTGCCTGCACAACTCCACAACTCCCCCGCACAAATGGGTCCCAAAAAGCAGTTGCGGTGAAATAGAGACTGTTGGGCGGCCTAACAGGCTTAAACAATCCGTATTTCACCGCAACTTATTGGTGGGGATGCGATTAGCGCTTGCGGGGGACGAGCTTGGTGCGGCGCAGGTGGATCATCTCGGCGGCTATGGAGATGGCGATCTCCTCGGGGTCCTCGGCCTCGATGGAAACGCCGATCGGCAGGTGCAGCCCGTCGATCTGGTCCTGCGTAAAGCCTTCCTGCTCCAAGCGAGCCCGCACAAAGGCCGTCTTGCGACGCGAGCCCAAGCAGCCCAGATAGGCGGGTTTGGCACGCATGGCCTGAATCACCACGTCGATATCGGACTTGTGACCCGCCGTGGCGACGACCACCAGGTCGCGCGGGCCGATGGGGCACTGCTTGCTCAGGCTCTTGTAGTCGACCAGACGACGGTCGTAGACACCGGGCACCCAATCGGGGGTCAGCGTGCCGGGGCGGTCGTCGCACGCCACGACGGCAAAGCCCGCCGCGGTGAGCACGCGCGCCGTCGCGGCGCCCACGTGTCCGCAGCCAAAGATGTAGGTCAGGCCCTCGGGGCAGAGCGTCTCGATGTGCACTGCGGGAATCTCGGAGGTGGCGTTGGTGTAGGTGACCTTACTCCCCTCCTCCACCAGCGAAAGCCCGGGGCAGCCCGCAATGGTGCGGCGCGATTCCTCGCCATGGTACTCGGCCACATCGCCCTCGAACGCGCTCGAGGTAAACGGCTCAAAGTCGATGACGAAGTCGCCGATGCGCCGATAGACCAAGACGTCGGCAACCGACTGGAGCAGCGGTACCTTGGTCGCGTCCAGGTGCAGATAGCACAGGCAGATGGCTCCGCCGCAGATCATGCCGGTATCGGAGTTCTCGCCGCCCATGGTGTAGCGGACCAGACGCGATTGCCCTGCGGCCAGCAGCTCGCGCGCCTCGTTCAGCGCAAAGAGCTCGATCTTGCCGCCGCCGATGGTGCCCGCTTGGCTGCCGTCGGCAAAGACGGCCATCCAGGCGCCCACGCCGCGCGGCGATGACCCTGCCGTGCCGGCCACGACCACGAGCTCGCACGTCTCGCCAGCACGCAGGGCGGCAAGCGCAGCATTCACCACATCGAGCTTTTCCATTGCAATTTCCTATCCCTGGAATACACCGGTGAGCATGGCGAGTGCCTCGAGCACACCGCCGCCGACCGACGTCGCCTTGTCCGAAATGTAGTTGATATAGCTGGCATCGCCGCGCGGATCGACATCGGCGCATTTAAAGCCCTCAGTCACCTGCACGCCGTTCGCCAAAAGCCCGCGCAGACAGCCATCGATCTGCGTGCACATGGGCGTATCGCCCGCGTAGCCAATCACGTCTCCGGCGCTCACGATGTCGCCGATCGCATGGTCGGACCTAAACACGCCAGCAGCGGGACTGTGGATAACACGTTCCTTGCCGTATCCGCCGATCATGCCCGGCACGCCCGTGTTGGGCTGGGGTGAGCCCTGGGTAATCACGCGGCCCAAAAAATGCCCGCGCATAGTCTCGACCACGGCATCGCAATCAACCGGCGCGGTAAAGCCCGGCCCTACCGCGATGACGGCAGGAGCCATGTCGCGCGTGGTGCCCAGATTGCACTTGGCCAGAATCGCGTCGACCACGGCAGCGGGTTTCAGCTCGCCGAGCATCTTGGCCTGGGGGTCCACCACAACGGCGACGTCTCCAGCCTCGGTAATTGCAAGCGCCTCTGCCGGCGTCTGTGCCAAGCGAGCGCGAATGCCCTCGACCTCGACCTCGCCCAAGCGAATAGCCTCGCAAAAACTGATTGTGCGGCGGATGCACGTGGGAACCGCGATATCGGCCATAACGACCGACACGCCGGCGCGCACCAAGCGAGCGGCGACGCCCGTGGCGATATCGCCGGCGCCGCGAACATAAACGAGCATTCCCGGGACACCTCCCTGTGCTACGGTTTGAGCAGAGCAAATGCGGTTCGACCGCTACTCTGATGATTATTTATTATCACAGTATTATACGGCGGTGAACAGATGGAAACGGTTAGCGGCAATCTTGCCTCGGCGCTCAGGATCAAACCGGGCATTACCGCGATTATCGGCAGCGGTGGCAAGTCGACGTTGCTGAAGACGCTGGGTCTCGAGCTCATGCGCGCTGGCGGCCGCGCGCTCCTCTGCACCACCACGCATATGTTCCCCGTCGCCGGCGTGCCGTGGGACGGGTCGAGCCGTCGCCTGGACGCCGCGCCTTGGAAGCCGGGCGCCTCGCATGTCCCCGGTTGCACCTGCGAGGTATGCGCGAGCATGAGCCGCGGAAGTATCTGCCAGGCGGGTGTTTTGGACCCGGAGACGGGCAAGCTCTCCTCCCCTGCCGAGCCGCTCGACCAGCTGGCGCAGCGCTTTGACTACGTCCTGGCCGAGGCGGACGGCAGCAAGCGGCTCCCGCTCAAGGCCCACGCCCCGTGGGAGCCGGTCGTTCCCGCCGGCACGGCCAACGTCATCTGGCTCGTCGGCGCCTCGGGGCTCGGCAAGCCCATCAACGAAGCCGTCCACCGCCCCGAGCTCTTTTGCGAGCGTTGCGGCTGCGAGCTCACCGACATCGCCACGCCCGAGCGCGTCGCCCAGGTGCTCAATTCCGAGATGCAGGCGCTGGGACTCAGCACCGCACGCGTCATGCTCAACCAAGTCGACACGCTTGCCGACTCAACGATGGCAGATCGCTTCCAGGTAGCCCTCAGCCGCCCCATCATCGCCACCAGTCTCAAGTAGACCCGCTGGTCTAGCCCCCAGGGTAGCTAAAAGAGCCCTGTCCCAAATTAGCTACCCCGGCATCCTTCCTGTTAGCGGGGCACGTAGCGGCCAGGTTGGGCTCCGGTGGGCTCGCCGTCGCGTGCCGCCAGCACGCCGTTCACAAACACGGCCTTGGCGCGGCCATGTGCCTCAAAACCCTCGAGCGGCGTGTAGTCCACAGCCTGATGCTGCGTCGCCGCGCTAATGGTCCAGCGCGCCTTGGGATCCCACACGCACACGTCGGCATCGGCGCCCTCGGCAAGACAGCCCTTGCGCGGATACATGCCAAAGACGCGCGCCGGGTTCTCGCTCATCAAGCGGCACAGATCCTCGGGTCCCAGCTGGCCCTCAAAGCTCGTGGCAATCGCGACGGGACGATGCTCCACGCCGGGCCCGCCGTTGGGAATCGCGCGGAAATCATCGCGTCCGCGGTCCTTTTGCCCGTGCAGGTTAAAGCTGCAATGATCGGTCGCAATAGTATCGATCTCGCCGGCCACAAGCGCCTCGCGCAGCGCGGCACGGTCGCCGGCATGGCGCAGTGGCGGGCTCATCACGTACTTGGCGCCCGCAAAGCCGTCCTCGCCCTGCTCCAGATAGCAGGTGTCGTCGAGCATCAGATACTGGGGGCAGGTTTCGACATAGATATTCTTCTGCCCGCGCGCCTTGGCGGCACGGATGGCCTCAAGACCAAGCTTGGTCGAAAGGTGCACCACGTTGACCGGTGCGTCGCCGGCCAGGTGCGCCAGATACAACAGACGGCTCACGGCCTCGGCCTCGCACACATCCGGACGGCTGAGCGCATGGCCCTCGGGCCCGTGGATGCCCTGCTCAAACACGCGCTTCTGCAGCTCGTTCACGAGCGTGCCGTTCTCGCAATGCACGCACAGGATACCGCCCACGTGCTTGAGCTCCTCCAACACCTCGAGCGTCTCGGCGTCGTCCAGGCGCAGGTGGTCATAGGCAAAGTAGGTCTTAAACGACGACACGCCCGCCTCGCGCATGGCCGAAAGATCGGCGCGGTTGCGTTCATTCCACTCGGCGAGTGCCATATGAAACGCGTAGTTGGCCGTGCAGGTTCCATCGGCGCGGCGATGCCACTCGGCCAAGGCATCGGGCATGGTCACGCCGCGATCGGCCGTCGCGTAGTCCACGATGGTCGTCGTACCGCCGCAGGCAGCCGCACGCGTACCGGTCTCAAAGCTATCGGCCGTCCAATCCATGCCAGTCCAGCACTGCATGTGCGTGTGGCCATCGATAAAGCCGGGGAACACCCAACAGTCGGTGGCGTCCTGGACGGTATCGCCCTCGCCCGGCTCGATTGCCGCGGCAATCCGCACAATCTTATCGCCCTCCATGGCAAGATCGGCGCGGCGAAGCCCCTGGGGCGTCACGAGCGCGCCGTTTTTGATGATGATCATAATTGCTCCTTATTGATTGATGCAGTTGGCCACGCGATCAAAATACGAGCAGGCGGCGATATGCTCCGTTATGCGTTGCTGTCCCTTGGCGGTATCGACGTCCCACAGCTCGTAGGCACGCGCCTCGACCAGCACCACGTCGGTACGGTCCTTGAGGATCGAACCGCCGCCGTCCTTGCCCTCAAGACACATAAGTGCATCGAACAGTTCCGCCGGAAAGAGCACCGGGCTCGAAGGCTCACCGTTGCACGCAAGACGCACCGGATGTTTGCGGCCACACTCGTCAAACGCACGAACCATAGCCTCAAAAGAACCCGAACTCACGAGCGGCTGGTCGCCCGGCAAAAAGAGGCAACCTTTCCAGTTGCGTTCGACTCCCCACGAAAGGCCCGCGCGGACGCTTTCGCTGCGCAGCTCGCCATCGTGCAGCACGCACGGGCAATGCTTGTCCTCGCAAATCTGGGCGACCTCGGGCCAACGCGTCGAAACCACAACGTCAAAGCCCCGGGGAACCGAATCGATGGTCCGGGCAATCAGCGGCTCGCCATAGATATCGGCAAGCATCTTGTTAGAGCCAAACCGCTTGCCCTCGCCCGAAGCCATAATGACGCATCCAAGTTTCATGGTGGTACCTCCCCTGAAACCATCGTACCCATAACTCGCGCCGCGGGCATCTACATCGAAAGCGCTTATTCCGCACGCCCGCGATGCAAAAAGGGGCACCCCGCCGGTTGGCAGAGCGCCCCCTTTACATGGCTTACCTCAACCCGGCTTTAGGCCTGGAGCCAACGGGCGGTGTTGCGCTCGTCGAGGGCCTTGAGGGTAGCGGCGGGATCGGCAACCTTCTGCAGGAACATCATGGCTGCGATGGCGTACGGCTTGTAGCTGGCCTCCTTGTACATGCCCACGCGGTGCATGTCGAAGACGTCGGCGTTGACCTCGCCGTGCTCGCAGGAGACACCGGAGATGTCGGCGGGCAGCGGGTGCATAAAGATGGTGTCCTGGCCGTTGGCAGTCTTCTCCATGAGCTCGGTCGTGGAGCACCAGTCCTGATGGGTGGCGTTCTGGGCGAGCAGCTCCTTCTCGAGCGCTGCGATGCCGGCGTCGTCGCCCTCGGCGTACAGGTTGGTGCGCTTCTCCATGGCGGCAAACGGAGCCCAGCTCTTGGGGATCACGATGTCGGCGCCCTCGAAGGCCTCGGCCATGGTGTTGACCTGCTTAAAGGTGGTGCCGGACTCGGCGGCATAGCCCTTGGCGCGCTCGACGACCTCGGGCATGAGGTCGTAGCCCTCGGGGTGGGCCAAGGTGACGTCCATGCCAAAACGGGGCAGCAGGCTGATCAGCGACTGCGGGCAGGACAGCGGCTTGCCGTAAGAGGGCGAATAGGCCCAGGTGACGGCAACCTTCTTGCCCTTGAGGTTCTCGAGGCCACCAAACTCGTTGATGAGGTAGAGCATGTCGGCAGAGGACTGCGTGGGGTGGTCGGAATCGGACTGCAGGGAGATGAGCGTGGGACGGTGATCCAGAACTCCGTCCTCGTAAGCCTGCTGGACAGACTCGGAAACCTCGGCCATGTAGGCGTCGCCCTTGCCGATGTACATGTCGTCGCGGATGCCGATGACGTCGGCCATGAAGGAGATCATGGTAGCGGTCTCGCGGACGGTCTCGCCGTGGGCGATCTGGGACTTCTTCTCGTCCAGGTCCTGCAGCTCAAGGCCGAGCAGGTTGGCGGCCTTAGAGAAGGAGAAGCGCGTACGGGTGGAGTTGTCGCGGAACAGGGAGACGGCCAGGCCCGAGTCGAAGATCTTGGACGAAACGTTGTTCTCGCGCAGCTCGCGCAGGGCGTCGGCGACGATGTAGAGAGCCTTGAGCTCATCGGTGGTCTTGTCCCAAGTGTGCAGGAAGTCGCTGCCGTACATACCCTTAAAATCGAGGCCGTTCAGCTGCTCGACGAGCTCGGTAAACTTGGCGTCCATGTAAATGTCCTTTCTAAAGGTGAAACGATCGCAATGAGTAGATGTGCTCCGGCATGCGCGTGTGGCTAGAACATGCAGAGCACTATGACGAGGACCCGCTACCGTTGAGGAAGCATGGGAGATAACGACCGCGGGCCCCAAGTCAACAGGAGGCGCCGGGGGCATAAACTGTCCCCGGCTCAACAAAATCGAGGAATGGGACTAGTCGATCTTGTTGTTGGTCAGACCGGCGCGGAACACGGTGGCGTCGCCATCGGCCTGGCTCGGATCGTAAAGGTTCAGGGCAGCCACATACATGGCGGCAGCGGTGACCAGGTCGTCCTTGTAGGTGACCTCGTTGGGAGCGTGAGCCTGAGACTCGGCACCCGGGCCAAAGCCCACGCAGGGGATGCCGTAGCGGCCCTGGATGGAAACGCAGTTCGTGGAGAAGGTCCACTTGTCGCACAGCGGGCGACCGGTGCGCTTGTCCATGCTGGGCTCGCAGCCGATGCGCTCGTCACCGAACATGGCCTTGTGGGCGTCGACGAGGGCCTTGACGTGCGGAGCGGTCTCCTTGTTGATCCACGTGGGGAAGTAAGCCTCGGTCTCGTAGACCTCGCCGGTCCAGGACGGACGGTCGTACATGTACATGGAGACCTTCACGTCGTCGCCGTACTTCTTGGCGGCCGGCAGGTTGCGGATCTCGTCCAGGCAGGACTCCCAGGTCTCACCGGCGGTCATACGACGGTCGATGGAGATGGCGCAGGAGTCAGCGACAGCGCAACGGCTGGGGCTGGTGTAGAAGATCTGGCTGACGGTGCAGGTGCCGCGGCCCAGGAAGCGGGCGTCCTCGAAGTGCTCGGGGTTGTACTTGGGGTCGAGCATCTTGACGAGACCCTTGATGTCGGTCGACTCGTCGCAGCCGTTGTTGTTAAGGGCGCGGACGTCGGCGATGATGTCGGCCATCTTGTAGATGGCGTTGTCGCCGCGATCGGGAGCGGAGCCGTGGCAGGAGGTGCCGTGAACGTCGACGCGGATCTCCATGCGGCCGCGGTGACCGCGGTAGATGCCGCCGTCGGTGGGCTCGGTGGAAATGACGAACTCGGGCTTAATGCCGTCCTTGTTGTAGATGTACTGCCAGCACATGCCGTCGCAGTCCTCTTCCTGGACGGTGCCGACGACCATGATCTTGTAGCCCTCGGGGATGAGGCCCATGTCCTTCATCATCTTGGCAGCGTAGGTAGCGGAAGCCATGCCGCCCTCCTGGTCGGAGCCGCCGCGGCCGTAGATGATCTCGTCGGTCTCGTAGCCCTCATAGGGATCGGCATCCCAGTTCTCGATGTTGCCGATGCCGACGGTGTCGATGTGGGAGTCGATGGCGATGATCTTGTCGCCCTCGCCCATAAAGCCCATGACGTTGCCCAGGCCGTCGACCTTGACCTCGTCATAGCCAAGGCTCTCCATCTCGGCCTTGATGCAAGCGACAACCTCACCCTCCTCGCAGGACTCAGAGGGGTGGGAGATCATGGCGCGCAGGAAGCGAGTCATATCAGCGCGATGAGACTCAGCAGCGTTTTTAATTGCCTCGAAATCGAGTTCCTTAGTCATAACAGTCAACCTTTCTACAAGGGTTTACCTACAGGTAGATATTTCAGATAGATCACTTGTGCCAAGCAGCGTGAGGTCGAGCACCCGGCAAGCAAGTAAACGTAGGGTGGCGGAGCATATGTTTGCTCCGTCGCGAGTTCCGCACGAGCCGGAGAGCACTTAATGTGCTCTCCGTGCGAGCAGGACTGTTCGAGCAGGGAGCAAACATATGCTCCGCTACCCGAACAGGTTAGGCTCGCTAGCAGGTCGGATACTCGCCTTCCCAGACGATGCGACGGTACTGGTCGGGATCCGTGTCACCTTCCGTGGAGAAGCAGAGTACGGAGCTCGTCTTGTCCAGGCCGATGAGCTCCTTGAGCTCGGCGTACTCGGGATCGAGCATGAGGGTCTCGACCAGGCCAGTGGTCACAGCGCCGGACTCGCCGGAAATGACGCGCGGGTCGCCCTTCTCGGGAGCGCCCAGGGTGCGCATGCCGCGAGCGGTGACCCAGTCGGGGCAGGACACGAAGGCGGTGGTGTGGTTGCGCAGGATATCCCAGCCCAGAATGTTGGGCTCGCCGCAGCACAGGCCGGCCATGATGGAGGGCATGTCACCGTCCACGATGCGCGGATCGCCGTCGCCGGCGGCAGCGCCCTTGTACAGGCAGGCGGCAGGAGCGCACTCAACCACGACAAAGGTAGGCGGGTTATCGGGATACAGGTTGGTGAAGTAGCCCACCACGGCGCCCGCGAGCGAACCCACGCCAGCCTGGACAAACACGTGCGTCGGGCGGTTGATGGCCATCTCGCGCAGCTGCTCGGCAGCCTCGGAAGCCATGGTGCCGTAGCCCTCCATGATCCAGGACGGGATCTTCTCGTAGCCCTCCCAGGCGGTGTCCTGAACGATGACGCCGCGCTCGCAGGAGTCGGCCTCGGCGGCGGCCATGCGCACGCACTCGTCGTAGTTGACCTCTTCGATGGTCACCGTGGCGCCCTCGGCGGCGATGTTATCGAAGCGGGGCTTGGTGGAACCCTTGGGCATGTGCACGACGGCCTTCTGGCCCAGCTTGTTGGCAGCCCATGCCACGCCGCGGCCATGGTTGCCGTCGGTGGCGGTAAAGAAGGTAGCCTGGCCAAAGTCCTTGGCAAGCTGATCGGAGGTCAGGTAATCGAAGGTGCAGTCGGCAACGTCCTTGCCGGTCTCGTCGGCAATATAGTTGGCCATGGCAAACGAGCCGCCCAGGACCTTAAAGGCGTTGAGGCCAAAGCGATAGCTCTCGTCCTTAACGCACAGGTTGGACAGGCCCAGGCGCGCAGCCTGACCGTCCAGACGGGCAAGCGGAGTGACGGTATATTGAGGGAACGACTGGTGGAAGGCACGGGCCTTCTTCACGTGGTCGAGGCTCATGATTCCCAAGTGCTTGTCATCGCTCTTGGGCATCGTGTTGCCCGCCCACTGGATCTTATCGGCCATACGGTGAACTCCTTAAGTCCTCTCTTGCCGGCCCCCGCATACGCGTTTCAGCCCATTCCCATTCATGCGACTGAACTTTTATGTGGATGCCAAACAAAAAGTTTGTTGGCACTGTTCTATCACACTTTTTGATTGGCAAACCTAACAAATTGTTTGTTGCCGTAATCGGTACCTTTTCGCCGCCGAACGGTTACATAACGCAGCGACGCTTTCGTTATTTGCGAACAGGTGTGGTTTATGGCAAAGTATGCCCAAACTAATTTTTAGGAAGGCACCCATGACCCCCGCACAGATTGAGTTTTACAAGCGCCTCGCACACGGTCTGGCGCTCCAATTTGGTCCCAACTGCGAAGTCGTCGTCCACGATCTGGAGACCGAGGACGTGGACCACTCCATCGTAGTGATCGAAAACGGCCACGTCAGCGGGCGCAAACTGGGTGACGGCCCCAGCCATATTGTGTTTGAGTCCATGCACGAGGGCACCACCGACATACACGACCGCGAGCCGTACCTCACTAAAACCGCCGACGGCAAGCTGCTCAAGTCCTCGACCATCTTTATCCGCAACGATGAGGGCAAGCCCGTCGGCATTTTGGGCATCAACTTTGACATTACGCTTATGAAGGCTTTTGAGCGTTCGCTCGACGCCTTTACCGGCACCGGCGGCACGGGCTATACCGAGCCCGAGCCCATTACCAAGAACATCGGCGACCTGCTCGAGGACCTGCTGCACGAGTGCGAGCAGTTTGTGGGCAAGCCCGCGGCGCTCATGACCAAAGACGAGCGCATTCGTGCCATTGGCTACCTCGACCGTCGCGGCGCCTTCCTCATTTCCAAGTCGAGCGAGCGCGCCTGCGAGTTCTTTGGCATCTCCAAATACAGCTTCTATAGCTACCTCAATGAGGCCAAGGCGGCGGCCGGCGACAAGTAGGCACTCGCCTGGATTGCCCCTCCCCTTTTGGGCGCGAGTTCTGGAAAGCGCGAATCCAAGACCGAGCCGCTTGGGAAGTTCCATATAATCGATGTCATTAGTATTTCGAAAGGATGGAACAGAATGGCGTTGAGCAAGGCATCATGCACCGGTCGCGGATTGATTCCGGCAATTGGTGGACATGTGCACCGCATGTTCGATGAGGGTGAAGACGACCTGTTTTCACTGAGCCTTGACGACGTGATGGATGATCGCCCGTGGACCGCCGACGAACTCATGGGCGGCGGGGCTCGCCCGTCAAGCCCCAATCCCGCACTTGCGCCTAAGTCCACACCTGCGCCGACTCCTGCGCAGTCGCCTGTTTCGACGCCCGCGCCTACGCCCGCACCCACTTCGGCGCCCACACCCGCTCCCCGCCCCGCAAGCGACCCGTCCGAGACGGCGGCATTTCTCGCTGCAGCGACGCAGGGCAAATCGGCCGACAGCACTGTTATGTACAGCGCCCAGCAGTTGCCTGTTCCTGCGGCACGCAAGCCTCCGGTCACAAGGCTCGATGAGCCCGTTGCCTATCAGGTTGTCCACGATTCCTGGGCTGCAGCCGATCTGGATGAGACCTCTACCGGCATGCCGGCGCTCGATGTTCCAGTTAACCCGCTTTTTGCCGCCAACACGAGCGCCGCGGACTATGAGGGCGGTGCGGCATATTCCGATTATTCCGATGACTATGCTGGCACCAGTCGCATCGAGACCGAGGATTATGGCACCGCATCGAGCGATTATCTCAATGATTCGTACGCTGCCACGCCTGCACCGGAATATGACCCGGAGGCCGCGTCCGCACCGGCGTATACCAAAAGCACGGGCGAAGAGCGCTTCGCCGATTATTACGCCGAGGAAAAGGCGCTGCGTTTCTCGGAATTTCCGCAGGCAGTCAAGGTCGCCTTTATCGCCATTGTCATTGCCCTGCTCGGCGCCATTGCGTTTGAGGGATTCCAGCTGTTCCGCGGCCCCACCCAAGCGGAGTCGGAGACCCAGCAAAAAGAGGACGATAACCAGTACCTGGACATCAACACCCTCAAGGGCGACCCCAACGACGGGGACGACGAGTAGCGAGGGCTGAAGGCGGCCGCAGGATCCCGCATCCAGCACCGGCTTCTAAGTGCTGTTTTGTCATCCAGCTACACTTTTCCGGATATTTTTCCTATCGAATTTGACACTTTTTCCGAAGTTTTAAGGTGCCTATTTCGACACTTTTCCGTACTTTTACACGGCTGATTTCGACACTTTTCCGGATGAAAGCCGAATAATCACTTGGGAAACCAACGCCATCCGCGCGTCATTTCGCAGACGGCGCTTGATTTCCGTCCGTACACGTTGATAGACTTCCTCTTGCCCGCAAGAAGCGGGCGCGTTTTATCCAGAGTCGGGGTAGAGAGTTGGCTCCACGATCCCGACGCCAACCGGCCAAGAGGCACGGTGGCCCTGCCAACATCGATGAAAGAAGTCCGTATGGACAATTTCTCTGTGCGCAGCGAGCGCAGCTTCCACAACCTGGTCGTCAAACCGAATCACATGCATCTTCTGGATAAGCCAAATGGCTACGCCTCGGCCATGGTCAAGAGCAGTCTCCCCCACCAGATGCGCTTTACCGTGCAGGCGCTCGAGAAAGAGCTCTACACCGCCGGCGACCCGCACGTACTGCAGATCAAGCTGCTTGGAGACGACTCGCGCGAGCTGTCTAGCTGGAAGCTGTTTGCCGACGGCACGTGCGTCGCAAGCGGTTCGGGTGACTTTGCCCGCGAGTGCTTCTGCGAGGGAGCTGAGGTGTTTCTGGACCTGTGTCGCGACGCCGTCGAGACTGCCGAGCTGTGCCAGTGGAGCGAGAGGGAGTACGAGCTGTTGGGTGCCGCGCGCGGGATTGCGGGGGGGTGTAGGAACAGAAGCCTCATGACGGTGGCCTCAGCTGGAATGACGTATCGCTCGATAAATGATCTCAACAACGTAGCCGATGCGCCGCATTTCACCTCAAAGGCATTGAGCGATCAGGAGGCGTCCAGCATTTCTTTGATATCCCCAATTGATTGTTCCGAGAAAGTCTCTTCATGTCCTTATAATCGCCCTTACGAGAAACGTGGACGAGACAGGCGTCCATATGCCGTCTCTAAACTAACGAGCCGTTCGCGGAAAGAACATCTGGCTAGCATGGGCCAAAGATATACTGGTATCGCTGCAACAATTATGGAAGATCGGCACCACCAATGACCTCCTTGAAATTCTCCAGGCGCTTCGCGCTTAGCCTGCTCGCCTCGCTGTCCGCCACCGTAGCGCTTGCTTTGCCCTCAACCGCCCTAGCCGCGTCGGACCCGAACCCGCCCAGCATCTCCAACGTGACGATATCCGCGACGACAGTCACGGCCGGCTCCACGCTGCATGTCGGCTATAGCGTCGATGACCCTGACGGGGTACGGTCCGTCACGCCCATAGTCGAAGTCCTTGTCGAAAACGATACCGGAGACCATGGAATCAGTTCCCGTCTCGCCTTCTCGTCGACCGGCAACACGACCGCGGGCTTCGATATCTCCACCTCCCCGAGCGACCGGCCCTGCAGGTACCGGATCATCGGCCTCGGCGTGACCGATAGTCTTGGATGGGTTACCGATGTCTACGACACGACGTATGCCGAGGAGAAGGGGCTCGACTGTCCGACCTTCACCACCGACCCCCTCGAGTATGAGGTGACCGAGGGACCCGAGGACCAAAACCCGCCGACCGTGTCCTCCGTGTCGCTCTCGAGCAGGGAGGTCGCAACCGGTGCCGACCTCCACATCTCTTGGACCGTCTCCGATGCCGACGGCGTTCGCTCCGTTTCCCCCATACTGCGGCAGGGCTGGGAGAATTCGGACGACGGCTGCTCTGTTTCGTCAGCCTATTATCACGGAGGCTCGTCTATCGACGGGTTTGACCTCACATTCGACAGCAATAGGATCGGAAGGCACAGGCTGATCGGCCTTTCGGTCACCGATGGCCTAGGGTTCGAGACCGATGTGTACGAGAGTTCCTACGCCAGGGCCAACGGCATTTCGGGCGCGACTTTCTCGGTTGGCGACCCGAGCGAGCTGTGCTTCGAGGTGACCGGCAGCGCGATCGACCGGAACCCGCCCACGGTCTCGAACGTTTCCATCTCCGCGAAGAGGGTCCCCGTCGGCGGGATCCTCCGTATCTATTGCAATGTAGGCGACGCGGACGGCGTAAAGTCTGTCTCCCCGATCCTCGGCGACCCCGGCTATGTCGAGGACCCGAACTCTTTAAAGACCCGCAAAACGTTGAGCTGCAGCTACGATGCGGCAAGGGGCTATATCGAAATCGAGTTCCCCACGTCGCTCTCGATGGGCTCGTTTGAAATCCAAGCCCTCGCGGTCCTCGACAAGACGGGCCACGAGACCTTCGTCTACAGCTCCGCCTACGCCGAGCGTAACGGCAAGACCGGCGTTCAGACCTTTGATGTCGACGACGCGGGGGACGTCACCTTCGACGTGACCGCTCCGCTGTATGCCGCCACCAAGGGCGACGGGCAGGCGTATGCAAAGGACGGCGAGGCCGGTCTGACCTTCCGCTTCAGCGGTCCTCTCGATGAGTTCACGCGTCTCCTCGTGGACGGAACTGAGGTCTCCGCCGAGAACTACACCGCAACCAGGGGCAGCACGATTATCGAGCTCAGGCCGTCCTACCTGGACACGCTCGCCGGCGGCGGACACACCGTCACGGCCGTCTGGAAGGACGGGACGGCGACCGATGCGTCCTTCACCGTGGAGGGGAAGGCCCAAGGGGAGCAGGCGGGCGGAAAGACCGACGTAGATTCACCCGGCGACAACAAAAGTGATCCTGCCACTCCTGAAAAGGACGCCGACGAGGCGGCTACAAAAAAGTCGGGACGCACGACAGCCGATGAACCAAAGCTCGCTGCAACCGGCGACTCCACTTGGATGGCCAGCATCGCATTGGCCATGGCGGCCACGGCCTGCTTCACGGCAGCGAGAAGGCTTGAGCCCAAGCAGCATAGGCACGAACAGTAGCTCAAAGCGAACTCAACTGGGAAGGGCAGATGGATAGCCGTCCTTCTCTTATAATCAACCCAATCCGCTGAAATGCAATCAGTTAACGAGTTTCGCCAGACGCTCGGCCTCTACCCCGCTCTAGCAAGCCACCAGGCGATGAGATAATGCCCACGACTATCAACGTAAGCAAGGAGCGCGCTATGGCAGACAACGAGACCAAACCCTCGGCGAACGACGGCCGAGAGGAGCTCGTGGCAAAACAGCTCGCATCGACCAAAATCCACCTCGCGCTCACTCAGAAGCGGGTGGACGTCTCCGGCGCCATCAAGCTACCGCTCGAGCGAATTCCCCAACTCGGCGTGGCGTTCGCCTCGCTCCCCTCGATGTTTCGCACCGTCACCAACACGGTGAGCGTGCCCACGCTGCTCCAGGCGACTGACAAATATGGTAACCCGCTCGATCCGTCGAAACTCAACACGTTCAAGGACGGCAGCGGTCTCACAGGGGCTACCGCGACGCCGCCAAGGGCCTTGGGCAGGCGCGCTTCCACGTAGTCGAGGGCGACATCGCCACGAGCGTCACGCAGGTGCCTTACGATCCAACATCGCTATTCATGGCAGCCGCAATCGCGCAGATAAACCAAAAGCTCGACTCCATCCAGGAGTCCGTCGACGAAATGTTCGAGTACATGCGTCAGCGCGACAAGGCCAACATGCGTGGCAACCTCAAGACGCTCGCAGACATCCTCAACGGTTACGGCCTCAACTACGGCAACGCCACCTACATGGCAAACGCCCATATGAAGGTGCTCGACATCAAGCAGTCGTCCGCGCAGGACATGGAACTCTTCCGCTCGCAGGCACAGGCGGATCTGAAAAAGAAAGGGTTCATCGAGGTGCGAGACGGCTTGGGCAGACGCCTCGACAAGGTGCTCGACTACCTCAAAGACTGCCAGCTCGCCACCTACATCCACGCGTTCTCGCTGTTCCTCGAACCCATGCTCGCCCAGAACTTCGAGCCCGCAAAGCTCGCGGACGCCACTGCGAAGATCGAGGCTGATTCGATCGCGTACCGCGAGCTCTACACCGACTGCTACAACGCACTCGAAGCGGGGGCTGTCGACACCGTCGATGCGGCACTGCTGGGCGGTATCGCGTCCGCGGGCAAATTGCTCGGTCACGCCATCGCAAAGACCCCCGTGGGCGACCATACACTCATCGACGAGGCGCTCGAAGGCGCAGGAGAGAGCATCGGAAAGTTCAACGACAAGCAATCCGAGAAACTCCTCGAAAAGCTCCATCAGGCAAAGACGCCCGACGTCACGCCGTTCAAGCAGAGCGTAAAGGAGATCGACACCCTCTACAACCGCCCCGCGCAGATCGCCGTGGACGCCGAGAACGTCTACATCTTGCCTGCCAAGCAGCAGGAAGAGTAACGATACGCGACAGGCACGCGCCATGCAGACAGCTAACGCCCCTACCTTCCCGCCGCCTTCAGCTTCAGCAGCAGGTCGCCCAGCTCGGGGCACTTGCTAGAGAGGCGTGTCTGGGCCCGCTCGCCCATCCCCCAACGTTGGCGGACTTCTTGGGCGCGCGGACTCACGTGATAGTCCCCGTCCATCACCTGCTTGAGCAGCTTGGCGGTCACGTGCGCATCGGCTAGGGCGCTGTGGGCATGGCCCGTCGACTCGTCAAACTCGATGCCGAACCACGTTGCCGCGTCGCCCAACGAGACGCGCCCGTGGCTGCCAACGTCCATGATCGAGGTGTAAAACGCCTGCAGGTCGGCCCAGTCCGTAGGAAATGTGGAAAGGTCGATGTGCTTTGCCTGGCACTCGGTCAAAAGCTGCCGACGGTCCGCACCGCTCCAACAGACCACCTGGGCGGAGTAGCGACCGATCCAATCGCTGAGCCTTTTTATCACCATGTAGAGCGGATCGGCCATCGCGGTGTCCACGGCCGATATCCCCGTGAGCTCGCGGACGGGATACGCAACGCCTTCGGTAAATTCCGTCTGCACAAACTGCGAGAACTCGCCCATAACGTTGCCGTGGTAATCGAGCTTAACGGCGCCGACCTCGATAATCTCATTGCGCAGCCCACGGCGCTGGCGCTGCTTTGGCACCGGCGCAAACTCAAAGTCCAGCACAATCTGGCGCGCAAAGTTCGTCGTATCGATAGCCGAGATACACGGCGTCTTTTCAGCTGACACGGTTAGGGCCTTTCTCCGTTGCTTGCCGCTTGTTACATAAGCGGCTACATTGCCGTAAGGATAGGTGGCCGCGCGGACATGAAAGCTGGGCGCAATACCATGCGCTAATCACACGCCATGCAGACGGCCCCAAGAGAGTCGCCCGCTCTATTCAAATGGATGAAAAGATTTAGGCCCGGTGACTTGAATCAGCGGTCATCCCGGGCCCATCAATATGCAGTGTACCTACAGAGGGCTGGTTAATCAAACGGGCTTTCGGTGACGAAGACCTGCGCGTCTAGCCCCAATCGCCCAGCGCCGTCTTCTGCCGCCCTTACGAAAGGCTGCTATTCGAGGGAATCACGTTGCTGTTATTATCGAACATATATTCGTATTTATGACCGCGCTTTGATTGAATGGCAGTTGTTGACGGCAGTTCCATGTGCCGGGCAGCGCCCTCCATGCGACGGGAGGTGATGCCCATGACCGATCTGATTGATTTCGTGAAGCTCCTGACCGCTTTGGTCTCGCTCCTCACGGCGCTTATCGGACTTTCCGAGGCACTTAAGCAGCGTACGAAGCAAAAGAAGAGGGGTCGACGCCGTTAAGGCATTGACCCCTTAATCGAAGTAACGGCGCTGCCCAGCTATCCACAACTTGGGCTGCCGTCGACCTTACTCTACCCACGGACATTGAGTTTAACAAATGGTTTTTTCGGTAGCGAAGCCTCGGTCCCTCAGCCACTCAGCACCTGCTTCCTACTCCAGCCACCATTCCATATCCACGGAGCACTCGACCTCGATAGGCTCTGGCTCCAGCACCGTCTCCTCGGAGCCTCCGGACGCCCCATCGGGAGCACACGCGGCAACACAGTATGTTCGACCATAGCCCGCCGCCCGACTGTTATACGAGATATGCTTGACGCCGCCCAGCATAGACCCCGCCGCAACGGCAAGTGCCTGCGCGTTGCCGCGAGCACGTTCAACCGCACGGGCAATCAGGGCGTCTTCCGCCGCGCGCTGATCCGCCAACTCAAATCGAATGCTCATGTCGGCATGTGACTCGCAGGTATTGAGTGCGGTCCACACAGCAGCAAAGTCAGTCGAATCGACAGGCGCGGCAACCGTACCGTACGCATAGTAGTTGTAGCCCACAATCGTCGCCTTCTTGCGCGTCATCTGCGCATAACAAGTGTACCGACAGCATGTTAATTCGCTATCCAAACCAAAGGGCGCCAGCGCGGCGGCTACGCGGGCGCGATCGGTGTTGTAATCCTCCAGGCACGATTCCTTGGTGGTGCGGCGACCACCAAAGCCAATGCTAAAGATCACGCGGTCGGGCATAACCTCGTCCTCTATCTCGGCGCCAACGCTCACATAACCGGTCTTATCCGTTGCCATGACATCCGTCCTTTCCACGAATGGCTACGTTGCGGTAAGCGTAGCCACCCGTGCGGACACAAAAATGGGATGCTGTGCCACGCGCGCCAGGCACGCGCCATGCAGATGGCCCCAAGAGAGTCGCCCGCTCTATTCAAATGGATGAAAAAGATTGAGGCCCGGTGACTTGAATCAGAGGTCATCCCGGGCCCATCAGAGCTCGTAGAGCTCTTGGTTGCTTTGGTCTCGCTCTTCACGGCGCTTATCGAACTTTCCGAGGCACTCAAGCAGCATTCGAAGCATAACAAGTCGCTGCCATTAAGGCACCGACCTCTTGACCAAGCAACGGCGTTTCCCAGCTCTCCAGAACTTGGGCTGCCGTCAACTTTATTCTATCCGCGAGCATCTGGTTTACCAAATGGATTTTCGGTAAAGGAAGCACGGCACGCCCGCAAAACCACTACGCCCCAAGTGCCGCCATGGGAATCACCGCCACGCCGTCGTCGCGTGTGTAGGCAATGCTCCCCTTTCCAACCACGACCGCCAAAAACGCCGGCGCGGCATTCTGGGCGGCAGGATTGGAGAGCACTTTCCTCTCCAGCGCCTTGAGATTTCTCGCTCCATCGTCTGCTTTCGCATCACTCAGCTTGACCTCGATGGCTCCCCAGCGCCCGTCGTGCTCAACGATCAGATCGACCTCAAGGCCCTTCTCATCTCGGAAATAATGGACACTGTTGTCGACACCGCCGTAGGTGGAAAGGAACACGCGCACGTCGCGCAGGACGAGATTCTCAAAGAGCATCCCCAGCGTTTGCATATCGCCAAGCAGCCGCTCAGGGGTAGCCCCCAGCAACGCCGCCGCAAGTGACGGGTCACAGAAGTAGCGCTTGGGGCGCACGCGAACGCGGGCCTTCGAGCGCATGGGCGGCTCCCATCCGCACAGGTCCTCGGTCAGCTTGAGCCTGTTGAAGAGGTCCAAGTACGCAGCGATGGTCCTCTCGTCGGGGCCCGCCTCACCGTACGAGGCGTCCTTTACGAGCGTCTTGTACGTGACAGCCTGGCTCTCGTTCATGGCAAGAGCTCGCAAAAGGCCGTGTGCAAGCTCGGGCGACATGCCCTCGTCCAGCACGTTGACGTCGAGCACCGAGTGCACGTACTGGCTTGCCGTCTCTCGCGCAAGATCTTCCGAAAGCCCAAGATTTGCAGGCCAACCGCCCCTGCAGCACCAGCGGGCGACGTCATCCACCGTGCTCTCGCGACGCTGAGGGGCAAAATCCTCGCCCTTAAAGAGGCTTGCCAGTGACACGAGCGGCTCGCCGTCGCCCGACTCACACAGGGCCATGGGGCGCATTGACAGACGGGCGATCCTACCCGTGCCGGAATGACGAACATGGCTGCGCTCCTCGCTTTTGAGCGCGGTCGAGCCCGTGAGCAAAAGTGTCCCCCGTTCGTTGCCGCTCGCGTCCACGAAACGCCGGGCGGCATCCCAAACCTCGGGCACCTCCTGCCATTCATCGACCAGGTGTGGCGCATCGCCGATGAGCGCCAGGCTTGGGTCGACCTCTGCCGCCGCACGCTGCGCAGGCTCATCGAGCCTGGAGACGCTCGCCGAGCGAGAGAGCGCCGTCCAGGTCTTGCCGCACCATTTGGGGCCGTTGATCTCCACACAGCCAAACGCCCGCATAAGGGTGTCGAGGCGCTCCTCTATGAGCCGGGGCCTATATCCCTTTTGGGTCAATCTCTTTGGTGCATCCATAGACGGCCGTCCCTCTCTATCACGCGATATGCGAAATTACGCCATTCTCAATGCTGATTTTACGCTACTTTCAATGTAGTTTTTACGCCATTTTCATTGAAGGTTTTACGCTTGGCATCCTTAGCGCGACCCATTCCGAGCATCACATCAGAGCGTGCTTGGTTATCTCCGCTCGCACATCTCGGCAAACGAAATCAGCTTGGCATCTCCCCTGCTCGCCGCAGCTTCCTGACATCCTTGCGTAAAGCCTCGCTTCGAGAAGATCGCATAGCTTTTGTGCTGCCGCCTAAAGAGCTCGCTTCGATGCACGAGCTTTTGCAGCACGTCTTCGCCCACCGGTTCATTGCGCCATTTGCACTCCGCAAACAGAGCAGTGCTCTCGCCATCGTCAACAATCAAGTCGATTTCTTCCTGCGTATGCGTGCGATTATCCGTCCCCCACCAGCGCCCGACGCTCGCCGGAACCACATCGAGCTGGCCCGCGCGCGCGAGTTCGTACACGTATTGTCTGCATATAAGCTCAAAGACCGTACCCATGTAATCCGATACGTGTGGCTCAATGCGCTTATACGCCATCTCGGCCATATCGTTTTGAATCAGCCCGATGTTCTGCGGAACAAACTTGTACCAGAACCTAAACATCTGATCGCTCAGCAGATACACGGCTCGCTTATTACTCGTCTCGTTTAGGGGCAGCTCGCGCTCGACAATCCCAAGCGACGCCAGCTTATCCACATAGCTCTTTACGTTGCTCGCAGGGATTCCCGTAGAGCTCGCAATCTCCGAGATCTTCGAGCGCCCCTGAGCAATTGCTTGCACGATCGCATCATATTGCTCGGGATTGCGGCACTCCTGCAATAGCAGGTTACTCGGCTCCTCAAAGAGATAGCCCGTAGGAGTAAGAAAAAGACGTTTGATGTTGTCCTTGAGCGGTGCGGCAGGATCGACTTTCTCGATATATGCAGGAATGCCACCCGTCATGCCATAGCAAACTGCAGCGTCTTCGCGACCCATGCTCTGCCACAGGCCGAGGGTCGTCATAAAATCGAGCGGCATGATCTTAAACTGGGCCGTACGCCTACCGTATAGCGGACTCTCGTAGCCCAACACCTGCTCTTCCATAAACGAAAGCGACGACCCGCACAGGATAAGCATAAGCTTGGTCTCTTTGTACAAGTGATCGATCTTGTCTTGCAGCAACGAGCTGATCTCGGGATTCGATTGGGCGAGATAAGGATACTCGTCGATCACGACAATCAAACGTTCCGTGCGAGCCATGGTAGCCAACGCATCGAACGCCTCGTCAAAACTACGAAACGACACGCCAGCAACACCAACGGAGCCCGCAAGTATCGCCTGGCTAAAGCCATGCAGGTTTGCCTCTGCATTGGTACGACGAGCTTGAAAGTAAATAGCCTTCTTGCCTTGGATAAACTCTGTGATAAGACGCGTTTTGCCCACGCGACGGCGGCCGTAAATCACAGGCATCTCAAAGGAGCCCGTGCCATACAGTCGATTGAGCTCGGACATTTCCACTGTTCTTCCGATAAACATAGGGCCATCCTTCCTTTGCGTTATAGCTAGCTATATTATACCTTCCTATAATATAGCTAGCTATAACGTAATTCGACAAGCGGCGCACACGAAAGGGGCGGTACACCACCGCACGTGGACCGTTCCGGAAAATGCATCCCGTTCTGGAGCCAAAAACTGGGCCGTAGTTTCCGCCAAACATGCCATCCGTTCATCCCATTCTGAGGCTTGAATCCGGAACACAGTTTCCGCTCCAAACAAAAGGCCCCGGCTCGCGATGGAGCCGGGGCCAAAGGTGCAGCATATACAGTTGGTGTTGTGCGCGAACAGCCCATCAGCAATGCCGTCTGCGCCCTACCCACGGTGACGGGCGCGGCTGTACGGCGTATCCACCATGGGCAGATCCGGACGCAGCTTGCCGTCGAATGCGCGATAGGCGTTCTGCACGGCGGGCGCCGTGGGGATCGTTGCGATCTCGCCGATGCCCTTGCCGCCGTATGCCACGGGCAGCAGTTCGTCCTTCTCCACGTAGATGGCGTGGATATCCGGAATCTCGGGCGCGCGGAACAACCCGAGCGTGCCGTACCTTGCCTGGGGCACGCAGTCCTTGAGCGGCCAGTCCTCGGTAAGCGCATAGCCCATACCCATGAGCACGCCGCCTTCGATCTGACCCTGGATGGAGATGGGGTTGACCACCTTGCCGGAATCGTGCGCAGCATAGACCTCGCTCACGCGGCCGTCATCGTCCAAAATGACCACATGCGTGGCAAAGCCGTAGCAGATGTGGCTCTTGGGGTTGGGAACATCCGCACCCAGCTTGTCGGTCGGCTCCAAGTACACGTAGCCAAACTCGCATCCCTCGAGTGCCTTGATGGCGGCCGCGGGATCCTGAGGATGCATACCCTGACCAGCGACGAGCTCCTGCGTGTGCAGCTGATAGGCGCGACCGTCGTCGTACTCGATCTTGACGCCGTCGCCATGTGCATTCACGGGAGCGGCGGGCGCAGACTTGCCGGCCTCGATGTCAAGCATGGCATCGCGCAGCAGGAAGGCGGCACCGCGCACGGCCTCGCCGGTCACGACCGTCTGACGCGAGCCAGACGTGGTGCCGGAGTCGGGAGCGTTCTCGGTGGAGCACTCGCCGTTGGCAATGCAGCGAAGCGGCAGACCGCAGGCCTCGGCAACGTCCTGCAAAAAGACGGTGTTGCAGCCCTGGCCGATGTCGGACGTGGCGGCATAGACCACGGCCACGCCGTTCTCGACGCGAATCTTGCAGCGGCCGGCGTCGGGCAGGCCAACGCCCACGCCAGCGTTCTTCATAGCGCAGGCAATGCCGGCGTGGCCGGGATGCGCGTAGTAGGCATCCTTGACCTCGAGCAGTGTCTCCTTAAGCGCCGTGGAGCAGTCGGCAATCTGGCCGTTGGGCAAAACCTCGCCCGGCTCGATGGCGTTACGGTAGCGGATCTCCCACGGATCCAGGCCGACCTTCTCTGCCAGCAAGTCGATCAGACTCTCGAGCGCAAACTCGGACTGGCAAACGCCAAAGCCGCGGTACGCGCCGGCGGGCGGGTTGTTGGTGTAGTAGCCAAAACCGCGAATGTCGGTGTTCTGGTACTTGTAGGGGCCGACGGCATGCGTGCAGGCGCGCTCGAGCACCGGGCCGCACAGCGACGCGTAGGCGCCGGTATCAAAGTTGATCTCGCAATCCAGACCGGTAAAGTTGCCCTCGGCGTCGCAACCCAGTGTAAAGGTACCGTCCATGGCATGGCGCTTGGGATGGAACGCGAGTGACTCGGCACGCGTGAGCTTGCACTTCACAGGACGCTGGAACTTATAGGCGGCGAGCGCGGCCAGATGCTGAATGGACACGTCCTCCTTGCCGCCAAAGCCGCCACCCACGAGCATGGTCTCTACAACCACACGCTCGGGCTCGTTGTCCCAGCCAAACATGTGGGCGCACTCTTTGCGCGTATCGTAGGCACCCTGGTCGGTCGACTGCACCTTGACGCCGTTCTTGTACGGGAAGGCGACGGCGCACTCGGGCTCCAAGAAGGCATGCTCGGTAAAGGGCGTGGTAAAGCGCTGCGTCACGGTGAATGCGCTTTCGGCCAGCGCCTTGGCGGCGTCGCCGCGCGTCACATGACGGCTCTGGCACACGTTGTCCTTGAGCTCCACCGTGTTGCCAAAGGCAAAGAAGCTGTCGTGCAGACGCGGGGCGTCGGCGGCCCTGGCCTCGACAATGTTGCGCACGGGCTCCAGCGGCTCGTAGTCAATCTTTACGAGCTTCTTGGCCTTCTCGAGCGTCGCCTCGTCCTCGGCGACCACCAGCACGATGGCATCGCCCACGCAACGGGTGATATCGCCCTGAGCGATCATGACGTCCCAGTCCTGGATAAGGTGGCCGACCTGGTTGACCGGCACGTCCTCGGCGCGCAGGATGCCCACCACACCGGGCAGGGCCTCGGCCTTGGAGGTGTCGATGGAGAGCACGCGGGCGCGCGGATACTTGGAGCGCACGGCGCTGGCGTAGGTCAGGCCCGGCTGATCGAGCTCGTCGATGTCGTCGGGATACTTGCCCTCACCGAGCACCTTCTTGCGCACGTCGACACGGAAGGCGCGCTTGCCCACGCCGTAGTCATCGCCGCGCTCCAGGTCCTCGTCGATCTGCTTTTCGCCGCGGAGCACCGCAGCGGCCAGCGAGATGCCCTCGATAATCTTTTTGTAGCCGGTGCAGCGGCAGACGTTACCGCGAATGGCGTACTTGATCTGTTCCTCGGTGGGCTCGGGGTCCTCGGCGATGAGCGCTGCGCCCGCCATGACCATGCCGGGGATGCAAAAGCCGCACTGCACGGCGCCCACGGCGCCAAAGGCGTACACAAAGGCCTCGCGCACGTCCTGGGGCAGGCCCTCGACGGTCACGATGTTGCGGCCGGCGGCAAGCGCGGTGGTCAGTACGCACGCCTTGACGGCCGCACCGTCCACGTGGATGGTGCAGGTACCGCACGCGCCCTCGGAGCAGCCGTCCTTGGCGGAGTGAATGTGCAGGTCGTCGCGTAGGTAGCGCAGCAACGGCTTGTTCTGCGTCGTCGTGCGCTCCACGCCGTTAACGGTAAAAGTGAATTCCTGTGCCATGGTGATTCCCTTCTACACGCCGGCGGCGATGCCGGTGCGGTCGTGGATGGCGCCATGCGGGCAGACGACGGCGCACATGCCGCACGACAGGCAGTCCGCGCCGTCGATATGGGCGCAGTTGTCCTCGATGCGGATAGCGCCGGCAGGGCACTTTTTAGCGCACATGCCGCAACCGATGCAGCTCGTGTCGCAGATCTTGCGAGCAATGGCGCCCTTATCGGTGTTGTTGCAGCGCACTAGGATGTTCTGGTAGCCGGGAACGAAGGCAATCACGCGCTGCGGGCACGCCATGCCGCACAGGCCACAGCCCGTGCACTTTGAGCGGTCCACGCGGGCGATGCCATCGACCAGCGCAATGGCGCCGTGGGGGCAGGCCGTGACGCAGGCGCCACAGCCAATGCAGCCTTCGCTGCAGTGGGCGTCGCCGCCTGCGGAGGCGCAACCGCTTCCGCAGGCAACGTAGGCCACGTTATGTTGAATGGATTTGGCCATAAGAGACTCGCCTATTTCTTAAGAAGGTACGAATAGTTGTCGCGCACAGCCCTGATGGTCAGGCGGACGGCCTCGGGAAGACCGGTGTTGACGGCATCGACCGAGACGGTGCGGACCGTGCCGGCGACGCGAACCTTAAAGTGGTCCTCGTCCACGGCCAGGAAGCCCTCGTTCTCGGAGTTCTCCATGTCCTCCTCGCTCCAGAACAGGGTGAGCTTGTCCTTGTAGGGACGACCCTCCTGGTAGGGGCAGAACACGGCGCAGTTGCCGCACTCGTTGCACATGCCGTCGACATGGACGACCTGATGCTTGGCCAGGCCCGGCACTTTAATTGCCACGTTGGCGCGGTTGGGGCACACGTCGCAGCAGACCTCGCACACCGAGCCGCAGCCCAGGCAGCGAGTCTTGGTGCAGTTGCGCTTGTCGCGGCACAGCGACCCCTTGCGCTCGTAGCAGGTGTCCTCGCGGCCGGCCTGAGCATTCTGGTCGGCGTACTTGTTAAAGTCGACACCGGCAATGGCACGGGCGACCTCGGCGGCATCGGCGATAGCCTCGACCACGGTGGCCGGACCGCGACGGCAGTCACCTGCAGCCCAGACGCCCTCGACGCCGGTGGAGGTGGCGGCGAGGCGGCCGCGACGGTCGTGCTCGACGCCCGCGGCGTCGTACAGGCTGGCATCGATGCCCTCGCCCACGGCGCAGATCACCGTGGTGGCGGAAAGCTCGACGGTCTCGCCCGTGGCAACAGGGCTGCGACGGCCGCTTGCATCCGGCTCGCCGAGCTCCATGACGTCGCAGGTCAGCACGGCGCCGTTGAGTGCCTTGGGCGCCAGCAGCTCGCAGAACTCAACGCCGTCGGCAAGAGCAAGATCGAGCTCTTCCTCGTCGGCGGGCATCTGCTTCTTGGTGCGACGATACACCAGGCGCACGTTCTTCACGCCAGCCAGGCGCTTGGCCACGCGAGCCGCGTCCATGGCGGTGTTGCCGGCGCCAATGACCACGACGTCCTCGCCCAGCTCGAGCTTCTCGCCCTTCTTGGCGGCCTCGAGGAACTCAAGCACGTCGAGCTCGGCGCCCTCGCGCAAACCTGCAGAGCCGGGCATCCAGGCACCGGTAGCCACGACCACGTCAGTAAAGCCCTGGGCCTTGAGCTCGTCGATGGACTCCACGCGGGCGTTGAGCTGCACCTTGGCGCCAAAGGCCAGGCAGAGCTCGGCATCGTGGGAGATATCGTCGCTGGCGATACGGAACTCGGGGATCACGTGACGGACCACGCCGCCGAGCGAGTCGCGGGCCTCGAAGATGGTGACGGGCACGCCGGCGCGCGTCAGGAAGAATGCCGTCGCCAGGCCGGCCGGGCCGCCGCCGATAACGGCAACGTTGCGCTCGCCGTCGTTGGCGATGGCCTGGGCGCGCAGCTTGGGCAGCACGGCGGTCATGGTCTCGCGGGCGGCCTTGAGCTTGCTGGCGCGAATCTGGGCGCCCTCGGGCTCGTAAAATGCACGCTCGCAGGCACGGCCGCAGGGATGCGGGCAGATGGTGCCGGTAATGAACGGCAGGGCGTTGCGCTCGATGATAATGTTGAGCGCGTCCTCGTAGCGGCCCTCGTCAACAGCCGCCAGGTAGGCAGGAATGTCCTGCTGGATTGGGCAGCTCGTGCGGCACGGCGTGGTAAAGCAGTCGGAAAGCGGACTCTTGCCGGCAACCTTGCGGTCGGGCAGCGGACGCAGCGGCTTCTTGTAGAGCGGGTTGGTGAGCGAGTCGGCCTGGATCGCAGTCACGGCCTCGAGAGAGACGCCCGCGAACGGCTTGCCATCCAGGTCGGTAAACTCGCCGGCCATCTGGCTAAAGCGCTCGTAGCCACCGGGCTTGAGCACGTCGGTCGCCAGGGTAACGGGCCAAATGCCGGCGTCATACAAGGCGCGAATGTTGTAGACTGTGGCGCCGCCGGAGTAGCTGATGCGCAGCTTGCCATCGAACTGCTCGGTAATGCGACGGGCGGCCTCGATGGTCAGCGAGAACAGCGAACGGCCGGACATGTACATCTCGGTGGAAGGCAGCTCGTTCCTCGTCACGTCGACGGGGAAGGTGTTGGTCAGCTTGACGCCAAACTCCAGGCCGCGCTCGGCGCACAGGGCAATCAGGCGCTCGAACATGGGCACGGCATCGGCCCACTGCAGGTCCTCGCGGAAGTGCGTATCGTCGAAGACGATGTAGTCAAAGCCCAGCTCGTTGAGGCGCTGACGTGCAAACTCATAGCCCAGCAGCGTGGGGTTGCACTTGATGTAGGTATTGAGGCCCTTCTCGGTGATCAGATAGGTCGCGATGCGCTCGATCTCGGCCGGCGGGCAGCCGTGCAGGGTGGACTCCGTGATGGAGTTGGACACGCGCGCCGGGATGGATTCGACAAATGCGGCGTCGACATGCTCAAACTTGTCCAGGTTAGCGAGCGCCCACGTACGGCACTCGTTCCAAACCTCGGAGCCGCTGGCGTCTTTCATGCCCTCGATGTAGGCGTCGACCTTGGGGCTCTTGATGCCTTCCAGGTCATAACCCACGGACATGTTGAAGACAAAGCCGTCCGGGCTGCCCAGACCGTACTCGCGGGCAATCAGGTGGCAGGCGAACCATGCCTTCACGTACTCGGCAAAGGCCTGCGGAACCTCGAGCTCGGTCGACCACTCGCAGTTGTAGCACTCGTCCTGCGCCACAATGCAGGGTTTGTTCACACACTTGGAGAGCTCCTCGCCATCCATAACCTGAACGGTCTTGAGCTCAAAGAAGCGGGAGCCGGCCACGTAGGATGCCACGATGTTCTGGGCCAGCTGCGTATTGGGACCGGCGGCCGGGCCAAACGGAGTCTCGATGCGCTCGTCAAAAATGGGAAGCGCGCCCTCCTGGTTGGTCGCGACCATCTTGCGCACGCCAAAGACGGCGCCCTGGGTCTTGTGCTCCTCGATGATCCAGTTCATCAGCTGCGAAAACGGGATCGGCCTCATGATGTCGCTCATAGTGAGCTCCTCTCTGTAACGCCCGGCGAGACCGCGCGGCGGGCGCAAATACGGTGTAGCGCTAGCACAGCGCCGGCGACCCCGCGGAGGTCGCCTATACGCGCGCCGGATGCGGCGAAACATCCGACGCGCGTGAATCTACTTGTGAATTAGTAGGTGCGATCGTTGAGCGTGCTCCAGAGCTTCTTGGACTCAGCCATGGTCCACGCGTTGATCTTGTCCTCATCAATCCCAACGAACTCGCGATCCTTGTACAGGACGCGGCCGTTGATGATGGTGGTGCGGCAGTTTTTGCCCATCATGCCAAAGAGCATGTGGCCGTCGATGTTCTCCTCGCTCAGCGGCGTAAAGGGCTTGTAGTCCATAACGATAACGTCGGCGGCAGCGCCGGCCTCGAGCACACCAAGCTTGCGATCGAAGTACTTGCTCGCCATCTTGGCGTTGTTCTCGAACAGCATCGTCATGGCCTCGCACCAGCCCACGTTGGGCATGGCGGCGTTGTGGCGCTGAATGATCAGGAAGACCTTAAGGCTCTCGAGCATATCGTGGGTGTAGGCATCGGTGCCCATGCACACGGGAATACCGCGGCGGAAGAACTCGAGCACGGGGGCGCAGCCCACGGCGTTGCCCATATTGGATTCGGGGTTGTTGACGAGCCAGGTGCCGGACTCCTTGACGATATCCATCTCGGCAGGCGTCACGTGGATGCAGTGGCCCAGCATGGTGTCGGGACCCAGCAGGTTGTGCTGCAGCAGGCGCTCGACGGGGCTGATGCCGCCGCGGTTGAGGCGGGAATCCCACACGTCGTTCATGCCCTCGCACACATGGATGTGGAAGCCGGTCAGGCCGTTGTTGGCCTCGGCCATCTTATCCATGGTCTCGTCCGAAAGCGTAAAGGTGGCATGTCCGCCAAACATGGCGGCGATCATATGGTTGTCGTTATCGCGACGCTCCTTGGCGGCCCACTGGGCAAATTCGGCGTTCTCGGCAATGGCCTGGTTGCATTTTTCCTGGCCGCGGCGATCGGAGACCTCGTAGCACAGGCACGAACGCATGCCCAGCTCCTGAGCTGCATCCTTAATGGTAAAGAGGCTTCCCGGGATCTCGCAGAAGCTCGCGTGGTGGTCGAAGATCGTGGTGACACCATCGCGAATGGAGTCCAGAATCGTGGCATAGGCGCTTGCCTTGGTGCCGTCGAGCGTCAGATTGTCGTCGATCTTCCACCACTGCTGCTCAAGATTCTCCAGGAAGTTGGTGGGGTTGCAGCCCTTAATGGCAAGGCCGCGGGCCAGACCCGAGTAGATGTGGGTGTGGCAGTTGATGAGTCCGGGCATGATGAGGTTGCCCTGGGCATCGACGTACTCGGCATCCGGGTACTTGGCCTTGAGCTCGCACTCGGGACCTACTTCGACGATCGTATCTCCGTCAATGGCGACCGCACCGTTTGGAATGAACGGGGCCTGAGCATTGCGGGTAAAGACGGAACCGTTAGCGACCAGAAGCATAAATGCTCCCTTCAACATCAGGGGCGGGGTTTGACACCTCTGACATGGCGGAGTGCGAAGCGCCGGCCTACACCGGAAACGGGCCCTCTCCCGTCAACGCTTCACCAAAGGGACAAACCCTTTGAAGTGCGGCTTGGCGCCGCATGACGTCGGCGGACGAGGCGATGCGCCCGCCGACGAATAGCACCGAATTGGTTACTTCTTGCTCTCGGGCAAGACCAGATCCACGGCAGCGTCCTTGGCAGCATCGATGTGCTGAGCCACGACCGGCGTCTGCGGAAGAATCAGGTTAAGGACAATGGCCATGATGGCGGTGGGGGTTACGGCATTGGAGCCGATGACGGTGGGCACCCAGGTGGGCATACCCTCGCCGGCAAGGCAACCGCTGGCCATCCAGATACCCAGGCCAAAGACGACGGAGGTACCGACGATGGTGGTAGTGCGCTGCGTGAGGCCCTCGCGGGTGAACATGCGCACGCCGTTCATGGTGATGGTGCCAAAGACGCCGACGGTCGCGCCGCCGATGACGGGCTGCGGGATAGCGGAAAGGACGGCAGAGAGCTGAGGAAACAGACCGGCGATGGCAAAGACGGCCGCGATGATCACAAAGACCCACTTGTTGACGACTTTGTTGGAGCAGATGATGCCAACGTTCTGGCCAAGGGCGCTGGTGGGAAGACCGCCCAGCAGGCCGCCGACCATAGAGGTGAGACCCTGGGACACGATAGCGCCGGAGAGCTCGCGCTCGGTGGGCATACGGTCGATGGAGCCCAGGCAGGCGGCAGAGACGTCGCCGATAACCTGGATGGCAACCATGGGGAACACGACGGCAAGGGTAATGCAGACCTCGGGATCAAACTCGAGCGCATAGGGCATGAGCTTGGGAAGGGCGAAGACCTGGGCGGTGGCGACGCTGGAGAAGTCGATCATGCCAAAGGGGATGGAGACGATCATACCAACGATCATGCCAAAGAACACGGATCCCAGCTTGAGCGTGCCCTTGCCAAAGTTGGCGAGCGCAAAGACCACGGCGAAGGTGATAAGAGCGACGCACCAGGCCTGCGGGGTGCCCCACAGCGGCGTACCCATACCGCCGGCCATATACTTGACAGCCGTGGGATAGAGAGAGACGCCAATGGAGAAGATGACCGTACCGGTCACGACGGGCGGGAACAGCCACTTGATCTTGCTGTAAGCCAGACCAAAGAGGACCGCGACGGCGCCGCCGACGATCTCGCCGCCCAGCAGTGCACCAAAGCTAAAGCCCGAGGCACCCATGGCCTGCAGGGCCGGCAGGAACGCGAACGAAACGCCCATGACGATGGGCAGGCCGCCGCCGATGCGACGGAAGGGGGCGAAAGCCTGAAGGGCCGTGTCGATCGCCGAAAGAATGAGCGCGACCTGGATGATGTCGGTGCTCTGCTGGCTATTAAAGCCGTAGACGCCGGCCATGATGACCGCCGGGGTAATGATGCCGGCAAACGATGCCAGTACGTGCTGAAGGGCACACGGGATCATTTCCTTAACGGGAGGCATGCCTTCGCGAGTGAACAGGGCTTCAGTGCCGTTCGTAACCGTCTCCTGGGTCATTTGACCACCAATCCTCGAAGTAGTTGTTTTCGCATCTAACGCTCTATTGTGACGCAGTGCGGGGTTGAGGTTGTGCCTTCATTGCATATCGTATTAAAGATGATTCTCATTCTCAATAATAATTTTTTGTTATCAGACCATTCTTCAGCTGAAATAACGCATTTCCGCAGGTCAGGAAAGTGTCTGGTCAAAATAACATCTAACTTTTCTTTTGGTCAACCGTTTACCGCTAAATTCCTACCGTTCGTCTGCATTACGCAATGTACCTGCGGATATACGAGATGGTGGGCAGCGTGTTACCATGAGAAAAAATTGTTATGAACATTTCCGTTTTCACCCAAAGGAGTTGCCCGTGAACGAGACCGTACGCCGCTTTTTGCCGATGGTCGATTTTCTGGAGCAGATACTCGGCAAAAACAGCGAAATCGTGCTGCACGATTTCTCGGATCCCGACCACGCCATCGTCGATATTCGCAACGGCATCGTGAGCGGCCGCAAGGTCGGCGGTCCCGCCACCGATCTGGCGCTCAAGATCATGCACGACCCCAAGTATCGCGACCTGCCGTTTATTACGGGCTACGAGGGGCGTGGTGCCGGCGGCAAGACGTTGGAGTCAGCGACGTACTTTATCCGCGAGAATAACGAGATCGTCGGTATGCTCTGCGTTAACACCGACCTCTCGACCGTGCGCTCCATCAACGCCATGGCGCAGCAGCTCATGGCGTGCTTCGACGCGGCGCCGACGCGCACGGAGCCCGCCCCTATCGAGGTCGAAAGCCTTTCGGAGTCCACACAGGAGCTTATCGACCGCAGCATTGCCGAGCTGCTGAGCGCGCGCGGGCTGGATGTAGCGTCGCTTGGTCAGAGCGACCGCGTGGACGTCATTCGCCACCTCAACGGCAACGGGGTGTTCATGCTCAAGGGCGCCGTGGCCTGCGCCGCCACCGCGCTGGGCATCTCGGAGCCCAGCGTCTACCGCTACCTGCAAAAAGTCCGCAAGGAAGGCTAACCCGCTGATTCCTTGGGAGCGGAGGAAAACGGATCATTTTTGTCGCATCGCTTGACAAAAGACCCTGCAGCTCGCACTGCAGGGTCTTTTTGCATGTCATGTTTAGTTGTTGCCAACGCCTTAGAGAGCGGCGACGACCTCGATCTCAACCAGACCGCCGGCCGGAAGGGCGGCAACCTGGAAAGCGCTGCGCGCGGGGAACGGGGCCTCGAACTTGGAGGCGTAGATCTCGTTCACGGCAGCGAAGTCGGCGATGTCGGCCAGGTAGACCGTGGTCTTGACGACATCGGCAAAGGTGGCGCCGGCAGCGGTCAGCAGAGCCTCGACGTTAGCAAGGGACTGCTTGGCCTGGGCCTCGACGCCCTCGGGCAGCTTGCCGGTTGCGGGGTCGATGCCCAGCTGGCCGGACAGGAACACCATGTTGCCGGTCTGGATACCGGGGGAATACGGGCCGATGGCTGCGGGTGCGTTATCGGAAGACACGACGGTCTTGCTCATGTTTTTCTCCTTACGATCAGATAGAGAGCGTGAGCGCGGCGTTCGCACCGGGAGGCACAATTCGGTCTGAACACCGCGCTTGATTTGGGATAGTACTCAAGGTTTCCGCGCGATGCAAGATTATTATCACGTTGCGAGAATAATTTATCGCCCAACGGCACCTGTCGGCCGCTGAACGGCACGACCGGACGGTGAAGCTCAAAATGATCCGTTTCCCTCCGTCCCCATCGGATCAGGTAATCCATAGGGGACGGAGGGAAACGGGTCATTTTTGCTGCAAGGACTGCTGAAGACTTTATCCCGCTTGGAGCACGGGCATCGCCCGCCGCAACAGCACCACTATACTTTTGAGTATCTGAGCATTTTGAAAGGCAGGATATGACCGCAACCGCCAGTCGAACCACCAACCGCAGACCCGAGCTTTTGGCGCCCGCCGGAGGGCCCGAGCCCTTTGCCGCCGCACTCGCCGCCGGGGCAGACGCCATCTACTGCGGCATGGGCAGCTTCAACGCCCGCCGCAAGGCCACCAACTTTACCGACGAGGCCTTTGAGCAAGCCTGCCGCGCCGCACATCTAGCCGGGTCGCGCGTCTACGTCACGGTCAACATCGTCATCAAGCAGTCCGAGATGAGCGATGCGCTGCAACTCATCCATCGCTGCTCCACGCTGGGCGCCGATGCCTTCATCATCCAGGACTGGGGCCTGTTCTTTGAGGTCAAGCGCACGATGCCCGGCATCGAGACGCACATCTCAACCCAAGCAAACATCCACGACGACCGCGGAACCCTTTGGTGCCGCGAGCAGGGCGCCGACCGTGTGACCCTCTCGCGCGAGCTTTCCATCGACGAGATTGCCGCCATTCACGATGCCGCGCCCGATGTGGACCTTGAGGTCTTTAGCCATGGTGCCATCTGCTTTTGCTACTCGGGCCTGTGCCTGCTTTCGAGCTTTGCCATGGCGGGACGATCGGCCAACCGTGGCATGTGCGCCCAGCCCTGCCGCCTGCCCTACAAGCTGATCGACGAGAACGGTCGCGCACTCTCCCCCGCCGGCCGCGAGCGTGCGCTATGCCCACGTGACACCAACACTTCACAGCTTGTTCGCCGTCTGTATGACGCCGGCGCCGCGTCGCTCAAGCTCGAGGGCCGCATGAAGGCGCCCGATTACGTGTACTCCATCGTTGATGTATATCGTCACGAAATTGACGACATGCTATCCGGAGCCACCGTTGCCAAGGACGAGGAAGCCGCCCGCCAGCGCCAGCTCAAGCGCTGCTTCAACCGCGACTTTACGCACGCCTATCAGGACGGCACCTCGGGCGACGAAATGATGAGCTACGAGCGTTCCAACAACCGCGGCCAGATCGTGGGCACGGTGCTGGGCAGCCGCCCGGCCAACCGCGATGTGCGCGGTCTCAAGCCCGACGACCGCCGTCGCCGCGCCGCCATCGCCCGCATTGAGCTGTTTGAGCCCGTGGGCAAAGGCGACCTGCTGGAGCTTCGCCACGATAACGAGTTTGACCAGTTCCTGACCACCATTGCTGCCGATGATGCCGCCGCAGGCGACATCATCGAATGTCGCGTACCCCGCAGCATGCCCGAGGGCTGCCGCGTCCGCGTGATTCGCAGCCAGCGTGCCATCGACGCCGCCGGCGCCGCGCTCAAGCGCGATGTGCTGCGCCGCCGAGCTGTTGATGCGTCCGTCGTGGCGCGCCTGGGCGAGCCGTTTACCGTCACACTCACCTGCTGTGACAGCCCCGCGCTCACCGCCACCGCCACAGGCTTCACCGTCGAGGCCGCCAAGACCCGCGCCGTCGAGGCGGCAGACCTGGTTGAGCATGTGGGCCGCATGGGCTCCTCGCCCTTTGAGGCAGCGAGCTTTGACGTTTCGCTCGACGCCGGCTGCGGCATGGGCTTCTCCGCCGTTCACAAGGTGCGCGCCGCCGCTTGCAAGGCGCTGGAAGAGGCCATTCTGGCGCCGTACGAGGAGCGCGCGAAAACTCTCGAGATTCCGGTGCTCGACAAATGTACGCGCGCTATGCCCGAGCATTACCGCGATGAGCCGCAGATCTGCGCCGCCGTCACCACGCTCGAAGCCGCCGAGGCAGCTCGCGCCGAGGGCGCCACGCGCATCTACATGACCACCGATGCGCTCGATGCGGCCGAGCTCTCCCCCGCCGATGCGTTTGAGCAGGGCATCGTACCCGTACTCGACGAGGTCTGCCGCGCCGTCGACCACGAGCGCGTCGATCCCTGGATCAATGCCGGAGCTACCGTCGCCGTCGGTAATATCTCCGAGCTCGCCGTAGCCGCGCAGGCCGGCGCCACGGCCGAAATTCGCTCTTGCCTGCCGGTGCACAACACGCCCTGCATGGAGGCGCTTGCCGAGCGCGGAGCCGGTGCGTTTTGGCTCTCGCCCGAAATCACGCTCGACGAGATTGTCTCGCTCGGTGCCGCCGCGCCCGCGGCTTTGGGCATCACCGTCTTTGGCCGCCCGCGCGTCATGACAAGCGAGCATTGCATTCTGCAGGTTGCCAACGGCTGCATCCACGATTGTGTCAACTGCCGTCTGCGTGCCCGCAAGCTCTCGCTCAAGAATATCGACGGAAAGGTCATGCCCGTCCGCACCGACATCCACGGCCGCTCTCGCCTGTACGATGCCTACCCCATCGACCTCACGCCGCAGATTCCTCAGCTGCTCGATGCCGGCGTGCGTCGTCTCATGGTGGACGGAACGCTGCTCGAGGCAGATGAGGTGGGCCGTGCCGTCGCCCGCGTCCGTCGTGCCGTCGAAGCCGCGCAGGCCGGCCGCAAGCCCGCCGCCCGCCTACGCGGGGCGACCTCGGGCTGCATGTTTGTGGGAATCAGCTAACCGAAAGGCTTACACATGAACGAAGAACCTCAAGTCCTCTACTGCGACGCCTGGCTCATGGCCATCGACAAGCCCGCCGGCATGATCGTCCACGGCGACGGCACCGGCGAGCGCACACTCACCGACTACGCCAGCGACCTGCTGCTGGCGATGGGCGACGGCTTTGCCGCGACCGATATGCAGCCGCTCAACCGCCTAGACCGCGACACCACCGGCGTGGTGCTGTTCTCGCTCGACAAGCAGACGCAGCCCGCCTTTGACCAGATGGTCATCGACCACGCTTTCGAAAAGCACTACCTGGCGCTCGCCGAGGGCAAGATCGACTGGAACGAAAAGCTCATCGACAAGCCCATCGCCCGCGACCGTCACGACAGCCGCAAGATGCGCGTCGGCGCCAGCGGCAAGCCGTCTCAGACGCGCGTGAAGGTGCTCAAGCGTCTTAAGAGCCGTCGTGGCCTGCCCACGCGCTCGTATATCGATGTCGAGCTGCTCACCGGCCGCAAGCACCAAATCCGTGTACATCTGGCGAGCGAGCGTCATCCCCTGGTAGGCGACGAGCTCTACGGCACGCCGCGTCCCTGCGGCCTGATGCTCCATGCCCACAGCGTGTCCTTCACGCATCCCGTAACCGGTGAGCACATCCACATCGAAGCCCCCTGCCCCTGGGAGCCCTAAACCACCACAATGGGGACAGGCACCTTCGCGGTGGTTTTGGCCTTAGCCCGTCCCCTGCTGCTAGACCGTGATGACGTTGTCCATTGCCCGGTACTTGGCGGGGACCTCGCCTGCGGTAATAATCGTTGCGTCGCGGAAGTCCGCGAACTTGACGGGCGCCACCATGCCAAATTTACTGGCGTCCGAGATTACGAAGCGTTTGGCGGTATGGCGCATCGAGATACGCTTGACCTGTGCTTCCTCGATATCCGGTGTGGTGAGACCTTGCTCGGCCGCGATGCCGTTGGATCCCCAAAAGCCGCAGTTGAAGTTATAGCGGTCCAGGGTTGCCAAGGCATCGGGGCCAACGAGCGCCTCGGTCTCGGGTTTGAGCTCGCCGCCCAGCACCACGGTACGCATGCCGCGCAAAGCAAGGTGCTGAGCATGGAGCACGGAATCGGTCACATAGGTGACGCCGTCGAGACGCGGAAGATGCTCGATGAGCTTGAGGGTCGTTGAGCCCGAATCGATATACACAAAGCTATCGGGCTCCACCAGGGCCGCGGCACGAGCACAGATGCGCTCCTTGTCATCGTTATGGAGATCACTGCGTTCGCTGATCGTCAAGTCGCGCGTCACGTGCGCGCGCTCCAGACTCGTCGCACCTCCGTGCACCTTGGCGATACGGTGCGCGCGGTCGAGCGTTTGCAAGTCACGGCGAATGGTGGACGGTGTCACGCCCAGGGCCTCGGCAAGTTCCGGCACGGTAACCGAGCCGGCCTGCTGCACCATCGACACGATCGCATTGAGCCTATCTTCCGCAAGCATCGCTTACTCCTCCTCGGGGTAGACGACTCCCCAATCGGCGCGGAGCTTGGTCATGAGCTCCATCACATCAGAAGCATAATCCAGAAGCTCACGCTTGGAATCGTCGCCGGCGACAGCCTGCTCGAGGTCAGCCATCTCGTAGCACAGGGCATAAGCCTCGGTGCCAGCGTGGACCTCCTCACGGCGACCGTCCGCAGTCCACACGATGGTCGCATGGTCGGCGCGCGGATACTCGTTGACCTCGATATAGCACTTGTCGAAGCTAATGACCGAACGCTTGGGCTGCTTGGAGTGGAGCGTGAGGCTCACCACGCCCAGCTGCTGTTCGGCATTACGGCAGACGATGCCGCCTGCAACGTCAACACCGGTCTCGCAGGTGTTGCCCAGCGAAACGACCTCAGCGGGCTGGCTTGCCATAAAGAGACGCATGACGGACAGGGCATACACGCCAATATCGAGCATGGCACCGCCAGCAAGGTTGCGGTTGTAGAAGCGATTGGTCAGATCGCCGTACTCCTTATAGCTACCAAAGTTGAGCTGAGCAAGGTTCATACGGCCAAAGTCGCCCGCATCCATGCGACGGCGCAGCTCCTGATACAGCGGCATGTGGAGCACCGTGGTGGCATCCATAAGAACCACGTTGTGCTCGTCGGCGATGGCACGGGCCTCGTCAAGCTCGGCGGAATTGAGGGTAATGGCCTTCTCGCAGAGCACGTGCTTGCCGGCGGCCAGCGCAGCACGCAGATAGGTGATATGCGTGTTGTGCGGCGTGGTGATATAGACGGCGTCGATGTCCGGATCGGCGTAGAGGTCCTCGACCGTCTCGTACACCTTCTCGACGCCATACTGCTCGGCAAAAGCCTGGGCTTTGGAAAGCGTACGGTTGGCGACACCCGCGAGCTTGCGGCCGGCCAGCGCGAGGGACTGGGCCATTTGGTTGGCGATAACACCGCACCCGATCACTGCCCAACGAAGCTCGGGAGCCGTAAAGATGTCGTTTGGGAACGGCTGATTCTGGACCGAGGCAAACGCCGCCTTTGCGGCTGCCTCGGCGTCGAGCGGAGCCTGTTTGGAATCTGCCATGATGTGCCTCCTGAGTCATCGGAAGTCCTTCATTTCTAACAACCCTATAGTCGCACAATTGCGCGCGTATCTGCTCGTGTTTGCGTATTTATTTGTTTATCGGTCATTATTTAGCCATATTTTGCACATTTTTACGCGGTCATACGCATTAACACGCAATGCTATGCGCGATAATGCGCATGCGAGGATCCTTGTAAAGGATAAAGAAGCGGAACACCAAAGCCCAAAAAGGCAGAGCAGGCTGTCTTGCTCTTCCCCTCTAGGGGCATCAGGCATCAATGGACCGTCCCAAACTGCCGACACATGGGGACTGTCCCCAACTGCCGGGACTACTCATTTAAGTGGGGGTGCGGACAATTTTTCGTACCACCTAGACTGCCAGCCCCAGGCGTCTCCTCCTGTTGTCAATGGTATCGTAGGCAATCTTGCCGTTATCCCTGAACGCCCTCAGCCTACCCTCGCTGTAGAACCTCATCCACGCGTCCAGGCGCTCCATGAACTCGGCGGCCGCGACGCCGCGCCAGTCCCGGCCGTAGAAGAACTCGTTCTTGAGCCTGCCGAAGAAGCCCTCCGCCGCGGCGTTGTCGGGCGAGCGGCCCTTCCTCGACATCGAGCGCACGACGCCGTGCTCGGCGCAGATTCGCTTCCAGCCGGGCCAGCGGTAGTGGCAGCCGCGGTCCGTGTGGCAGAACGGGTGCTCGCCCGGCCGGAGCGTCGCGCACGCCTTCAGCAGCGACGAGTCGGCGAGCAGGTGGTCCGGGTGCAGGCCGATCGACCAGGCCACGGGCTTGGAGTCGAACAGGTCGACGATCGGCGAGAGGTACACCTTGGGCGCGTCCGGCAGCCTGAACTCGGTGATGTCGGAGACCCACTTCTCGTTTGGGGCGGCGGCGCGGAAGTCGTGGGCGCCGGTCTCCTCGTCGAGCGGGATGTTGGCGGGCGCCTCGTCGGTCTCGCCGGCGTAGGAGCTGTACCTCCTGGGCCTCCTCCTGTAGGCGGGCACGAGGCCTCGCCCCCTCATCACGTCGCGCACGATCTTCTCGGAGACGCGGACGCCCTCCCTGCGCAGCCCCTCGTGGACGAAGCGGTAGCCGCGGGCGCAGCCGCCCTCCTCGCGGAACACGCGCTCGACCTCGTCGCCGATCTCCTCGCGGACGCCGACGTCGTGCAGGTGGGTGCGCCAGTACTCATAGGAGCTCCTCGATATCCTCAAGGAAGCGGTGAGTTCGCTCAAGGGTCTCGCGGTATTCGCCCTCAGCCACTCGATCAGCTCGGATTTCTCCCTGTTCGTCGAAGAGCCAAGGGCGCGTCCTTTTAAAACTTCCTGCGTTCCCCTGAGGATGTCGTTCTCCAGCTGCAGGCGCTCTATCAGGGCGTCCTTGTCCTCCGGGTCGATGTCGGGGTACGTCGGCCCGTCGCCCACGACCCTCGGGAGCCCCGGTTTCCCGTTCCCGCGCTTCGCCATGCCCGTTCGCCTCCCGTCCGCCTCGGCGCCAGGCGCCCCGTCGTGGCGGCCGTTGACCCATCGCCACAGCGTCATCCTCGAGGGCATGCCGGGCATCTTCTCTATCTGGCGGTAAGTATATCCCCCGGCGTAGAGCGCGATCGCGTCTTCTTTCGTACCCATGCGGACTCCAATCTGGACCGGACTCGGTCCAACTTTTTGTCCGCACCCCCAGTCTGTCCCCAATGAGTATTTAAGTCTGTCCCCAATGAGTGGGGATAGAAAAAGGCCCGGGTGCCGTGGGGCATCCGGGCCTTTGCTAGCAACTTGATGTTGCGGGCAGCTTAGAACTTGTGGCCGCACTTCTTGCAGACGCGCAGCTTGTTCTTGCCGTCCTTCTCGTGACCGACGCGGGTAACCTTACCGCACTCGGGGCAGACGAGATTGACGTTGGAGGCGTCGATGGGAGCCTCCTGCGAAACGATGCCGCCCTGCTGGTTGGCAGCGTTGGGCTTGACGGCCTTCTTGACGACCGAAACGTCCTCGACAACGACCTTGTTCTCGGCGGGGAGAGCACGCAGGATAACGCCCTGCTTGCCGCGATCCTTACCAGAGAGAACCTGGACCTTATCGCCCTTCTTGATATACATATATCTCCCCTAACTACAGGGTCTCGGGAGCGAGCGAGACGATCTTCATGTACTTCTTGTCACGAAGCTCGCGAGCGACGGGCCCGAAGATACGGGTGCCGACGGGCGAACCATCGTTGTTGATGACAACGCAGGCGTTCTCATCAAAGCGAATGTAGGAGCCATCCTTGCGGCGGATCTCCTTAACGGTGCGAACGACGACGCAACGGACAACGTCCTTCTTCTTGACGTTGGCGCCAGGGGTAGCCTCCTGGACAGCACCGATGAACACATCGCCGATTCCTGCATAACGACGCTTGGAACCGCCAAGCACCTTGATGCAGCGAATCTTGCGAGCGCCGGAGTTGTCGGCGACGTTCAGCATGGTTTGCATCTGAATCATGGTAGATGTTCCTCCGAACTAAGAACCGAAGAGAGGTGCGCAGCCTTTATACGGCCCGTGGTATGCAAGCCAGGCATACGCACATCTTCGGAAACGTACAAGTCGTAAGAGCGACTGCTTATTTAGCGCGCTCGACGACCTCGATGAGGCGCCAACGCTTCATCTTGGACATAGGACGGGTCTCCATAACGCGGACGGTATCGCCCACGCCAGCCGTGCACTCCTCGTCGTGAGCGTGCAGCTTCTTGGAGCTGGTCATCATCTTGCCGTACTTGGGGTGACGCTTGCGCTCGGTGATGGTGACAACAATGGTCTTGGCACCGGAGACGGAGGTAACGACACCCGTACGGACCTTACGCGAGTTACGCGAATCAGTCATGTTCTCTCCTTAGGTCCTACTCGGCGACAGCGGACTTCTCCGCTGCGATCTCGCGGGCGCGCTGCTCCGTGAGGACGCGAGCGATGTCCTTCTTCACGGTGTTGACGCGAGCGGTGTTGTCCAGCTGGCTGGTGGCCATCTGGAAACGAAGGTTAAAGAGCTCGGCGCGCATTTCCTTCAGCTTCTCAACGAGCTGAGCGTCCGAGAGCTCACGAATCTCTGCGGGCTTCATTAGTTCTCCTCCTTGGCGGCGGCGGCGTCCTCAGCAGCCCACTTGGCCTCGAGAGCGGCCTCCTCAGCCATCTCCTTCTCGATGCGCTGCTCAGCGTTCTTGGCAGCAACAATCTTGGTCTTGATGGGAAGCTTGTGCTGTGCAAGACGCAGAGCCTCGCGAGCGACCTCCTCGGGCACGCCCTTGACCTCGAACATGATGCGGCCGGGCTTGACGACGGCCACCCACTCCTCGGGGTTACCCTTACCAGAACCCATGCGAGTCTCGGCAGGCTTCTTGGTGATGGGCTTATCGGGGAAGATCGTGATGTAGACACGACCGCCACGCTTCATGTAGCGGGTCATGGCAATACGAGCGGCCTCAATCTGACGGTTGGTGATCCAATGGGCCTCGAGAGCCTGTATACCAAACTCGCCGAAATGCAGCTCGGTATTACCCTTGGCCTGGCCCTTCATGGAGCCACGCTGCACCTTGCGGTGAAGAATACGCTTAGGGGCAAGCACTACTGACCCCTCCTCTCGGAGTTACGACGACGAGGACGGGAAGAGCCCTCGAGTGCAGGGTTGGGAACAGGCTGGCCCGGGAGCTTCTCGCCCAGGTAGATCCAGACCTTCACGCCGCAAGCGCCCATGGTGGTGCTGGCGACAGCCGTGCCGTAGTCGATCTTGGCACGGAGGGTGTGCAGAGGCACGCGACCCTCGCGGTACCACTCACGACGGCCCATCTCGGCACCACCGAGACGACCGGAGCACTGGATACGGATGCCCTTAGCGCCGGCCTTGCGGGCGGACTGGACAGCCTTGCGCATAGCGCGACGGAAGGCAACGCGGCCCTCGAGCTGCTCGGCAATGGACTGAGCAACGAGGTTGGCGTCGAGCTCGGGGCGCTTGATCTCGACAACGTCGACGGAGAGCTGGCCCTTGGAGACGCCAGCGACCTTCTCGAGCTCGGTGCGGAGGGTATCGATCTCGGCACCCTTCTTACCGATGACAACGCCGGGGCGAGCGGTGAGGATGATGACCTTCACCTTGTCGCCAGCGCGCTCGATCTCGACGCGGGAGACAGCTGCGCGGGAAAGACGCTTCTCGAGGTACTTGCGAATCTCGAGATCGTTACCGAGGGTCTTAGCGTAATCCTTCTCTGCGAACCAGCGGGAGCGCCAGTTCTCGGTGATGCCAAGACGGAAGCCGGTGGGGTAGACTTTCTGACCCATACAGCTTTACGCCTCCTTTCGAGGAGCAACGACGACGGTGATGTGGGAAGTACGCTTCAGAATGCGAGAAGCGGAACCCTTGGCGCGGGGACGGATGCGCTTAAGCGTCGGACCCTCGTCAACATAGGCAGCGGCGACAACCAGGTTGTCGGCACGCAGACCGTTGTTGTTCTCGGCGTTCGCAACGGCAGAACGGAGAACCTTCTCGACATCCACGGCGACGGCGCGGTTGCAGAAGTGGAGGATGTCGAAGGCCTGAGCGACAGGCTTGCGGCGGATCAGATCGACCACCAGGCGGGCCTTGCTGGGGGAAACACGCACGTACTTAGCGACGGCGCGAACCTCGGTGGCCTCAGTTTCAATAGACTTAGTTGCCATTTACGGTTAACCCCCTATTTGGCCTTGTGGCCACGGAACGTACGAGTCGGCGCGAACTCGCCGAGCTTGTGACCAACCATGGACTCGGTAACATACACGGGCACATGCTTGCGGCCGTCGTGGACGGCGATGGTGTGACCAACCATCTCGGGGAAGATGGTGGACGCGCGGGACCAGGTCTTCACGACGTCCTTCTTGCCAGCCTCGTTCATCGCGGTGATACGCGAGAGAAGGCGAGTCTCCACGAACGGGCCCTTTTTGAGACTTCTGCTCATAAGTGCTTTCTCCTAAAACTCGGTATCCGAAATTACTTCTTACGGCGACGAATGATGTGCTGGTTCGAGACCTTCTTCTTCTTGCGCGTACGAAGGCCCTTCGTCGGCTTACCCCAGGGGGTAACGGAGGGACGACCAGAGGTGTGGTTCTTGCCCTCGCCACCGCCGTGCGGGTGGTCGACAGGGTTCATGACGGTACCGCGGACGGTCGGGCGCACGTTCATGTGACGCTTACGGCCGGCCTTGCCGATGACGATGTTGGAGTGATCGGCGTTGCCGACCTCACCGACGGTGGCGCGGCAGGTAACGAGGATGCGGCGCATCTCGGAGGAAGGCATACGGACGATGGCGTACTTGCCCTCCTTACCCATCAGCTGGCAGGAGTTACCGGCGGAACGGGCGATAGCAGCGCCCTTGCCCGGCTGGAACTCGACGGCGTGGATGAGCGTACCGACGGGGATGTCGGCGAGGGGCAGAGCGTTGCCCGGCTTGATGTCGGCGTCAGAACCGGACATGATGGTCTGACCGACCTCGAGGCCCTTGGGGGCCAGGATGTAGCGCTTCTCACCGTCAGCGTAGTGCAGCAGAGCGATGCGAGCGGAACGGTTCGGATCGTACTCGATCGTGGCAACCTTGGCGGGCACGCCGTCCTTATTGCGCTTGAAGTCGATCACGCGGTAACGACGCTTCACGCCGCCGCCCTGGTGGCGGGTGGTGATGCGGCCGTTGTTGTTACGACCGGCCTTCTTGGGCAGGGGCTCGAGAAGAGACTTCTCGGGCTTGGTGCAGGTGATCTCGGAGAAGTCGGAGATCGTCTGCCAACGCCTACCAGCGGAGGTCGGCTTAAGGTGCTTTACAGCCATTACAATCCCTTTCAATAGGAATCCGTTAGCCATCGCAGACAGGGATTCGAGGTTCTGCCTCGGGTGCGATGACACCGGACGTATACACGGTTCCGGGCGTGTCCATTTTATACGCCCAAAACCTTGAGCTCTCGCCTCCCCTATTTGGGAGGCATGAGCTCACTCAACAGCAGCGAGTCTTAGGCCTGGTTGCCAAAGACCTCGATGGTGTCGCCCTCGGCCAGCGTGACGATGGCCTTCTTCCAAGAACGGGTCTTGCCGGCGACATAGCGCACGCGCTTGGTCTTGGGCTTGACCGTCAGGGTGTTCACGCGAACGACCTTGACGCCGAAGATCTCCTCGACAGCGTCCTTGATCTGATACTTGTTAGCATCCTTGGCGACCTCGAACGTGTACTTGTTCAGCTCCATGCCGGAGAAGGAACGCTCGGACACGATCGGACGGATGATAATCTCGTGGGCGGTCATTTATGCAAGCACCTCCCCGAAGTGAGCGGCGATGTCGGCGGGCATCAGCACGGCGTTATTGTTGACGAGATCGTAGGTGTTGGCCTCGTCGGCAGTGATGATGAACGTCTTGGGAATGTTGCGGAACGACAGGTAGGCGTTGACGTCCTCATCGCGAACGATGATGGTCAGACGCTTGCCCTCAAGGCCGAGAGCCTTGAGCATGGCGACGGCAGCCTTGGTGGAAGGCTTCTCGAAGCCGTAGTCGTCGACGAGCACGAGCTCGCCATCGGCCAGCTTGGCGGACAGCGCGGAGCGCATAGCCAGCTTGACCTCCTTGTTGTTCATACGCTTAGCGTAAGAACGGGGCTTGGGGGCGAAGACGACGCCACCGTGACGCCACTGGGCAGCACGGATGGAACCCTGGCGGGCACGGCCGGTGCCCTTCTGACGCCAAGGCTTCTTGCCGCCACCGGAAACCTCAGAGCGGCCCTTAGCGGACTGGGTGCCCTGACGCCAAGAGGCCATCTGGCACTTGACGATGTGGTGCATAACGTGGATGTTCGGCTCGATGCCGTACACCTCAGCGGCGAGCTCGGCCTCGGCGACCTTCTTGCCCTCGCTGTTCTTTACTTCAAACTTTGCCATTTAAGTGTTCTCCTTGGTATGACGCTGGGCTAAATGGGCTGGGCCCTTAGGCCATACGGATGGCGACGAGACCATTCTTGGCACCCGGGACAGCGCCCTTGACCAAGATGAGGTTCTGCTCGGCATCGATGCGGACAACGGAAAGGTTCTTGACGGTAACGCGCTCGTTACCCATGTGACCGGCCATCTTGACGCCCTTGAGGACGCGCGCAGGATAGGCGCACTGACCGATAGAACCGGGGTGACGCTGGAAGTGAGAACCATGCGTCATAGGACCGCGGCGCTGACCCCAGCGCTTGATGCGACCCTGGAAGCCCTTACCCTTGGAGGTACCGATGACGTCGACCTTCTCGACATCAGCGAAATCAGCGACGGTGACGACCTCGCCGACCTTGTGCTCCTCGCCGTTCTCGACGCGGACCTCACGAAGGAAGCGGACAGGCTCGACGCCAGCCTTGGCGAAGTGACCAGCCATGGGCTTGTTCACGTTCTTGGCCTTGATGTCGCCGAAACCGATCTGGACGGCGTCATAGCCGTCGGTTGCCTGAGTTTTAACCTGCGAGACAGCGCAGGGGCCAGCCTGGATGACCGTGACGGGAACGACGTTGTCGTCCTCGTCCCAAACCTGGGTCATGCCAATCTTGCGGCCGAGAATCATGCTGATCAAGATATGATCCCAACTCTCGCGTGGTCTTGGGACAATGCGTACACCACCGAGCGTACGCCCCTAGAGGACCACTACTTACACGACGTGCTCCCCAGCCTTGTATTTCGCCTGGACTACCTGACAACCCTATTAAGCAGGCATTTTGTCCAGCCAGAATACTCCCCTGGTTACACACAACTGATTAGTATACACGGCTGCGGGCGTATCCATCGAGATTCATATTTCACTCACATTGTTTACGCAGGTAAAGTGCGTGGAGTCGCCTGGGCCCGGCAGAGCGGCGGCGAATTATATTAAGGTTGCTGCTCTACAGTCCTGCGCAAGACGAAGGCCACATTTAGTGGCCTTCTTTGCGTGCGGAACTCGCGACAACCTTAATATAATTCGCCGCCGCTCTGCCGGGCTCGGGAGACGACACGTTGATGTCTGCTTAACCCTTCTCGCTTAGGCTAATGACTTTGTTGGGGATCGATGATTTGTTGCAAGGTGAACTTACCTTGGGACGTGTCGCAATCTTCTTGCGAATCCTCAAAACTGAAGATCATGATGGCGCAGTTGGGGAGTTTTGCTGGGAGCTCAAAGCCCTCTGGGGCGGTGGCTTTGATGAATTGGCGGCTGGCGCTGCCGTGGCTTACTGCTAGTAGGGTCTCGATGCCCGGATTGTTTATAAGGGTTGTGAGGGTGTCTACCATGCGAGCTTGTAGAGCTTGGCTTCCCTCCCCTCCAAAGGGGACTAAATCCTCGCCGGGGTCCCAGACGTCGGTGGGCAGTGCGTCGTGGGGGCCTTCTTCGAAGGTACCGTAGCAGCGTTCGATGATACCCTCGCAGGGCTCGACAGCAGCGTCCGGGCCGAGGAGCTCGCATGCGACGAGACTTGCTGTGTCCATGGCTCGGCCTAAGGGTGAAGAGACCACCTTTTCGGGAACAACATCATGGGCCTTGAGCCATGCGGCGGCCTTTGCGGCCTGCTGGCGGCCCAGGTCCGTTAGCGGTGAATCGCAGCGGCCCTGGACGAGCTTTTTGACGTTGAACTCCGTCTGACCGTGACGGAGCAGATACAGTTTCTTCATGGTCTCCCCTTTTGCACGAACGGCTCTACCGATACAACACTACTCACGTGCCGCGCCGACGTAGTCTTCATCGACCGTAATCTTGGCTATTGACTTTGGGTATTCGGACTCCACCTGCTGCGTCAGCATGCGCCTAAGGTCATCGGCGCTCATCGTTAAATCCGAGGGACGCACGCAGTCAAAAATCACGTTGGTGTGCGTAGGGCCTGGCACGCAGCGCAGGTCGTGGATCGAAATACGGCCGTCGATCTGCTTGGCCATCGCGTTGATGCGCAGGCGCATATCTGCCACCTTTGGATCGTCGGTCACGATGGGATCATAATGAAGCGTGACGATCATACCGTCATCTTTCCTAAACGCCTGCTCGATGTTGTCGAGCGTGTCATGACTCTCCAGCGGATCGGTTTCGGCCGCCATCTCGGCATGAGCGCTTGCGAACTTCCTGCCCGGGCCGTAGTCGTGGACCATCAAGTCGTGAACGCCCAAAACACCCGGGTAGCTCATGATCTTGCCTCGGATGTGCTTGACCAGTTTTGGATCGGGAGCCTGGCCCAACAGCGGACTCACCGTATCACGAATCAGATCAAACCCGCTCCAGCCAATATAGGCGCCAACGGCAAGTCCAACCCAAGCATCAAGATTTACATGCGCCACCTGCGAAACAATTGCACAGATCAATACGGCGCCCGTGGCAAGGACATCGTTTTTAGAGTCCTGCGCGGTCGCGTGCAGCGTTTCGGACTCAATGCGGTCGCCGAGCTTTTGGTTAAGTGCCGCCATCCACAGCTTTACGGCCATCGACAGCACAAGAACCGCAACCAGGGCAAGCGAGAACTCGACGGGTGCAGGATGGATAATTCGCTCTACCGAGGACTTAACGAGCTCGGCGCCAATAAGTAGCACAAGGGCCGCCACGACCAGGCCCGAAAGATACTCGTAACGACCATGGCCGTAAGGATGCTCGGGGTCGGAGGGCTTGCTCGCCAGCTTAAAGCCCAAAACGCTCACGATGTTCGAACTGGCATCGGAAAGGTTGTTCATGGCGTCCGCTACGATCGAAACCGAGCCTGACACCACTCCGATAGCACCTTTCGCGGCGCAAAGAGCCACATTGGCGAAAATGCACACCATGCCAGCTAACGTGCCCACACGCGCACGATCGCCCTGCGCGCGCCTAACAATCCACTCGACCATCTGCATCCGCCCCCACAGTACTACTTATATATCTATTGCTTGACCGGATTGTAGTGTAGCCACTTTGTCCCCCAGATACAAAAAGGCCGCAGCCCACACGGGCCGCGGCCTTGGAACACGACAAAGGGATCGTCCTTTTGTCGCACAGGTTTATGCGCTTACTTCAGCAGCGCTCGCCACTGTTTCGGGTGAATCGGCTCCGTCCCCCATCGTCTGTCCCTTCGCCGGCACCACGCCAAAGCAGCAGCTCAGCGCCGCAGACACCGCAAATGCCACACCGCCGGCAGCGCAGCACCACAGCAGGTTCGAGATGCCGCCCGTGGCAAAGCCAATGACCATGAGGACATTCGTCATGCCGATGGTATAGGCCGTAACGTGGCCCACGGCTGCAACAAGGCCTCCGACGGCGCCGCCAATGGCCATGCACGTCAGGCACCTGCCATATTTAAAGCCGCAACCGTACAGCGCCGGCTCGCTTACGCCGCCAAGAACACCCGAGATTGAGTAGCCCAGCATGAGCGCCTTCTCGTCCTTATCCGCAACGCGGAGCGACGCGCCAAAAGGCATGCCCCAAACGGCGAACGTCGCCATCGTCGCGGCAATCAGGATGCACGAATCCGTTCCCACACTCATAAACTGCGCGTACGCAAGCGATAGAACGACGTTGCTGACGCCCGCTATCTTTAGGAACTCCCAGCCCGCGGCAAGCCCCATGAGCGTGAGCAGCGACACGATGCCACCGGAATTGCCAAGCATAAACATAAGCTGGCCCAACAGCATGCCCAGATAGCTGCCCGCCGGTGCCGTAATACACAGCGAAACCGGAACCATGACAAGCATGGTCGCAAACGGAACAAACGAAAACGCCACGGCCCTAGGGATAACGCGCTTAAAGAAACACTCCACTCGCCATAGCACAGGCACCGAAAGGAGAACTGGAATAACAGTCGTCGTGTAATCGTTGACCGGCGCGGGAAGCAGACCATACACGGAAGTCATCGATGCCCCCGTCGTCGATGCGGCATCGACGAGCTTAAGCAGATCGGGCGCAATCAATACGCCGCCCAGCATCATGCCTAGCTGCTCCGAGCAACCGAGCTGGCGGGCGGCCGCCCAACCAAGATAAATGGGCAAAAAGTAGTAGCCGGCGTTATAGAGCCAACTGTAGAACAGGCGATAGATTTCGGAATCGGCAGACCACAGGCCCAGCATGCCTTCGCCCATAATGACGGCGACGGTGCGGAACAACGCCGCGCAGACAATAAACGGCAGCGCCGACATCATGCTTTTGGACAGATAGTCCACCACGGCCATGGCGTTTGATGAAACCGACATTGTAAACGAGGTGTTAGAAACTTGTAGCATGGAACGCCTTTCCCAATATGACATGCGGGCTGTCCCTTTGTCACATCGTGCGGTACTGACCGATTGCGCGGTACTTTTCGTAGCGGAGGTTTGCGAGGGTCGCGTCGTCGAGCTGCCCAAGCGTATCAAAGGCATCAAATGCCGAGGACATGACGGCACCGGCGATCTCCTCATGCGACAGGCCCTTATCGTCAACAATGCCGTCGATGATGCCGAGCGCCAGCAGATCGGGGGCCGTGAGCTTAAGCGCCTCGGCGGCCTCATTCGCGCGCTCGGTATCCTTCCACAGGATCGACGCACAGGCCTCGGGGCTCACGACCGAATAGGCCGAGCTCGAGAGCATCAGGATGCGGTCGGCCACGGACAGCGCCAGCGCGCCACCAGAGCCGCCCTCGCCTGTCACCACCGAGACAATCGGCGTCTTAAGGCCGCTCATCTCCATGAGGTTCTGGGCAATCGCCTCACCCTGGCCGCGTTCCTCGGCACCGATGCCGCAAAACGCGCCCGAAGTATCGACCAGGCACAGAACCGGTCGACCAAACTTTTCGGCCTGGCGCATCAGGCGACGCGCTTTGCGGTAGCCCTCGGGATGTGCCATACCAAAGTTGCGACGCATACGCTCTTTAGTCGTGGTGCCGCGCTCGACGGCGATGACCGTTACGGGGCGTCCGTCTTTCCAGCCAATGCCAGCCACCACAGCAGCGTCGTCGCCAAAGTAGCGGTCGCCGTGCAGCTCCACAAATCCATCCAGGCCCAGCGAGATCATCTCGCCTGCCGTGGCGCGATCTGCCGAGCGGGTCTGCTTGACAATCTCGAGCGCGGTTTTTGGTGCGGCCGAGCGCTTGAACAAATGTCCCAGCTTTTTGCCGCGGCGGCCCGTATGCACAATCTCGTGCGGTGCCCCCAGGCCGGGCGCGTGCCCTTCGTGCAGCGCCAGCAGCTCGCCTACCGTGAGCGCAACCTCGCCACGCGGTACAACGGCATCGCAAAAGCCGTGCTCCAGCAAAAACTCGGAGCGCTGGAATCCCTTGGGCAGGCGCTTGTGCATGTTCTGCTCGATCACGCGCGGGCCTGCAAATGCCGTCAGGGCATCGGGCTCGGCCAGGATAATGTCGCCCTCCATAGCAAAGCTCGCGGTTACGCCTCCGGTCGTGGGGTCGGTGAGCACCGTGACATACAGGCCGCCCGCCTCACTGTGGCGCCTAACCGCTGCAGAAATCTTGGCCATCTGCATAAGCGATGTCACGCCCTCTTGCATGCGTGCACCGCCCGAAACGGTAAAGCCGACAACTGGCAATCCAAGCTCGGTCGCTCGCTCAAATGTGCGACAGATCTTCTCGCCCACCACGGAACCCATCGAGCCCATCATAAAGTTGGCGTCCATAAAGAAGAGCGCGGCATCGCAACCGCAGATTTTGCCCCTGCCGCACACAACGGCGTCGCGCTCGCCCGAACGCTCGCACACGCTCTTGAGCTTGTCGGCATAGCCGGGAAACGAGAGGAAGTCCTCCGACGCCAGATTGGCATCCCATTCCTCAAACGTGCCCTCGTCGACCGTCATGCGCATGCGCGCGCGACCGCTCACGCGAAAGTGTTTGCCGCAACGAGGACAGACCTCGAGGTTGTCGTGCAGGCGTGCCTCATCGATCACACGGCGGCACTCCGGGCACTTGATAAACACGTGGCGTGCGGGAAACTCGGCGCACGACTCGGTTATCGGCCCCTCAAGGACATTGACCGTCTTCGCTTTTCTATTCATCAGCATAGAGATGCCCCATCAGATCGGTGTGGTACATGCCCGACAAGAACTCGTCGTTTGCCAGCACGTCGAGCTGAAGCTCGCTGTTTTCGCTCACGCCCTCAATCACGAGCTCGCCCAGGGCCGAGCGCATCTTACGAATAGCGCCGTCACGCGTGGGCGCACACACGATGAGCTTGCCGAGCATAGAGTCGTAGTACGGCGGAACGTTCGCACCGGTAAACATGGCGGAATCCCAGCGTACGCGCGGACCGCCCGGCACACGCAACGCGGTGACCGTTCCGCAGGACGGCAGAAAGTCCGGCGTTTCGGCATTGATGCGGCACTCCATGGCGTGGTTGCGGACCGGCATGTCCTCCTGCTCAAAGGGCAGAGGCTGGCCGGCTGCCACGCGCAGCTGCCACTTGACCAAGTCGGTATCGGTCACAAACTCTGTAACCGGATGCTCCACCTGCAAGCGCGTGTTCATTTCCATAAAATAGAAATTGCCGTCGTCCGAATACAGAAACTCGATGGTACCGGCTCCTTCGTAGCCGACGGCACGAGCCAGGTCACGCGCTGCCTTGTGCATGCGAGCACGAATGTCGTTGTGTCCGTCGAGGCACGGCGCGGGACTCTCTTCGATCAGCTTTTGGTTGCGACGCTGCACCGAGCACTCGCGCTCGCCGAGCGAAAATACATGGCCCTGCTTATCGACCATAATCTGCACCTCAACGTGGTGCGCCGGCGCGACGAACTTCTCCATGTAGCACTCGCCGTCGCCAAAAACGGCCTCGCCCTCGGCACGCGCTTCAATAAAGGCCTTTGCCGCATCTTCCACGCGCTCGACCTTGCGAATGCCGCGACCGCCACCGCCCGCGCGCGCCTTAATGAGCACGGGACAGCCAATGCGCTCGGCCTCGGCCGTCGCCTCCTCGGGACTTTTGAGCAAATCGCAGCCCGGCACGATGGGCACGCCCGCCGCGGCAGCCGTTCGGCGTGCGGCGTCCTTGTCGCCCATGCTGTCGATCACCTCGGCCGAAGGACCGACAAAAGCCAGGCCATACTTGTCGCAGTCGCGTACAAAGCTCGCCTTCTCGGAAAAGAAGCCGTACCCAGGATGGATCGCCTTTGCGCCCGACTTTACGGCACAGGTGAGCACGGCATCGTCGTTGAGGTAGCTCTCGGCAAGACGCGGGCCGCCGATGCAATACGCCTCGTCGGCAAGTTGCACGTGCAGCGCGTCCGCATCGGCCGTGGAATAGACGGCGACGGTTTTGATGCCCATATCGCGGCACGCGCGAATAACACGGACCGCGACTTCGCCGCGGTTGGCGATGAGCACTTTGTCGAACATGAAGCCTTCCTTAACTTTCGTGCATGAGTGCAAAAGACATATCGGCGCGGCAGCAAACCTCACCGTTGACGCTCGCAGTACCCGTCGCAAAGCGGAACGGCCCGCGCGCACGCGTGATGGTGCACACCAGATCCACCGTGTCGCCCGGGCGCACCGGACGCTTAAAGCGCACCTTGTCCAGACTCGTGTAGAACGGCGTCGCGCCGCGCGCCTCCTCATCGCCCATCAGCAGCACGCAGCAGTTTTGGGCGAGCATCTCGCACTGGATCACGCCGGGGACCACCGGGTTTCCCGGAAAATGCCCCTGCAAAAAGTATTCGTCGCCCGTAATCGTGATCTTGCCGTGGGCCTCGTCGCCCACCAGCTCGGCTTCGTCGAGCAAAAGCATCGGCTCGCGATGCGGTAACAGTTCTTTAAGCTCTTCTTTGTTCATGGATATCACCTATCCGATCCTCATGAGGCAGCTGCCGAACTCCACGAGGTCGCCGTCGGCCACGCAGATCTCGAGCACCTCGCCATCCGCCTCTGCCGTCACCTCGTTGAGAACCTTCATGGCCTCGATGATGCAAAGGGTCTCGCCAGCCTTGACCTTGGAGCCCACGTGCACAAACGGTTCGTCGCCCGGCGCCGGGGCAGCATAGAAAACGCCGACCATGGGAGCGGTCACCTCGGTGCCCTTGGGCTCCGGTGCGGCGGAAGGTGTCTGCGCGGCGGGCTCCGGTGCGGCAGGCGCGACTGTGGGAGCTGCAACTGGAGCGGCCATAGCGCTCGGCATGGGCATGGGCACGGCAACCGGCTGTGCGGCGCTCGCGCGCTCGAGTTCGACCGCGGTGCCATCGGGCTCCTCAACGCGCACGCGCGTGAGGCCGCGGTCCTCCATAACATCGGCTATCTCGGCAAGTCTTTTGGAATCCATGCTCTAGCTCCTCGTATATCTACGCAGCGCGATGGCGGCGTTGTGTCCGCCAAAGCCCAGGTTGGTCGAAAGCGCCCAGGTAAGGTCGGCGCGAACCGCGCGATTGGGCGTGTAGTCAAGATCGCAGGCGGGATCGGGCGTGTGGTAGTTAATGGTCGGCGGCACCACGCCCTGCTCGAGCGCCATGGCGCAGGCCATGACCTCGATGGCGCCCGTGGCACCGATCATGTGGCCGGTCATCGACTTAGTCGACGAGACGTGCGCGGCGCGCGCCGCGTCCTCGCCGAGCGCACGCTTAATGCCCGCCGTCTCGGACGAATCGTTGAGCTTGGTCGATGTGCCGTGAGCATTGATGTAGAGACCCTCGGAAGGCCTGACGTCGCCCTCGGTCACCGCCAGCGATATCGCGCGGGCAATGCCGGCAGCCTCGGGATCAGGGCTCGTGATGTGATAGGCATCATCGGTGTTGCCGTAGCCCACGACCTCGGCATAAATGTGCGCACCGCGCGCCTGCGCATGTTCCATGCTCTCGAGCACGAGCACGCAGGCGCCCTCGCCCATCACAAAGCCGTCGCGGTCTGCATCGAACGGACGGCAGGCCGTCGCGGGATCGGGGTTGGCGGTCAATGCGCGGCAGGACGTAAAGCCCGCAACGGCATCGGGGATAATTGCGGCCTCGGCGCCGCCCGCGAGGATCGCGTCGGCATAGCCGTGCTTGATGGCGCGGAACGCCTCGCCCACCGCATGGGCCGAGGTTGCGCACGCGGTCACCACGGGCAGGGTCGGGCCCTTTGCCTTGTGGCGGATTGCGATATTGCCCGATGCCATGTTGGGGATCATCATCGCGATCATATAGGGCGATGCGCGGCGGGGCCCACGTTCGGCAATCTTATGGACGTTGTCGACGAGCGTCGTCATGCCGCCCACGCCCGAGCCCACGTAGACGCCCAGGCGCTCGCGATCGATGGCGCCTTCGACATCAAAGCCCGCATCGTGCATGGCTTCGTCCGAAGCCGCCATCGCAAACTGAACGCAGGGGTCCAGATGCTTTGCATCACGCTTGCCAAAGTACTCGTTGCCGTCAAAGCCCTTGACCTCGGCCGCTACCTTGACGGCAAACGCATCGGTATCGAAGTGCGTAATCGGGCCGATGCCGCACGTGCCAGCGCACATTGCCGCCCAGGTGGCAAGCGCGGTGTTGCCGAGCGGCGACACGGCACCGATACCGGTGATTGCAACTCTCTGTTCCATCATGGTCTCCTCATCCAAGCCGTTCTTCGGCCCTGGTTTCTACATCGCCATTCCGCCGTCGACGCGTACAACTTCGCCCGTAATGTAGGCAGCTGCATCGTTCACTAAAAATCGCACCACACCGGCCACCTCTTCGGGCTGCGCCATACGCTTAAGGGGAATCTGCTCCTCGGTTACCGTACGCACCTTCTCCGAGAGCTTTGCCGTCATATCTGTCTCGACAAACCCGGGGGCGACCGCGTTCACTCGTACACCGCGGGGCGCAAGCTCGCGCGCCACCGCCTTGGTCAGGCCGATCACGCCCGCCTTGGAGGCAGCGTAGTTGACCTGCCCGGCATTGCCCATCAGGCCCACAACCGAGCTCATGTTGACGACGCAGCCGCCGCGCTGGCGCATAAAGGACTTGGTGAGCGCGCGCGTCGTGTTAAACGTTCCTTTAAGATTGACATCGAGCACGCGATCGAAGGCGTCATCACCCATACGCATGAGCAGGCCATCGCGGGTGATGCCAGCGTTGTTGACGAGCGCCCAAATGGAGCCAAAGTCGTTGAGGACCGCTTCCACGCACGCGTTGACGGCAGCGGGATCGGCCACGTCGCATTGATATGCGCGAGCTGTGGCACCAGCGGCCTCGCAGGCTTCGCACGTCTCGCGCGCCGCATCGACGCTGCCGGCATAGACGACGGCGATATCAAAGCCGTCCTCCGCCAGACCGATAGCGCAGGCGCGGCCGATACCCCGCGAGCCGCCCGTGACCAGTGCCACGCGACGTGAGTCGTTGCGCTCGAGCGCGCCATTGTTCAAGTTGCCCATGTCATTCCTTTCGGGTTACAGCCCTGTGGACTATGCGAGCTCGTCGGCAATAGCTGCGACTTGCTCGGCCGTCTCGCACGAATACACACGAACGTCGCTCAACGTACGCTTGACCAGGCCGGACAGCGTTTTGCCGGGGCCGACCTCAATAAATGTGTCGATGCCTTGATCCTGCAGAGCATGCAGCGTATCGACCCAGCGCACGGCATGGCTCACCTGATTGGCCAAGACATCCGATGCCGCTCGCGGGTCCGCCGGATAGGGCGCCGCCGTCATGTTTGCCATGACCGGAATCAGCAGCGGAGACGGCGCGTGGCCGGCTTGGATATACGTCGCCAGCCCCTCGGTCGCCTCTGCCATATATGGGCTATGGAATGCACCCGACACCGCGACTTTCATAGCGCGGCCGCCGGCCTCTTTTACTAGGACGTCGAGCTCCTGCAGCGCCTCGGACGCTCCGGCCACAACCGTCTGCTGCGGACTGTTGTAGTTGACCGGCCAGCAGTCCTCGCCGGCCTGCGCAGCCAGGTTCTCGACTTGCGCAGCATCAAGTTTGATGACGGCGCGCATGCCGCCGGGGTGACGCTCGGCCGCCGTGGCCATCAATGCCGCGCGCTCACACACAAGCTCAAAACCCGCTTGCGTATCGAATGCCCCCGCAAAGGCGAGTGCAGCGACCTCGCCCAGCGAGAATCCCGCACAGGCGGCAGGCACTACGCCGCGCTCGCGCAGGGCGACGGCGACAGCCAGGTCGTGCACGAACACGCAAGGCTGCGTGTTCTCGGTCTGCGAGAGCTCCTCCTTGGAGGCGCTCCGGCACTGCTCGCTCGTCCCCGGGCGCACCTCATCGGCAATGGCGAACACCTCGGCGGCCGCCGGCGATGTCTCGATCAAGTCGACGCCCATCTCGGGGTGCTGGGCACTCTGGCCGGCAAACAAAAACGCTACGCCACCCATGTGCACGCACCCTTCAGGACGTGCTCGGCGCCCTCGACCAGGTCGTCAACGATTTCGCGTGCGCTCTGGCGCTCGTTGACCATGCCGGCAATCTGTCCACACAAAAACGAACCCTCTTCGTAGTTGCCGTCCTTGGCGGCCTTACGCAGCGCACCGGTTCCCATAGCACCGAGCTCCTCGGCACTCGCGCCGGAACCCTCGCTCTTGGCGTAGGCGTTGGTGAAGGGGCTCTTGAGGGCGCGCACCGGATGTCCCGTCGAGCGGCCGGTCGCACGCGTCGAAGTGTCGTTGGCCTTCAGGACCATCTCCTTGTACTGCTCCGAGACGGTGCACTCATTTGCAACGAGAAAGCGCGTACCCACCTGGACGCCGGCAGCGCCCAGCATAAAGGCGGCCGCCACGCCACGGCCGTCGGCAATACCGCCGGCAGCCACTACGGGAATGTCGACCGCATCGACGACCTGCGGCACCAGTGCCATCGTCGAGGTCTCGCCAATATGGCCGCCCGATTCGGTGCCCTCGGCAACAACCGCTGTGGCTCCACGACGCGCCACGAGACGGGCGAGCGCCACCGAAGCCACAACGGGGATGACCTTGATGCCCGCATCGTTCCAAGCTTTCATGTACTTGGTGGGATTACCGGCACCAGTCACCACAACGGGCACCTGCTCATCGATCACAACCTGTGCGACCTCGTCGGCAAACGGGCTCATGAGCATGACGTTAACGCCAAAGGGCTTATCCGTTTTGGTGCGCAGCTCATGAATCTGGTCGCGAAGCCAGTCGGCGTCGGCATTCATAGCCGCGATGATGCCTAGGCCGCCCGCCTCGGATACGGCCGATGCCAGCGAGGCGTCGGCAATCCAGGCCATACCGCCCTGGAACACGGGCTTTTCGATGCCGAGCAGATCGCAGAGAGGAGTCTTGAGCATCTCTACTTCTCCAATGCCGCCTCGACCGTATCGGCGAACTCGCCGACCGTCTTGGGGTTCTCCTCGGTATCAAGCTGGATGCCAAACTCGTCCTCGACGGCGACGAGAATCTCGACGGTACCCAGGCTGTCGAGGCCAATCTCCTCGAGCGTGGACTCGGGCTTCATCTCGACGTCGTCAAGGCCAGCGGTCTCGCGGATAACGTCGCAAACGCGCTCGAAGGTCTTCTGATCTGCCATGGTAGTTCTCCTTTGTTTGTGCCCTAGGGGCGTTTTCATTTCCTATGTGCGACTACTTCCAACGAAGCAGATAGCCACCTATATCCAGACCGGCGCCAAATCCAACCAAGGCGATGGTGTCGCCTGTGTGAAGTGCACCGACGTTTGCCAGCCGGTCGAGGGCAAGCGGAATGCATGCGCTCGAAATGTTGCCGGTCTCGCGCAACGTGCGAACCACGCGCTCGTCCGGCACGCCCAGGCGCTTGACCGCCTGGCTCAGGATTCGTTCGTTAGCCTGATGGAATACAAAATGATCGATGTCTTCGACCGAAATGCCCGCATCGATCGCAAGCTTATGGACCGTGTCGCAGATGGCGTTGACGCCGAACTTGAACACGCGGCGGCCATTCATGGACAGCACACTCGCGCTATCTGCGGAGGCCTTAAACGGCGACGTACCGACCAGACCGGGAACGCGCAACGTCACGACGTCGGGCGCCGTCGAAAGCTCAACGGCAAGGGGGTTGTCTCCCCCAGCCTCTATCACAGCGGCGCCTGCCCCATCGCCAAAGAGCACGCAGGTGGCGCGGTCTGTCCAGTCAAGCGCGCGCGTCATCTGCTCGGCCGCAACGACAAGCGCATGCTCGGCTCGTCCTCGGGCGATATAGCCCTCGGCGACATCGAGCGCAAATACGAAGCCGGCGCAGGCCGCCGAGACATCGAAGGCAGGACACGTCGCGCCCAGACGCTCGGCTACGGCACACGCCTCGGCGGGAACAAGATGGTCACCCGTTGTCGTCGAGCAGACAATTAGATCCAGCTGGCTCGCGTCGATTCCGGACACCTGGAGTGCCCGCTCGCTCGCGGCTACGGCAAGGTCGTCGAGTGACTCGGTGGTGCAGACGCGGCGGCTCTTGATGCCTGTGCGGGTAAAAATCCACTCATCCGAGGTATCGAGGAACTCAGACAGCTCGTCATTGGAAATACTGCGCTTAGGAAGCGCCGAGCCTGTTCCCAGAATCGTGAAACCCATCACTAACCTCCTTTGAGTTGTTGACGTGTTTACATCGACCAAGAGAGGATAACGCATTTCAGTCGTTGTTGACGTGTTAACATTAAATTGTTCAAATGCGACAAAGGCTTCACATTGTGTCTATCTCTCGACACCATTACGCGATTGCCTTATTACCTTAGGAGGTACCAGCTGTCATGGATTTACGTTTAACAGTGGTCGACGTAACCGGATCGACCAACGATGACCTGCTCGAAGCAGGAAAACAGGGAGCGCCGCACGGCACAGGACTTGCCGCCCGGGCTCAGACAGCAGGACGCGGTCGGCGCGGGCACAAGTGGGACTCAACCGTCGGCAACTTATTGCTTTCGATTGTCCTGCGCCCATGCGTTAATCCTGCAAAGTTCTCTGGTCTTGCCGCCGTCAGCGGCCTAGCGGTGCTCGAGGCACTCGAAAAACAGGGTCTTGCAAACGAGATTGGCCTCAAATGGCCCAACGACCTGGTCGCGCGTGGACGCAAACTCGGCGGCATTCTGGTCGAGGCCGCACGCGATAACGAAGGCAACCCCTTTGCGGTCTGTGGCATCGGCGTTAACGTGAACTATGTGCCCGCGGAGGTTCCCGATGGCGGCCTGCCAGCAATCGGCCTGTCAGATCTCAACAAGAACGTTCCCGCCGTCGACATGCTCCTCGATGAGGTCTATCACGCTGTTATAGACGCTGTAGATGCCTGGGCAGAGCGCCTCAACGCCAAGGAAGAAGACGCCGGTCCGCTCGCGCCCGTCCACGACGAATATATCGCTCACCTCAATTGGATCGGGAAGCACGTTATCGCCCGCTCCCCCGCTGAGGACGAGCTGGCACGTGGCATCTTTAAAACGGTCGATGGCTTTGGTCGCGCGTGCATCGAAACGGAAGACGGCTTGCGATCCTTCCATTTTGAGGAGGCATCGCTGCGCCCCTTGAGCGAATAGGGCACCGCAGCCACCTGTTCAGCAGCACTACCAGGCAGTCCAAACCATCATTCAAAACAAAAGAGCCCCGCTACCAAGATGGCAGCGGGGCTCTATAAGCTATGAGCGATATCGCTTAGAGCTTGATGTCGATGTCGACGCCAGCGGGGAGGTCGAGACGCATGAGCGAATCAACGGTGCCCGAGGTGGGGTCGAGGATGTCGATGAGGCGCTTGTGGGTGCGCATCTCGAACTGCTCACGGGAGTCCTTGTTCACGTGCGGCGAGCGGATAACCGTGTACAGGTTGCGCTCGGTGGGCAGGGGGACAGGACCGGAAACGCGAGCGCCGGTCTTCTGAGCGGTCTCGACGATGAGCTTCGCGGACTGATCGACGACCTCGTGATCATAGCCCTTGAGGCGAATGCGGATCTTCTGGGTAGCCAACTTAAACCTCCAAAGAGTGCGAGAGATGTTCTCGCGGATTACGTAACAGGGAGCTCGAACTTAGGCGTTCTTGCTCATGACCTCGTCCACGATGGACTTGGGCGCGGGCTCATAAGAGTCGAACTGCATCGTGTAGGATGCACGGCCCTGGGTCTGGGAGCGAAGGTCGGTAGCGTAACCGAACATCTCGCCCAGCGGCACCTTGGCACGGATGAGCTTGCTGTTCTTGCGATCCTCCATGCCCTCGATCTTGCCGCGGCGACCGGAGAGGTTGCCCATAACGTCGCCCATGTACTGCTCGGGGGTCTCAACCTCGACAGCCATGATCGGCTCGAGCAGCTGCGGATCGGACTTCTTGAGGGCGTCCTTGATAGCCATGGAACCGGCGATCTTAAAGGCGGCCTCGGAGGAGTCGACCTCGTGGTAAGAACCGTCGAACAGGGTGACCTTAACGTCGAGGACCGGGAAGCCGGCGATAACACCGGTGTTCAGGGCCTCCTGGATGCCCTTGTCGATGGACGGGATGTACTCCTTGGGCACGACGCCGCCGACGATAGCGTTGACGAACTCGTAGCCGAAGCCCTCCTCCATCTTCTCGAGCTTGATGACGGCGTGGCCGTACTGACCGCGACCGCCGGACTGACGGACGAACTTGCCCTCAGCCTTCTCGACGTCGTGACCAGCGGTCTCGCGGTAGGCAACCTGGGGCTTACCAACGTTAGCGTCAACCTTGAACTCGCGGAGCAGACGGTCGACGATGATCTCGAGGTGCAGCTCGCCCATGCCGGCGATGATGGTCTGGCCGGTCTCGTGGTTGGTGGACACCTGGAAGGTCGGGTCCTCCTCGGCGAGCTTGGTCAGAGCCAGGGACATCTTGTCCTGCTCGGCCTTGGTCTTGGGCTCGATGGCAACGTCGATAACGGGCTTAGCGAACTCGATCTTCTCGAGGACGATTTCCTTGCCCTCTTCGCACAGGGTGTCACCGGTGGTGGAGTTCTTGAAGCCGACGCAAGCGACGATGTCGCCGGCGGCGGCGTCGTCACGGTCGATACGCTCGGCGGCGTTCATCTCGAGGATGCGGCCGAGGCGCTCGCGCTGACCGTTGGAAGCGTTGACCACATAGGAGCCGGACTCGGCGCGGCCGGAGTAAACGCGGACATAGGTAAGCTTACCGACGAACGGGTCGGTCATGATCTTGAAGACCAGGCCGGAGAAGGGCTCGTCGAAGGAAGGATGACGCTGGATCTCCTCGCCGGTGTCCGGATCGGTACCGGTGACGGCCTCAACGTCGAGCGGGCTGGGCAGGTAGTCGACGACAGCGTCGAGCAGCTCCTGAACGCCCTTGTTCTTGTAGGCGGAGCCCACGAAGACGAGGTTGAGCTCATTGGCCAGAACGCCCTTGCGCAGAGCGGCCTTGAGCTCCTCGACGGTGAAGTCCTCCTCCATGAGGATCTTCTCCATGAGCTCGTCGTCAAAGCTGGCAGCAGCGTCGAGGAGCTCCTCGCGCTTGGTGGCAGCGATGTCGGCGAACTCAGCCGGGATCTCGTCCATCGGCTCGGGGTAGGTCATACCCTTCTCGTCGGCCTTGAAGTCCCATGCGGTCATGGTGACCAGGTCGATGACGCCCCAGAAGTTGTCCTCGGCGCCCATCGGGACCTGAGCGGCCACGGCGTTGGCGTCGAGACGATCCTTCATGGTCTCGATAGCGTTGAAGAAGTCAGCGCCCACGCGGTCATACTTGTTGATGAAGGCGATGCGGGGGACGTTGAAGGTAGAAGCCTGACGCCAAACGGTCTCAGACTGGGGCTGAACGCCGGCAACGGCGTCGAAGACGGCGACAGCGCCATCGAGGACGCGCAGGCAGCGCTCGACCTCGGCGGTGAAGTCAACGTGGCCCGGGGTGTCGATGATCTGGATGCGGTAGTCCTTACCGTCCTTGTTCCAGAAGCACGTGGTAGCAGCGGAGGTAATGGTTACGCCGCGCTCCTGCTCCTGAACCATCCAGTCCATGGTGGCAGCGCCCTCATGGACCTCACCGATCTTGTGGGTCTTACCGGTGTAGTAAAGAATACGCTCGGTCGTGGTGGTCTTACCGGCATCGATGTGGGCCATGATGCCGATGTTACGGGTATCGGAAAGCTTGTACTTAGGCTTAGCCATGTTAGTTCCTTACCTTAACTTACCAACGATAGTGAGAGAACGCGCGGTTGGCCTCGGCCATCTTGAAGACGTCCTCACGCTTCTTGACGGAAGCGCCCAGGCCGTTGGAAGCGTCGAGGATCTCGTTGGCGAGACGCTCGGCCATGGTCTTCTCCTTGCGAGCGCGGGAGAAGTTGACGATCCAGCGGATACCCAGAGCGGTGGAACGACGGGAGTTGACCTCCATCGGGACCTGATAGGTAGCGCCACCGACACGCTTGGGCTTAACCTCGAGCGTGGGCTTGACGTTGTCCATAGCCTTCTTGAAGGTAGCGAGAGCGTCGCCACCCTCGGACTTCTCGGCAACGATCTCGAAAGCGGTGTAAACGATGCGCTCAGCGGTGGCCTTCTTGCCGTCAAGAAGGACCTTGTTGATGAGCTGAGTCACCAGGCGGTTGTTGTAAACGGCGTCAGGCTGAACCTCACGACGATTAGCTGCTGCACGACGCGGCATGTGAAATCTCCTTAAGTGTCTACCGTGCGGCGCTTAGGCAGCACACGGCGAAAGTATCAAAACGTTATCTGGCTTATTTGGCCTTGGGGCGCTTAGCACCGTACTTGGAACGGGCCTGCATACGGTTCTGGACCGGAGCAGCGTCGTAGGCGCCACGGATGACGTGATAACGGACACCAGGGAGGTCACGGACACGACCGCCGCGGACGAGCACGATGGAGTGCTCCTGCAGGTTGTGGCCCTCACCCGGGATGTAAGCAGTAACTTCGATGCCGTTGACGAGGCGAACACGGGCAACCTTACGAAGAGCCGAGTTCGGCTTCTTGGGGCTCGTGGTGAAGACGCGGGTGCACACGCCGCGCTTCTGGGAGTTGTGCTGCAGAGCAGCGTTCTTGGACTTCTTGGGCACGGAACGACGGCCCTGGCGAACCAGCTGGTTAATAGTAGGCAAAGCGTACTCCTTCTCGAATGATTCCAGCTTTCTGTAAAGTGCAACGGCTTGAATCGAGGGGTCAGCATCCCCCTACGAAACACGCAGTTCGATAGGATACGTGGCGTTAGCTGTGTCGTCAACAGACCACGCCGCCGGGCGTATCCTAAAATACCCACATTTCCGCAAAGCCTACACAAAAGGAATCCCTTTCTGTGCGCGGGGGCGGATTCCCGGACCGGGCGGCACAGGGGTTAAGTTTGCTGCTCTACAGTCCTGGCTCGCACGGAGGCCACATTAAGTGGCCTCCGGCTCGTGCGGAACTCGCGACAAACTTAACCCCTGTGCCGCCCGGCCCGGGAATCCGACGTGCTCGTCGGGGCAACGTTCCCTGCCAAAAAGGGACAGGTTTATTTTGGTCGGTTTTATCTGGGAAAACGCCACTCTTCACGGTGATCCGCATCCATTTGCCACGTTCTTCCGAGAATCAGACGAATAACGTCCAATCCACTCGTCCATATAACGCTAAAAAGGCCGCTTCCCCCCTTGGGAAGCGGCCCAGACTTTACGAATAAACGATGGTAAAGGGTACTTCTGTTTCGGTCTCTCCTGTTGTTGTGTACCTCGTGCCCTCAAGGGTTACCGAGACCACTTGATCGACATTGATCAGTTTTGTCGGCACCGAAATGTTCTCTCCGCTATTGCGCGTCAGCGAGACATAGAAATTGTACGCGCCCGCAGTATCATCTTCGATGATCTGCTCCGATCCATCCTTGTAGGTAACGGTCAACTTTTTCGTGACTGCGTCAATGCCCAGATCATCGATGTGCGTCTGGATAGAAAACGGGCTGATCTCGAGAGGCGAGTCATCGGAGCGGAGCTCCTTTGTATCGACGTACGCTCCGACGCTAAACTCGGGCGTCGATGCCTCGAACGGCTTCGCATCCTCGCCTTCGCCCTCTGTCCAGGAGATATTCCAAGTGACAGCGCGTCGTAAATCTCGATCGCGATTCCAAGATGCAAAGTACATCGTGCCGTTAATGACCGTGTCGCTTGATGTGTCTTTATCAATTGTGCAGCGTGTGTCAGCCCATTCCTCGCCGAAGTTCATGCTGGGCGTACCGATGCCTTGTTCTTCTTCACCATAGAGAACAAGTTCGCCTGTCTCTGCTGCCGGCTTGTAGTAGTTAACGCCATTTGGATTGGACAACGTAAACGTCACGGCTCCGCAGCCGTTTTGGTCAATAGCCATCTCATGGATATCGAGCGTATAGCCATTACCCTCGACGGACAGATCAACCTTCTGGACTGTGCCCTCCAGGCTTTGGGGCGCGATGCCGTCACCGAACTCTCTGGTGTAGGTATATTGAGTCCCCGATGAGCCGCCGTTGGTCCAGGTAATGGAATCCCCGTTGCCGTGGTTTCCCCAGGCTGAGGCAAAATAGCTGGAATTGATAACTGCGTAGGCGACCCCTCCGGTCGCCAACACTCCGACAAGACACCCGATTACGGCAACATAGAGAGGCTTCGCGTGGCCCTTTCGATGAAGCGGCTCACCCGCAGCAGTATTAAGGACGCGATCTGCAAGATTGCTATCGGCTTGGATGGACTCGAAGGCCTGCTTGATTTGATTGGATTTCACGGTCGCCCTCCTCTAGGATGAACTTGAGCTTCGACCTGCCGCGAGCCAAACGCGTTCGAACGGTCGCGGCTGGTACATGCAACAACTCGGCAATCTCTGAGGTCGAAAAGCCCAGATAGTAATAGAGCACGATGGGAACGCGGAATCGCTCCGGAAGTCGCATAACGTCTGACAGGACCGCCTTGGTCTCATCCTGCGCCGCCGAAAGCGAATCGGCCAGGTTCTCAATATCCTCCACACGCCTCCATGGCTTTCGAAAGAGCGATTTACATTCATTGATCGTGACCCGGATAAGCCATCGACGAAGATGTTCCCAACTTTCAAAATGTCCATCGCTTTTAAGCAGCTTAAGAAAGACATCCTGGGCAACATCGTCGGCGTCGGCACGATCGCGCAGGTACGTCAATGCGATTCGAAACACAACATCCCGGTGATCTTCGACCGCCTGTCTAAATGCTTGTTCTTCCATAATCACCTCCCGGTGACGTTAATGATTCTTGCTGAGGCCCTCACCATAGATACGCTTTGACCGAACGAAATGTTTCAAATTCAAGCAGGAATAACCTACCAAAATAAACCTGTCCCTTTTTGGCAGGTTCTCTTCAAAAAAAGACCCGCTTCCCTGTTGGGAAACGGGTCTTTGGAAGGGCGGTTAACGTACTAGGAAATTATTCCTCGTCGTTGTCCTTGGCCTCTTCGGCGTCGTCGGTGTCCACGAGCTGGTTGAGCAGCTCGTCGAGGGAAGCCATGTCCTCGTTGATCGCGCCGTTGGCGGGAGCCTTTTTGTCGTCGATCGGGGCGCCCAGGAGCTCCTCGTCGGCGTCGGCGTGATGCGTCGGAGCGGAGGTACCCAGCAGGATATCGTCCGGACCGTCGGGGCTAAAGACCATCTGCAGCAGCTGCGAGAGGTCTTCCTCGTCGGCAACGTCGTCGTTGTTCTCGAGGATGTAGAGCAGATCGTGGGCCTCGAGGCCGTCACGGAGTTCCTCGATCGCCTTGGCACCGATGCCATCGATGCGCAGCAGATCCTCCTCGGACTTGCCAACCAGGTCGCCGACCGTCTCGATGCCAACCTCGCTGAACTTGTTGGTCCAGCGCTGCGACACGCCCAGGTCGTCGAACAGGTACAGACGAGCCTTCTCGGCGGAGATGGTGTGGCCGTTGCGAGTGAACGAACCGTCAGCACCACCGAACTCGTCGTAGCCGGCCCAGTCGAGCTGCTGCGGGAGCTGCTCATCCAGGTCCTTGAGCTCCACAGGAGCCCACTCGGGCAGCGACTTGGCGTTGGGCGAAGCCGGGCCGTCGATGTCCACGTAGCCGTCGGCCGTGCGATACGTCAGCTTGGCGTTGGCGTACGGCTTGAGGCCGGTACCGGCCGGGATCTTCTTACCGACGATGACGTTGGACTTAAGGTCGAGCAGGTGGTCGACCTTGCCCTCGATGGCAGCCTCGGTAAGGACGCCAGCGGTACGGATGAACGAAGCGCTCGACAGCCAGGAGTCGATGTTGGACGCGACCTTGAGCGTACCCAGGATGACGGGCTCGGCCACGGGGGCCTGACCGCCCAGACGGGCAACGCGCTCGACCTCGTCGGCGAACTCATAGCGGTCGACGTACTGACCAAGCAGGTACTTGGAGTCACCGGGGTTGGTGATCTGAACGCGACGCAGCATCTGACGTGCGAGCACCTCGATGTGCTTATCGTTCAGGTCGACGCCCTGGCTGGTGTAGACGTCCTTGACGCTCTCGACGAAGGTGTGCATCGTCGACTCGATGTCGGTCAGCTTGCGCAGGTTGCGGAAGTTGACGAAGCCCTTGGTGATCTGGTCGCCGGCGCGAACCTCGCAGCCGTCCTCGATCTCGGGCATGAAGCGCACCGAAGCGGGGACGCGACGCTCGTCGAGGACACGGGTGTGATCCTCGGAGTCGGTGAGCGTCAGCACGTACTCGGACTTCTCGGGCTTAATCGAGAGGTGGCCGGAGTACGGAGCCAGCTCGGCCTCGCGACCCAGGATCTTCTCGTTGACGTTGCCGACGATATCGAACATACGGCTGACCGTAGGCAGACCCTGCGTAATATCGTCGACGCCAGCGACGCCGCCGGAGTGAATGGTACGCATCGTAAGCTGCGTACCGGGCTCGCCGATGGACTGGGCGGCAATAATGCCGACGGCAGTACCGATGGCGACCGGACGACGGGTGGAAAGATCCCAGCCGTAGCACTTCTGGCACACGCCGTACTTGGAGCGGCAGGTGAGCAGCGCGCGAAGCTTGACCTTCTTGAGGCCCGCATCGACCATCCTCTGGATGTCGGCGACCTTCTCGATGTAGCCGTCCTGCTCAAAGAGCACGGTGCCATCGGGAGCCACGACGTCCTCAATGAAGCAACGGCCGACGAGGTCGGTGTTGAGGTCGGTGGTGCCGGGGATGATGAGGTTGTAGGTGACGCCCTCGTGCGTACCGCAGTCCTCCTCGCGGACGATGACGTCCTGGGCCACGTCGACCAGACGACGGGTCAGGTAACCAGAGTCCGAGGTGTGGGATGCGGTATCGACCAGACCCTTACGGGCGCCGTAGGTCGAAATGAAGTACTCGAGCGGCAGCAGGCCCTCGCGGAAGTTTGCCTTAATGGGAAGGTCGATCGTCTCGCCGGACATGTCTGCCATCAGGCCACGCATGCCGCCGAGCTGACGCAGCTGGGTCTTAGAACCACGGGCGCCGGAGTCGGCCATCATGTACAGCGGGTTCTCCTCGTCGAACATGTCGAGCATGAGCGCTGCGACCTTGTCGGTACAAGCGGTCCACTCGTTAACGACTTCGATGTGGCGCTCCGTCTCGTTGATGAAGCCCTCCTCGAAGTACTCGTTGATCTGGTCGACGTTGGCCTGGGCGCGATCGAGCAGCTCCTGCTTCTCGGCAGGGATGAGAGCGTCCCACACCGAGATGGTGAGGCCGGCGCGGGTAGCGTAGTGGAAGCCGGAGTACTTGATGGCGTCGAGGATCGGACCGACCTTGGCCTCGGGGTAACGATCGCAGCAATCGGCAACCAGCTTGGCCACGTCGCCCTTGACCATCTTGTAGTTCATGAACTCATAGTCTTCGGGCAGGCACTGGCGGTTGAAGATGATGCGGCCGATGGAGGTCTCGAAGCGCGCAGTCTTGTTGCCGGTGACGTCGTAGTCGACAAACTCGTTCTTGCCGTTCTTGACGCGGAAGATACGGGTGCCGTCCTCGTTGATGACG
>PPYF01267341.1_pt1 | contig 99983 bp, 72 predicted proteins | sample 1559871 | NCBI WGS metagenome assembly PPYF01 (sample SAMN08240021, study PRJNA423297) | Human gut metagenome, whole genome shotgun sequencing project.
TGCAATACGTAAACTTCATTAACGACAAGCCCATTGGTAGAATTAAGTATGCACTAAATTAATTCCGCCAACAGGTAATAGTTTTGCAATAGAATATGTGTTTAAGAAACAAACATTTATAGATAAAGGCGGATTTGTTAAGTTCGACTTAGCTTGGGGATCTGATGATGCTACATGGATACGCATGTCAGAGAATGATGGAATCTATTCAATAGAATCATCTTTTGTTTATTGGCGCTTGAGTGAGGTGAATATATCACCAACAAAGAGTATGGAGATTATAAAGAGAAAACTACAATCTTCTTTGAATTATTTGGCATTTGTAAAGAATCATATTTGTTCTAATTCTGTAGATATTGGTATCTTCAATTATTGGCTTCATACAATGTATAATTCAAGTAAGTATATCACTTTAAATTCTATTCAGGTCTTTAATAGACAGTTTTGTGATGCTTTTAAGCCTTCCATATTACAGTTTGCTAAGCTTCATTTAATAAGTTATATTTTTCATTTTAAATAAGCAGAGTATGACGATTTCTATTTTTGATGTTTTAGGTGCATATTGTGGTATGCACTATTACGATATGGCTTTTGCCGAAATTTTAAGAAATAAAAAGCAAAAAGTTCTGATTTATTCTAATTTTTCAGAGTGCTCAAATAAAAAGTCGAAGCTTCCTAATGTTTTTAGTTGTGGAAAATTCAAAGGGATACTTTTTTTGCTTTATTCTTATTGCTTGTTTCTTAGTTTAGTTTTATCATTAAATAAGAAGAAACGTATTATTTATCTGACTTATGGTGAATTATACGAGCTGCCTTTTTTATTGATGGCTTCTCTTTCAAACCATATTTATGTTGATGTTCATGAAATTCATGCTCTGAAATACAAGGATGATTCAAAGATATCCAAATTGTTTGAAATAATTTATAAAAAGTGTATAAACAATGTAATTTATCATTCACAGCGAACTTTTGATGTTTTAAAAGCAGATGGTCTTCGGATGTTGTACGTGCCACATTTTAAATATGTCTTCAAAAAAACTTATGATGAAAATCAAGTTGCTGACGACATGAAAAGATGCTTTTTTGAAAATAGACGAAAGTTCTTGTTTTTTGGAAACCTTAGTATGGTAAAAGGAATAGATACAGTACTTGATGTCTTCAAAAATATGGATGAATCTTTGAATTACGAGTTGGTAATAGCAGGCAAAAATGTAGAAAAAATTGATTTCTCTTCAATCGCATCAGACAAAATTAAAGTTTTTGATAGGCATATAAATGATGATGAATTGGTATATTTATATTCAAAAACTGATTATATTTTGTTGCCATATAAGAAATCTTCACAAAGTGGTATTTTTGCTATGGCTGCTTATTTCCATAAGCCAATGTTGCTCTCTGATATACCTTATTTCCGATTGATGATAGAAGAATTTCCTTCGTTTGGAAAGCTGTCGAAGTTGTATAATTTCAAAGAATTGGTAAAGAAAAGTGTAAATGAAGATTTGTCTTCTTATTATTCTCCAAATGATATTGAACGTTTTGAAATGAAAAAGGAGATAGATCACTTTCTCTATGAATTTCTAACAGAAAATTGAGATTATAACAGCTTTGTATAAAAAAATAACTTCGAATGTCTTTCGATAAAACTATAGATATGTATTAAAAAATAGTATATAGAAAAATGGAAGTAATAAAGACTGAAATTGAAGGCGTAGTAATCATTGAGCCACGCCTTTTTAGAGATGCTCGTGGATATTTCTTCGAGAGTTTTAGTGAGCGTGAGTTTAAAGAAAAGGTGGAACCCTTGGTTGGATATGAGGTGAAGTTCTGCCAGGACAACGAGAGCATGAGTAGCTATGGCGTAATGCGTGGCTTGCATTTCCAGAGACCTCCGTTTACCCAAAGTAAGCTAGTGAGATGCGTGAGGGGTAGAGTGTTGGATGTTGCCATGGATATCCGTAATGGGTCGCCAACATACGGTAAACATGTGGCGGTGGAACTGACGGAAGATAATCATCGCCAGTTCTTTATTCCTAAGGGTTTTGCACATGGCTTTGCAGTGTTGTCGGAGACTGCGGTATTCCAATATAAGTGTGATAATTTCTATCATCCAGAGGCTGATGGTGGTATCTCTATCTTGGATGAATCGTTAGGTATTGATTGGCGCATTCCTACTGAACATGCTAACTTATCGGAGAAGGATACAAAGCATGAGGTGCTGAAGGACTTCGATAGTCCGTTTGAGTACTAAAGGTAGATTTATACAAGTAAAAAATAAATACTAATCATTTAACATTAGGACAATGAAGGGAATAGTATTAGCAGGTGGTAGTGGTACACGTTTGTATCCTATCACAAAGGGTATCAGCAAACAGCTGATTCCTATCTTTGATAAACCGATGATTTATTATCCTATCTCGGTTTTGATGTTGGCAGGAATTCGTGAGATTCTGATTATCTCAACTCCATTTGACCTGCCAGGTTTTAAACGGCTTTTAGGCGATGGTAGTCAGTTTGGAGTGAAGTTCGAGTATGCAGAGCAGCCTTCTCCTGATGGTTTGGCTCAGGCATTCATTATCGGTGATAAGTTCATCGGTAACGATTCTGCTTGTCTTGTTTTGGGAGATAACATCTTCCATGGTGCAGGGCTTAGCCAGATATTGCATCAGGCTGTAGTAGATGCAGAGCAGAATAACAAGGCTACCGTCTTTGGTTATCGAGTTGGCGACCCAGAACGATATGGTGTAGCTGAGTTTGATGAGCAAGGCAATTGCCTCAGCATCGAGGAGAAGCCAGAGCATCCTAAGAGCAACTATGCTGTGGTAGGTTTGTACTTCTATCCTAATAAGGTAGTAGAAGTAGCTAAGCATATCAAGCCATCCGCTCGTGGTGAGTTGGAAATCACAACGGTCAATCAGGAGTTCTTGAAAGATAAGCAGCTGAAGGTTCAGACCATGGCAAGAGGATTTGCTTGGCTTGATACCGGTACTCATGATTCCCTTTCTGAGGCATCAACCTTTATCGAAGTTTTGGAGAAGCGCCAGGGCCTGAAGGTTGCTTGCTTGGAAGGTATCGCATTCCGTCAAGGTTGGATTACTTCAGAACAATTGAGAGAGAATGCTCAGCCAATGTTGAAGAATGACTATGGTAAATATTTGCTTTCAATACTTGATGAAGCAGATGTAACTTTAAAGAAGAATTTAGAATATTAAATTATTAGATAGGTGAGGAAGAGGATAAGAGCATTTTTATGAGCTACTTTTCGCTCTGTTCTAAAACTCATCTATCTTTTTTAAAGGAAAATATGAATATACTAGTAACAGGTGCTAACGGTCAGCTTGGAAATGAAATGCGCATCGTTAGTCAAAATACAACAGATCATTATATTTTTACCGATGTCAATCAGGTGGAAGGTTTGGAAACTACTTACCTTGACATCACCGATATGGATGCCATCCGTAAGATGGTCAAGGAGAACAATGTGAAAGCCATCGTGAATTGTGCTGCATGGACCAATGTGGATGCCTGCGAGACAGATGAGAAACTGGCTGCATTGGCAGAAAAACTCAATGCAGATGCTCCTGAGAATCTGGCTACGGCGATGAAGGAGGTTGATGGCCTGCTCATCCAGATCTCTACAGATTATGTCTTTGGTAAGGAACCCTATAATGTGCCATGTAATCCTAACCAAAAGGGAACTCCAACTGGCGTATATGGAACAACGAAGCTTCATGGTGAGCAGAAGATTAGGGCTACTGGCTGTGATTATGTGATTATCCGTACGGCTTGGTTGTATTCAGAGTTCGGCAAGAACTTCTGCAAGACGATGCTCAACTTGACAGCAACTAAGCCACAGTTAAAGGTAGTCTTCGATCAATGTGGTACTCCTACATACGCACTTGATCTGGCTAATGCCATCATCACCATACTGGATAAGGTGAAAACTGCCCAATGCAAGGATGAATATGTTGGAGTATATCATTTCTCAAATGAGGGTGTTTGCTCCTGGTATGATTTCACTCAGATGATTGCAAGAATCGCCGGTCATACGGAATGCGATATCCAACCATGTTACAGCTCGGAGTATCCTTCTCCTGTAACTCGTCCAGCTTATTCCGTATTGGATAAGCGAACCATCAAGGAGGCTTTTGGGGTTAAGATTCCTTATTGGGTGGATTCTTTGGAGAAGTGTATAGCTAATTTGAAAGAAGCAAAGTAATTCTTAATTATAAATTATTAATTGAAATGAAGAATATCATTATCACGGGCGGTGCTGGTTTCATCGGCTCACACGTTGTAAGACTTTTCGTGAACAAATATCCTGAGTATCATATCATCAACCTCGACAAGTTAACTTACGCAGGTAATCTAGCTAACCTCAAGGACATTGAGGACAAGCCTAACTATACTTTCGTAAAGGGCGATATCTGCGATTTCGACCTGATGTTAAAGCTGGTGCAGGACTACAAGGTGGATGGCATCATTCATCTCGCTGCCGAGAGCCATGTAGATAGAAGTATCAAGGATCCATTCACTTTCGCTAAGACCAACGTGATGGGTACCCTGTCTCTGCTCCTGGCTGCCAAGATTTACTGGGAGAGCCTTCCAGAGGGATACGAGGGCAAGCGTTTCTACCACATCTCTACCGATGAGGTGTATGGTGCATTGCAGATGACTCATCCTGAGGGCGTTCCTGCTCCTTTCACTACCAAGGCATCTAGCGGTAAGAACCACGAGGCTTACGGCGAGGAGTTCTTCGTAGAGACTACCAAGTACAATCCTCACTCTCCATACTCAGCATCTAAGGCAAGCTCAGACCACTTCGTCCGTGCTTTCCACGATACATACGGTATGCCTACCATCGTAACCAACTGCTCTAACAACTACGGTCCATACCAGTTCCCAGAGAAGTTAATTCCGTTGTTCATCAACAACATCCGTCATCGCAAGCCATTGCCAGTATATGGTAAGGGTGAGAACGTGCGCGACTGGTTGTATGTAGTAGATCATGCCCGTGCCATCGATATGATTTTCCACAAGGGTAAGATTGCCGAGACTTGAGAAGACTGTGAAGTGGTATCTCGAGAACCAGGAATGGATGGACAACGTAACATCTGGTGATTATCAGAAGTATTACGAGAATATGTATAAGGACAGATGATATATCTCATCGCTTTTATTTCGTTCTTATTGGGCTTTGCAATAAATCTAATTTCATTACCCTACATCCTTGAACATATTATTAAGGATGCTTGGAGATATGTAAGGAATATAAGTACATTGTCAGTCTTTCGTTGGTCAGTATCTATTATTGTATCCTTCGCATTAAGTGCTCTGATTATACGAAATCAACAAGAGCGAATCATAAAGCAGACAAGTTCAAGCTATCAGCATATCGTAGATAGCTTGAACTTGGAAATAAAAATATTGCAGCAATATAAGGTGAAGTGATATGAACTTTGATTTCTCCGATTATACATATAGTGGACTAATAGGAATATTCTCTGCCATCATAGGTATGTGCTATCCCTTGATGCTTCAGGCGATAGGCAGGATAGATGAGAAGTATCATGTAATCAGGTTTGTAGAACTCTTTAAGGAAGAAGTTGTGTATGGCAGATTCAATCACCTTCTTTTATTGTCAATAGCGTTTGCCGTAATAGATCCTTTTGCTTTATATGTAATGAGCGGCATTCTTTGGATGCAAATGCTGGTGTTGGTTGGTCATACCTTACTTGTATTAGTCCTTCTATTACATGTTGTAGCATTGTATAGACTGATTTTGATCTATGATGACCCTCATCTATTTTATAAGCATTTGATAAAGGATAACAGAAATTTCGTATTGGAGTTGATTGATTTAGCGAAGTATGCTGCAAAAAGAGAAGATGTAAGTCTTTATAATGCCTGTATTCAACGTGTATATGAAATATTACTAAAGGACGATGATGAAAAGGAATGATAAACAAACTGTTCGGGAGGAGGCTATGGCCAAACTTTTGGAATGTTCTTTTCGGAAAGATACGCCCTTGATGATGAAGAATGATAATGGAGTCTTTGCTCTCTTTCTTGATACAAGGCTCAAAGGATTATCTGAGTTCAAATATAAATTGTTATGGTATGCCATCAACCAAGTGGTCCGAAATGATGATAAGAACTGGATGTGTCGTTATTGGGAGTTTGCTGATCAATATTATAGCAATACTTTTGCCTACGAAAGCAGTTGTGAGGAAGGAAAAAGATTCTTCGAATTCCATGTAGCAGTAGGTGGCTTGTTTGCTCTGAACCAAAAGTATGATTGGATAGAGCATATTGCATCATTTACAAATTGTTTGCCCGCAAAATATTTCTTGATACCAAGTACATTTTCTGAGATATTCAATTGGCTGCAATATTTTGATGACATGGTAGGCTCATCAATAGACTTGGATATTAAGTATCATTTGTATTCGCAGTATGAAGGAGTAAGAGCAGGTGCAAATCTTTACAAGGGAATTGTGGAATATTTAGCTTTGATGATGTGCCGCTTGCCAGAAATGGACTTCAATGTGAGATATGTTGATCCTATGGCATTGCCTCATGTTTATGGTGATACTTCTAATGAAAAGAAAAATTTTGTATCAGTGAATCTGCAAAACATTCGTATTGCTGAGTTCTTGAAGAAAACGATTGACGAGACATGTCAGAGCAATACAGGTAAAGATCAAGCATTACGATTATTGGAAGATTATATTAATGCCTGCAAAAATCGCTTGAATATCGGTGCTCATGTAGATGATGATAAAATAGATTATATAGCCAAAACACTGCTTGATGAGTTCGTACGTCAGCAATCAGTCTTGATTACCCCAAAAGACAGTAGCTTGAAGGACTTTATAAAGGAGAGATGGTTTGCTGAATCTGCCGACCAATTAGAGGAATATGATTTCTTGGAAGGAAGGAGCTACAATAATATAAACAGAGAATCGGTAATGATTCGGCATATTATTGCAGGAGCTATATTTAGATATACGGAGATATTGAATACGTATCAAGCATCAGCGACCTTGAACGTCAGATATAGAGATATTTCGACAGCTTTGACTAAACTTAGTATTCCTAAGGGATATGTCGTTCTTGTAGGAAGTATCGGTACTCATCTGCTACCTGATGGATACGACAATAATCCTGATGTTCATTTTATCTATTCCAAACAATCGGAGATTATCATTATCAATAAGAGTCTTTTGCCATTTGTGTCTTTTGATGAAGAAAAATACAATGGTAATAAGTATAAACTTATAGACGATAAGAAGAATAAAATTCTTTATTCGAATATATGGCAAATACAAGACACTGGTGAAGCTAAGTTAAAGGCAGAGAAGGACAAGCATTTCGACTTGTTCATCGGTTGTTACGCTTCGATTTATATGCCTCCAAAAGAAAAGCGAAAATGTATTCGCATTAGAGCTGTTGACGTCATTACACAGGAAACTTTTGATTTGGACAAAATTAAGAAAATCACAAATTATAAGTTGTAGAGTAAGAGTATGGGATTAATCTTTACAATACTTTTTTTGTTAGCGTTGTCCGCAATACTTTCCGTATTGTGTCCAGAAAGGTCATCCTCAAAATTATGGTTGGTGGCTTGGACTTGGAGACATATAGGCAAGCCATTGCGTGATTATCTCCTTAGAAGAGTGACAACAGAAAAGGTCGTCTATCGCTATTTCGGAACAATGCTGACTATAAATGGTTCGTCTTTGCTCTTCAATGTATTTAGGGTGAAGACGAATAACTTTATGATTGAGTTTTCTGCAGACCCAATCAACAGCTCTGTACTTTTTGTTGATATCCTGCTAACTATTGTTGCTGTAATTTATCTTGTATTGCAGTTTCGCAAACCAAAGAATGATATATTGGTAGAAAATACGACCGATAGATTATTAGAAGCATTGGCTAACAAGAACGATGAGATTAGAGAATTGTTGCCATTGTATAGAAGTTCCATAGATAAGTTGCACTTAAAGGATGCTTATGAACATTTGAGAACAATTAGAAGAATCGTCTGTAAACGAAGAGCCACAAACTATGAATTGCTTGCAACAATAGATTATCTGATGGGAAAATGTTCTCGCTTTATTAGAGGAAATGATGAAAATGCTGAGTTCGTTAGAGCTTTCGATGAAATGAAGAAAGCGAACTTGTTCTTGATAGAAATAGCAGAAGAATATATTTATGTCAACATAAAAGAGAATGAGAAACAACCAATAATAGATTTATGTAATCAAATCTTAGAAAGAGAGCCTAACAATGGTATGGCTAATGCTGCAATGGTTGTATTGTCAGATGATGCGGAAAATACATATAAGAAAGTTCCTAAGTCTGTATTATCAAAAATTAATTTTCAATTCGTAATTTTTTACTATATATTTAATCATCCGGAGCAAGAATGGTTGAGTATAGATGATGTTCAATGTGATATTCCTGAAAACTTAACTTATGACAATCTACGGCAATGGAGTTTCTGCATGTCAATCTATTCTACGAAGCTTTTGCGTGAAGGACACTATTTCTGTGATGGAAGGAAAATTACTCCGACGCTACAGAACGTTTATGATATAACGAACAGATACAAGACAATGTCGGCAGGTACCGACATAGAAAATATTATCCCTGATGTAGAATTCATGGCTTTGTATTCTGAATTTCTTCTGATAGAAGATAAAAATAGAAGGAATAGCCTTATTAAATCCATGAAAGACAGTAAGCCATCGAAAGAAAACATGATGCCTTATGTGCTGATGTTATTGGAAATGCTTATGATAAACAAGGACTTTGATGATGCAGCACAAGTGCTTGAAAAGCAGAAGGATTGCAAAGATGAAACTTTAGCTATAGTGAATTTCATTTTGCCAACAAGAATATTTAACAAACTGTTTGCAGTAAAAGCATTTGAGCATTTAGAGAAAATAAAAATTTTATTGCCAGATATGCATTGCCAGCCTGTATTAAGTTGTGTGGCTATGTATGCAGGGGACATTCTACAATTCAAGGATTTAAAGATATTTGAAAATCCAATCACACAACAGGTATTTGAATATACATTAATGTATTTTTCAACAAAAGATTGTGATGTAGAAACAATTAAGACTCTTGCAGAAAAAGCACCAAAGGAAGCTAAATTTATTTTGGCAAAAATATTAGGCTCAGAAAATCATATAAGTGAGGCTTTGGAGATAATACAACCACTGATAGTAGAAGGAGCGTTTTCTGTAGAAATGGGTGTGTATTTATCTATATTACGTGAAAATGAAGACTATAAAGATGTTTTCTTCGATACATTGAAGAAACTTAGAAAAAACGGCATCACACATGTAAAAGAGTTCTTGGAAGACGAATACTATTTGGCGATTAATTGTAATGACTTAACAGATGCAGGAGAAGTAATCTGTTTATTATTCGAACAATATCCAAATAACAATAGCGTATTTTATAATTATCTTAATTATTTGAATCTAACACAACAAAAGGACAAGTTCTCCCAATATGTAGGTAGAGTCTTAAATACTGTAGAAGACAATCCTATTTTAAATTGCAATTTCTTCAATTTATTGGTATTACAAGAATATTATAAGGAAGGCTTGGATTTCTTGTATAGCGCAATTTCGCGAACAAAGTCACAAGAACTGAAAGACTTATGGTTTGAATATATGCACACTCCACATATTTCGCCTATTATTAACGAAGAAAAGGACATTGTTGAGAATGGTGATTTCGTAGTGTATGATGAAAATGGTCAAGTGAAAAGTGAAGATATATTCATTAATTCTAATACAGAGAAACTTATTGGACATCACGTTGGAGAAAACGTCACCTTGGATAGGTTTGGTATAATTTCAACAGCAAAAATTCAGTGTATATACAACAAATATCATTCTCTTACAAGACAAATATATCAAGGCCTACAACAAGGACAAAGTAAGAGTATCCGTATGTTTACTCTTGATGATTTGAAAGGTGGAGATGGAGATATGCTGACAAATCTGATGATGTTGGCAGGTGGGCTTGATAACAAAAAGCAAATTGAAGATTGGGAAAAGCGCTATGCAAAAGGCGAGGCAATGCTTATCAGTTCGTTCGGTAATAACAATGCGTATGAAAAGTGCATAAATAGAATATTTGGAAATGACAGGATATATTGTCTGCCATATCAAAACTATGAGAAATGTCAAATAGGTGACTATGAATGCGTATTGGACATTACATCAGTAGTTCTTCTAAGTATGCTCAACAAAATTTATGGATTAACTTTTGATAGAAAATTTATTGTACCACAAGGCTTGTCAATTTATTTGCGGCAAACTTTACAAAGAGAGAAAGTCAAGATTCCAAGTTTCATCTCGCAAGATGTAGTTGAGAGTTTAAGATTGAAGAAAGAAGCTTCGGAAAGTTATCATATAGAGATATTGCAATATATACTTGACTGGATAGAAAAATATTGCACTATTGAAGTTGCAACCCAAAAACTGAACCTCCATTTCCAAGAAAACGGTCACTCCTTTTTTGAAATTGAAAGTGAGAGCATGCTCTTGACTATTGATAAGAAGAGATGTATGATAAGTGAAGATTGGGGACTTATGACAAATTATGAGAACTTTAAAATTCTCAATACAGAAGCTTTCTTGTATCTTTTGAATGTCAAGGAAAAGCTAAATGTTTCTAAGTTCTTAGCAGACTTGCATTTTGTAGGAGTAAACGTTGACTTAGATTATATGTTTGAGCAATACCACAGGAAGGTCAGTAATTATCCTAATACATTTGGGGAATGCTTGGAAGCACTTAGAATTAATGTGTATATGACAAAGGCAGGATTAAATCTTGCCAATAGAATATTAAACTCAACCATAAAACTCCCATCAGACACTTTTGATGTAATTAATATCTTTGGGAAAATATTGGAAGATAAACCAACAGCCTTTAGAAAAGGCCTAATCCATCAAATGGAGAAACAACAGGGATTACATTCTGAGTTTATGAAGTACCTAATGGAATCTGTAAAAATGAATAGGCTTTTATTGATATAAGATAAATTATTAGAAAAATTTTTAGTTCAAAAATGAAAATAGCATTTGTTAGCGTCCGTGGTATTCCTAATAACTACGGAGGCTTTGAGCAGTTTGCTGAGTATATCTCAGTAGGCTTGGTAAAGCGTGGCCATGAGGTTACGGTGTATTCTCCTTCTTATCACCCTTATAAGGATGATGAGTACAAGGGTGTGAAAATCAAACATATCTATAGTCCTGAGACTTGGATGGGTGGAAGTATCGGTTCGTTCTTCTACGACTTTATGTCGCTGAAGGATGCCTTGAAGCGTGAAAACTTTGATATCATCTATGAGGCAGGATATACGAGTATCATTCCTGCTTTCATCTGGTTTGATGTGAAGAATGTTACCAAGAGCATTGTGGTTACCAACATGGATGGACTGGAATATAAGCGTACCAAGTTCAACAAATGGGTTCGCAAGTTCGTGTTCTGGGAGGAGAGAATGGCCGTGAAACATAGTCATTATCTGATTGCAGACAACATGGGTATTCATGATTACTACAAGGAAAAGTATGGCAAGGACAGTAAGTTCCTGGCATACGGTGCCGATATCCATGATGATTATAACGTAGAACATCTGAAGGAATATGGCTTGAAACCTGAGGAATACTATATATTGGTAGCTAGACTGGAGCCGGAGAACAATATCGTGATGGCCATTGAGGGCTACTTGCATTCTAAGGAGAATGGCAAGCGTCCTCTGATTGTGGTTGGAAAGACCAATACTCCTCATGGTAAGGAATTGGTTGCCAAGTATGGCAAGGAGGAGAACGTGAAATTTGTAGGTGGTATCTATGACTTCAATAAATTAAATTCTATCCGTCACTTCTCTAAGGCTTATTTCCATGGTCATAGTGTAGGTGGTACTAACCCTTCTCTGTTGGAAGCGATGGCATCAGAATGTTTTATCCTTGCTCACGACAACATCTTTAATCGTGCCGTGTTGAAGAAGAACTCTTTGTATTATCCAAATGCAGAGAAGGTGACTGAGATGCTGAATAACATCGAAAGTATCTGCACACAGCATAAGAAAAATTTCACGGCTGGAAATGTGGAGGAAATCAAGAATGAGTATTCTTGGGAGCACTTGGTGGATCAGCATGAGGAATACTTCAAATGGTTGCTGGCACAGAAAAGAGTTAATCGATAATAATCTTTTTTGCTTGTGAATCAATCACAAAAATTACTTTTTTTACTTCTCCGTGCAACACTTTTTGAGGAGAAGATTGATGCTTCGAAATTTGTTGAAGCAGATTGGAAACAAATTTTTAATCTTTCAGATATACAGACAGTATCATCTTTGGTATTGGATGGTATAGGTATGTTGCCACATTCTGTCTTGCAAATTACCTTTGATAAAAAGATGATGCTTTTTGCAAAGATGCAGAGAATGGAGCAGATGAATACTATTCATCGTTGTGCTATTGTCAAAATAGATAAGGCTTTGAAGGCTGAGGGTATTCAAGCAGTTTTTATGAAGGGGCAAATGGTGGCTTTGCGCTATCCGAATCCTTTGCATAGAACGCCAGGAGACATAGACTTTGTCGTTGCTTCAGAAGACTTTGACCGAACTATGGCAGTGATGGAGAAGATAGGAAAAGTGGATCATGGATTGGTGCATGAGCATCATGGCATGGCGTGGGTGGACGGTGTAGTAGTGGAGCCTCACTATAAGGTTCACAACTATCAGCGTCCATCCACTGATCAAGCCATGCAAGAGATGTTTTCTTCTGTATTCCCAACAGAGTTATCTTCTGCAGATATTGATGGATATGAGGTTCCAGTTTTTCCTCCAACATTTGAGAGTGTCTTTTTGATATCACACATGGTGAATCATGTGTATGAAGAAGGACTTGGCTTGCGTCAGGTCATAGATTATGCTATGTTCTTGCATCACTGTGCTGACAAGATAGACTGGATGCTGCATCATGAATGGCTGTATCGTATGCGCATGGAGAGAGCATGGAGGATTTTTACCTGTATCTGTGTAGATTATTTAGGTTTGCCTTTACCTTCACAAGTGGAACCATTTTCTTATAACGAAAGGAAAATGGCTGCTGCACTATTGGAAGACATCATGAGAGTGGGTAATTTTGGCAGAGGAGAATATGTGTTTCAGCATCAGGGGATGATGGATGCTTGGAAGAACTACTGCTGGGTGGCGAAGAGATGTATTCGTCTTGGATTTGTTTGTCCAAGCGAGGCAAGATGGTGGATGATTTCAAAACTGAAACGTTTCTTTTGGAAAAAGAAACTAGAGAAAGAAAAGAAAGGATGAAAAAGATATTTGTGACGGTAAAGGGGTGTTTGCAATACGTTGGAATAATTGTGATTGCCTTGCTTTCTGGATTGTTCTTGGTCATCAAAATGGCTGTGACAGAGGCTAAAGAAGAAACAAGGGATATAGAAAGAGCAAGTAAAAAGTAACAGATATATTTGGCGAACGGATGCCTCTACCCTTTTTATCATGAGCTACTTTTCGGGAATGGGGCTAAGTAGCCCGTTTTACACGAACTATAAAGAATGATGGAAATAAAAGAGAATAACATACTGACATTTTATAGAGGTCAAGAAGATATTGTGGTCAAAGAAAAAGCGAACTATGCGGAATCGCTTTTTAAGGATCAATATACTCACGCTTTGCTGCAAATACACCAATTGACAAGTAAGAAAAAAGATGGTGTACCAAGTATTCTTGCTTTTTGTGGTGACCGAGGGGAAGGTAAAACGTCTTGTATGGAAACCATCAAAACTATGCTTGCAAATATAAATGGCAAAGAGGATGAACATGTCAAGACAGCAATTGATGACTTTATGCAAAAATGCATAGTTAATAAAGAAAGCAATGAAACTTTGAAATCTAGATGTGAAAATCTGACAAAGGCTAAATTTAAAGTATTGGATACCATTGATCCGGCTTTCTTTGACAAAGACCATAATGTGATAGAATTGGTTTTAGGCATGATGTATCGTGAGATAAAAGAGCAAGAAAAAGAGTATGACATCAACCCTGAAGGTAGAAAGAAATTACTCGCCGAATTTCACAATGCTAAACTATGCTTAACGCAACTCAACAAGGGTGATAATCTGTATGACCCTATTGATGAACTTGAATGGCTGTCAGGTGGCTTGGCATTAAAAGATCAGTTTCAGAAGTTGTGTGATACATATCTTGAATATTCATTACAGGATAACGACAAGGAAAAACAACGTTTCCTTGTCATTCCTATTGATGACATAGACTTGAATATAAATGGGGCGTATGAGATGGCTGAGCAAATCAGAAAGTATCTCTGTGCAAATAACTGTATAGTTCTGATGTCGTTGAATATCGACCAATTTATAGAGGTGGTATCCAATTATATTAGTAAGCAAGTTGCACCGCAAGAGTATTTGGGAGCAATGGAAATGGCGCAGAAATATGTCACGAAATTGATACCGATGGAATATCGCATCATGATGCCAAAGCCTTATGATTTCTGTAATAGACCTTTTCTGTACGTGGTTAGTGAAAGCGAGAAAAAAACATATAACTCCGTAAAAGAATCGGTCGTTAGATTGATTTACGATAAGACCAGATTTTTGTTTTACAATAATAAAGGAAGTGTATCTCCCATTGTTCCTAACAATCTGAGAAGCCTTAGGCATTTGATAGGTATGCTCGTATCTATGCCAGATTTTTATTCAAACAAAGAAACAGCCAACAACAAGGAAGATTTCAAATCGTATTTCTTTCAAGTATGGACAAGACAATTGTCGAAAGAAGACAGGGAGAAGGTGATGACGCTAGTAAATGTAGTTGATACGACCAACATCAATAAGACTGTTGTGACGATGCTTGCTCCATATATAGAAGACACTCAAGATGACCGCATGGCCGAGGGCATTCTTGAAGCAGACAACTATAATTATAATGTGAGCATTGGTGATGTGTTTTATCTATTAGACAAGATAGAACGTAGCAATGTTGATAAAGAAAGGGCTTTAGTGCTGTTTTTCATTCGTTCTTTTTATAGCATCAAAATGTATGAAAATTATGACATAATCACCGAAACTGTTGGAGCTTTGTATCCAAATGATAATGATGAGGAAGAGATATACAAGAGTGGTCAATGGCTCAAACGTACCAATGCTTTACAAAGATTGGTGAATGGCGCTTATTTTACGTTCAACCCAGAGGATCTCATCCCAATGAGTGCTTCTCCAAAGATGTATAGAGACACGAAGGTGTATAGTGGCATGGTTAAAGATTTCCGCGAAATATTCAGTACTATGGCAAATCGCATCCGTAGATTTGATGATATGTCTTCAGAGGCTCAAATTGAGTTCATCCAAAAGTTCCAAGTCATTGAATTTTTCGCATTAACCACAAAAAGAGGTATTAGACAAAGAAATACGAGAAATTTTTCTCTTGCCAAGCGAAATGTGTCAATGCCATACAGCCTGACCAATTATCAAAACACCAATTTCTTTGTCTTTGATGTGATGGCTCCTTTTTCAAATATAGTTAACATAGCCTTTGCTTACAACAAATTCTCTACTCTCATCAAAGATAATGACGATGAAGAATTATTTTTCAACTTTGCCAAAAGCCAGAAGTGGTCATTGCTGAACGAAATGATAAGAGAGGTAAAGAGGAAAGAGTATGCAGATGAGCATCAAGATGAAATTCCCCAAGAAGAGATTGACAATGTTTGTGCAAATGACTATATGATGCACAGATTGATGTCAAATGCTACAATCCGAAATTCAGAAGTACTTCTAGCAATAATGGAAACCATGAAGAGCAATAGAATTCGAAAGAATTTTGGAAGTAGCGACAGTCTGGAAGTAATTGCCAGGTTTTACCAGAGTATTATTAATTCAGAAATGCGAACCTATTATAGTACTGCAACCAATAAGCGATATACTATCAGATTTGCTTTTCTGAATGCATTGATAAAGGTACTTCGAGGTAATGAAAGAGAAACTCTTAGATATATCTTGGAGTCAGGTCCGGCTTTGTCTTTGAATGAATACAAAGACATAGAGAATCGTTTCGCAAATTTCTTCAATGGTTTCAAAACCACAAAGAAGGCAGAACTTATAAAAAAGGAAATGATGGCACTGTATCCATCGGATGTTCAAAATCTTACAGAAGAAGATTGGGAAGAAATGTTCCCAAAGATGGACAAGTCTGTATCGAAAGCAGATATACTCAAAGCATTCAGTTCGAAGAGTATAAAACTTGGTCTTTCTGACTAAAGAAATTATTTATGGATATTTGCAAGGGAGTATTAAGAGCTTTTTTTTTGGACTATCCTTTATCACAGGTCTTTGATAGGGTTTGTGGAAATATTTCAGTTGGTGATTTTTACCAAGCTATAGAACATCTGTTACGTTGGCGCATGACAGAATTGACACAAACGGATACTCATGCCGTTTTTGAAAGACTGAAACAAAGATTTTTAAAACGCAACTGCTCCATTTATGTACATCTATTCGATTACCTATGTGATAATCAATACAACGACATCTTTGTGGATGGAGATCTTTCAACTCCCATTATACACCATGAGCATCTTTTCCGTTGGATGGAAATTGTAAAGTTTGTAGATAGCGACTTGTTGACTATTGCCAAAATGGTTAGTAATGACAAGAACAAGAGGCAAAGAAACAATTTTACATGGGGATTTGTACCAAAAACTGACGAGGCTCTGTTTGATATAGAAAAAACGTACATAGATTTACATGTGCATCAAACTGTGACAAATGATAGATTCTATATACATTGGATAGACTTGATGAACAGGTTTGCCATTATTCCAGGTAAAACTGAGGAGGTCAAGCAAGAAGGCGACATAATGCTTGATGAATGGTCTGTAAAAGTGCGCCAATATGCACCTCTTATGCTGTGGAAAGAAAAGTACACCGATAAATCATATATGGACTGGATTGGGGTGGCTTCCATTATCCGTTTTTACTTGTTTCGCTTTCTAGAAGAAGGGAAAACAATTGCCTCAAAAGAGCGAAAAGACATTTATAACTGCATGACAGACTGCATTATAGCAAAGCTGCTGTTGGACGATTGTAGGAGGGTTGTATCTTCTTATCGTTCAACAGCTTTTAAAGAATATCTGGAAAAAAGTTATGTCGATAAGGCTTGGGATTATAGCATCCAAGATAAGTATGTAGATGAAAATTCTAAAAAATCTCCGTACTGTATATTTATAGGCGAACGAAGGCTTATATACAATCTCTTACTAAAGATAGAAGAAAATAATCAGGATGCAAAGAAAATGGCCCCTTGGCTTTATCTTTATCTACTTATTAAAAATAGAATTCGAATGGAGCATTATCTTGCCAATGACCTTGTTGGACTTTCCAATTATAATCTAACTGTAAAGAATTCCGATAGCCAGATGGTGAAAGCAATGCAAATGCTGTTTGATAAGTTTCAAGAAGATAATTCCATTATAGAGGTTAGAATGAATGAAAAGGGGTGTGATGAATTTTTGAAAGAAAGAGAACAACCTAAATGGATAAAAGCAATATTGCTTATATCCAAATCTTTCCGTATAGAAGAATCTAAAAGTATTGTTGCCAAATATATCAATCCTTTGCAAACAGGGAAAATCGCAGGTGTGGATTTTGCAGGATCAGATACAGAGAAGAGACCTCGGGATTTTGAAGACATTATCAAATATCTTAGAGACAAAGGTATCGATAATTTGACATATCATATAGGAGAGAATTTTTATGATTTGGTGGATGGATTACGTGCCATAGACGAAATTATAACAGATTTGAATTGGCAAAAGCCCAACAGACTTGCACATTTGTTGGCATTGTTTACAGATGCAGATAAGTACTATGAGCGGAAACATTATACTGTCACGATGCCAAGGAAAATGTTGTTAGACAATATTGAATGGATTCGTAAAAATGCTCCAGAAGGGGTTGACACAAATGATTTTGTATTGCCCAATGACATACAAAACGACGAGGATATTCTGGTGTTCAAATTGAATAGAACTATTATAGAAGTTGTAAAATACAATCAAGACAGAATAAGGACAGAAATCATTCGCAGAGAGATTGCGATAGAAACTTGCCCTACAAGTAATCTTAGAATAGGATATTTTAGTAAATACTCAGAATTACCGACCTGTTCATTATTGAATGACGAGAAGTCTGTTGTAACAATTAATACCGATGCACCAGGAATATTATGTACTTCACTTGAGAACGAATATAATCTTATTGCTTTGGCTTTGAAAAAAGACCTTGGGAAAAGTGAAAGTGATATAAAAAAAGCAGTTGAAAGATTAAAACAAAACGCAGAAGCGGCTATGTTTAGGTAAATGAATCACTGCTTTAAACAAAAATTGGATGAAAAAAATAGCTAAATTCGAATATTCTTATATTTTACAATTTAGTGGTATCGTAATTTGAAAAATATTTTTTATATAGTATTATTAAAGACAGAACGCTATGTATAATACAAGCTGGAATGATTTTATTGGGAAAAACTCGAATAACCTAACTGGGGCATTCGAGGATTTAGCAAGATATTTGTTTCGGAAAAAATATGATGTGAGCTATGCTTTACCATATTTCAAAAACCATCCTGGAAACGAAACCGCAGTCATAAAACGAGGTGACGAAGTAATCGGTTTCCAGGCTAAATATTTTGAGAATGAGATAGATGCTAATAATATTGTTCATTCTATACAACTGGCAAAAGAGTGGTATCCCGATCAAACTTTGTTGGTAATCTATACTAACAAGGAATTTGGTATTCCTAAAACAAAAGGAAGAGTTACAAGCCAAAAGCAAGATAATATTCAAAAGGTTGCAAATGATTTTGGTATCAGGTTAGAATGGATGTTTGGTGATAATATTCTTGATATTGTTAAAGATAATCCAGTAGCTTATGATATATATTTCAATCAAAAATCTCATCTTCAAAATTTAAACCATGACTTAGAAGAATGTAATGACGCAAAATTTTCTCGTATAAATGATAATATAAAGTATGATGATAAGAACATTTCTATAGAACGATATTATTATATAGAAAAGATAAAGACTTCTGTTGAAAAAAAACAGAATCTTGTCCTAACTGGTGAAAGTGGTGTTGGTAAGAGTGCTATTGTCAAGCATTTTTATAATGCAGAAAAAGAGAATGACAAACTTGTTGTCTTTGCATTAGATGCTCGACAGCTTGATACTAATTCTGTAAATGATGTATTCTCTTTGGTGGAGAATTATACGTTGAAAGAGTTCTGTGATTATTATCAGGATATACAGACCAGGCTTATATATATAGACTCTGCAGAAAAACTTCTTGAGATTAAGAATATTTCGTCTTTGACATTGTTTATAGATAAATTAAAAAGAGAAGGGTGGATTTTCTTGTTTACTTGTAAATCGAATAGTTTAAAGAACTTTCTTGAAGTAATGGAAAATGACCACCATTTAGGTTTAGATACATTGGAGGTAAAATCGCTTTCTACAGAGGAACTGGAATCATTTGCTAGTAAACAGAATATTACTTTGCCTGAAGATAAAAAACTTCTCAATCAATTAAGGACTCCCTTTTATTTAGCTAGATATGTAGAAATAGGGCAAAATGCTCGACTTCAGTTATCTACTTTTAAAGAAAAAGTCTGGAGTCAAAAAGTCAGAGGGACAACTAAAGGAGGTGCACAGGTCAACAGAGCAGAGTGCTTGATTTCAATAGCTAGTAAGTTACAAGAAAGTTCTTTGTATTATGTAAGTTATTCAGAGATTAATAATCAAGATGCGGCATATTCACTTGTTGAACAAGATGTTTTAGCAGAAGTGATGCATAAGGGGTATGCAATCAAGCATGATATTTATTCAGATTGGGCTTTAGAATATTATGTTGATCAAAAAATGTCTGCGTCTATAGAAAATTTGGAGGTTATACCGAAGACTTCCGATTTTCAGAATGCTTTTGTCTGTTGGCTTCAAGAACAATTAGATAAGAACGCATCTGTGGCCGATACATTATGCAAAAGAATTTTCGATAATGAAATTGATGATTTTTGGGCATCTTCGATATTCTATACTATTGGAAAAAGTCAAAATTACTCTTCTCATTTCTTAAGCAAATGTGATTATTCTTTAAAGAGTAATAATTATCATTGGTTTAATGAGTTCGCTAAAGAACTCTATATATCCTGTCAAAAAATAAATCGATATTTTTCCTTTAATGGAAGGCAATATCCACAGTTTGTTGCTTTTGGTGGTGGATGGGAAGCTACCATTGAATACATATTTAAGAATCAAGATGACTATTTTCTTAAAAATGCGTTTGTCGTTTATAATATCTTATCGGGATATTTTGGAAAGCAACCAGCTGCAGAGGATGCTGCTCATCATGCAGGATTGTTGGCTTTGAGGATCTTTAAAGAAGAGATTCAAGCCCAAGAAAATGGTACTCATCTTTATATCGATAATTCAGATCAATGGTGTTCTTTAGTTTGTTTGTATTCTCCTTATCTAAAAGAAGAATTGCACAGCATATTCAATGACATTATAAAGAACAAATGGATAGATTATAAAGATCCATATCATCATCTTTCCGAGTTTATTGTAAAAAAAGCAAATACTTCTTTATTACTGCCGATTGCGATTTTCTATCACGATTTAATTCCTAATCTTTTACAGTTATATTGGGAAGAACGTTTGGATAATAAAAATCATAACTCATGGAGAAGTTCATACAAGGAAAGTGAATATTATTTTGGTCTGAATGAAGAGTTGGAAGGAATTGGAGGTTATTTCCCAAGTAGTGCATATCAAACGCCTATATACACATTGTTGAAAACAGAATTTGACATAAGCCCAGAGTTACATCATACTTTTGACTTTATCATTGACTTTGTCAATCAATGTGTTGAAACATATAGTGTAAGAGCACAGCCATATGATGAGTTGGAAAATATTGAGGTTACCTTGCCTAATGGTAAGCAGAACTCCATTGTTGCTTCTCAAGTCTTATGGAATATGTATCGAGGAACGTCAGGGCTTTCTATGCCTAATGTTTTGGAATGTATTCATATGGCTCTTGAAAAGTTTCTGCTGGAATTGTGTAATAAACAAAACTTGCATGACTATGTAGAGAATCTTCTTGAACAGATTTTAAATAGATCTCGTTCCGCTTCAATGTGGGCTATAGTTGCAAGTATAGTCACAGCGCACATTGAAGATTACTTTGATATTCTGATAAATTTCTTTCAAAATTATCGTTTCTTAGGACTGGACTTGACACGTTTTACTCATGAATTGACAGCACATACATTAAGTTTTGCCTATGTAGGAAAAGAACAATTGGGCAAAGAACGCAAGGAATCTAATGAATTGACGCATAGACGAAATCATTTGGAAAAAGTTCTACTAAGTCTTCAAATCTCTTATTCTGATTCAACTAAGCCACAAGACAAAGCAAGGTTACAACTTTTATATGATTGTGTAGATCTTTTAAAGATACAAGTAGCAGAAATTCCTCAAGAAGAGAAAAATTATGAAGATTATATGATAGCCAGAATAGACTATCGGTCTATGATAAAAGAAGAAGTGACTTTAAAAAATGGAATAAAAGCTCTGCAGTTAACTCCAAATTTAACAGATGCTCAAAAAAATGCTCATCTGGAGTTTGAAAAGTCTAATATACAGATGGCTAGGGGAGTAAGACTTAGGGAATGGATAAACAAGCAATTCGAAGGAAACAAGGATGAGGTTAGTAAGTCTCCGTTTGATAAAGACTTTCATCTTGTGTTGGAAGAGATTCGACACATTGAAAATCTTCTGAAATCGAAAGATGGAACTTTGTATAAACTCATGGGGGATGAATTCCTTCCTTATATGGGTAGTTCTGTTTTACTTATGATTTTTTCGTCAGAGATGACTGATGGAGAAATTAAGGAATGCAAAGAAAGAGTGTTTGAATCTTTGCAAGATATGCCTTTTATGTTGTCCAATAGTCTATCAGGGTTGGATATTTGTCTAAACGCAATTCCTGCGCTTCTTGCTTTCTGTAATCCTAACGAAGTGGCTACTATAAAAAAGATTTGTTTAGATTATGTCCGAAGTACTTTTAAATACGGAAATACAAGGCCATGTGACCTAATGAGATATATGCTTATACGACGAAAGGTGTGGCAGGATCATACTGATTTTATGGAAGACTGTATTCATGAACTTGTAGGGACAAATAAAAATCAAGTTTTTTCTTTAGACCTTGCTAGAGCTATCGTCTGTTTGTTGGCTAACAGTTCTTCTCATCGTAATCTTTTTGTGAAATCGATGGAAGCATTGTCTTCTGAGTGGATTCCTGATATTAGACATGGTTATGAGCATTATTCTCAGGAAAGATTTGAAGATGCCGATCTTGTCGCAGACATTATAATTAATTGTCATATTCAAGATGTAAGTGATGTCGTTTCTTTTTTCAGCAGATATATTTCAATACAAGATAGATATGAACCATTGGTAAGTGGTCTGTTATTAAAATGTGTCTTTTATGGAAATTATGAGCAATTTTGGACAGCTTGGTATTCTTTGTATGATTGTATGATCAAGAACATAGGAAAGAGGGACTATTCAAATGTTGTTAATGAGTACTTGTTGAATCCTTCAAATATGAAAAATAACAGATCTAAATGGTTTGATTTGAAGGAAAAAGATGTGCCCTTCTTTGAAAAGGTATTGACTGAGGCAGGTGATAATCCGTCGGTATTGGGATCTGTAGTCAAAGTATTTGATACTATTGGATATGATTATTCTCTAAAGATAGTTCCTATAATAGCTTCTGTCATAGAGAATAAAATAGTATATGATGGAGATCAAAATGTTATGAAAATGCTATTGGTTAATTTGGAAAATCTTGTAAGATCTGTTCTTGCTGATTTTGAAGCTGATATAAAGAATGATAAGCCTCTTAAACTAAATATCAAGACAATACTGATGTTTATGAAACAACATGGTTCAACCCAAGCATCAATCTTCTTAAGAAATATATAGTTATGCCAGCAATTTTTCACTCCAAAGACATTCTTGTCGATTATTATAATAATCCTGACCATCCTTCATGGGCTAAAGATTTGATTTGTAGAGCTATAAATGCCAATGGGGCTATTGAACAAGAGGATTTATATATTATTCTCGATGAAATTCTGAATGAAGTAGCTACTCCATCATTGGCTATTCCTGCGAATTTTGGGGTGGCTTATCCAAAGATTGAGATAAATAGCTTAAAGCATATATCAGGTGTAAATGCATTGGCTAATAATCAAGAAATAAAATTTTGCGAAGAGGGGCTCACTTTGATATTTGGATTTAATGGCTCAGGTAAGAGTAGTTATTTCAGAATACTTAATATGATGGCTAATGCAGATATAAATTATCCTGTATTGCAAAATATTTATTCACAAACACCAGCACCTTTTCATGTTAAATTAGATTATACTATAGCTGGTACTAGGACAACGTATACTTGGAATGGTATATCCGATTTCCCGCCAGAATTGACTCATATACGCTTTTTCGATGCAAATTATAGCAAAAGGCTTTTGGAACCTCATGATAGCCATACTTATCTTTTTGAAAGTTATTTCTTAAGGATATATCAAAGTATAAATTGGGCCGTGGAATCGTTTAATAATTTGGAAGCTATATCTCTGCGTGACTACAATGAACTAAAAAGTCTATGTAACAATACAATTTGTATGTCTTTGAAAAATGCCCTTTTGCAACATTTTCGAGAAGAGTTGAGTTTATTGGGTATGGGGTATCTCCAGATGGAGGTAGAAATGGAGGATTTGATGTTGCCAACGTCTAAGATTAAGTTTAAAATTTTAAATAATAGCAATGTTGAGCAGATTCTAAGTGAAGCAGAATTTAAATGTGCTTCTTTGGCTTTGTTTATTGCAGAAAATATATTACTAGACATTGAACAACCTTTGGTTTTTGATGATCCTGTAACTAGTTTGGACGCTCAATATGTTGAGAATTTCTTGAATAGAATCATTTCGCTTCCTAATCAGATAATTCTTTTTACGCATAGTGTGCAACTGCAAACTTTATTTTTGGAAAAGGATGGAGATAGGATAAAAATCTACCCAAACAACGGAAACGTTGTAAATAGAACTTCAAAAAAGGTGCATGTCTTTGCATACGAGGTGTTGTCAGATAATCCTCAGTGTAACGGATATGTAATTGACAACAAGATATGTAAGTCGTTACATTATTTAGATAAAGCTGATGATTATCTAAGCACAGTTCCTTTGATGAATGCACAGGAAGTTATAGATTCATTACGTCATGCCATAGAATGGATGGTGGATGAAGTTGTATTTAGAAGTAAGAGTCCATTGAAATTTAGAGGTAGAAGTAATATTCCTTGGATTGATTTGATGGCTATAACGGATGCGGGAGCACAAATGGTGACTTCTTTAAGGGATGCCTATAACAAACTATCTAATCACGGTACGCATGTAGGGATGGGAAGTGTCATGCAGACTTTAACTAGACAGGATTTGGTAGGAATATCAACTACGCTTCGCCATATTTATAATAATGCAAATTTATAAGATTAGAGTAATCTATATAAAATAGTAGACGAATTATGGTTCAAAATAACACCCAACACAAATCCTTCCTCTGGCATCTCGACTTTGAGCCCTTCACATTGCTCACTCTTTATGGTGAGCAATGTCCGCCATTCGTTACCGAAGAGAATAAGGTGGTATGGCGACGGTATCTGACAAAAGTCATCAAGAAGCATCTGAAGGCAGAGTGATGAATACCACTGAGTTCAGGGAGATAGAACTCCAGATAAGGGAAGAAAAGCTGTGCGCATAAAATGGGACGAGAAGAGAAGACTGTCTATGGAGAAGCAACGGTGTCGCGCAAGATGGAGCGACCGAGAATCAACTATATTCCGAAAGGGCTGAGCGTGGACTATAAAGAGGAATACTCCAAATATCTGATGCAGGAAGTAAGCTTTGAACCGAGAGACAATGATGACTTCACGTCTCTGCTACGTCTGCTGGAACGATGGCACAAATATCTCTTCCATCGGTTTTGATGGTAATCCAAAAGAGTGGTTTATCTCCATGCGCATCAATGGAGAAAAGTTCGATGATCTGCTGCATGGTTATCTGCTGATGAACGTGGCGTTTGCCTCTGCTTTGGGTATGTCTGAAAATTGATTTGGTGCAATTGGGACACCAACTACTTGGAGGAACTTGTAGAGCAAATATTATGACATGAAGTTCTTGCAAGGTAATTCAGCTTTTGATTATCAAGAGGACATAGTGACAGCAGCGTTTCTCGTATTCGGGCGTTTCGGATGGTTTGGCAATGAAGCTCGTATCGGTCGGCGCGGATGTCTGTATCGGTCGGCGCGGATGTCCGTATCGGTCGGCGCAGATGTCCGTATCGACCGACGCGGATGTCCGTATCGACCGACGCGGATGGTTTTAGCAGTGCTTCAACTCCATATCCCTTCGCGATTTTGACTTGATTACGAGCCATACTCCACTGAAGACAAGCACTACAGCCACGGCTTGCTTCCACGTGAAGAGGCACATGCCGCAGGCGATGCTCACCGATACCGCCACCACGGGCTGCATATAGTTGTAGATGCTCACCACGGTGGGGCGCAGCGTGCGTTGCGCCGTCTGCATACACAGGTAGGCGATGTAGGTGCCGAAGAATACCACGAAGCCTGTTTCGAGCCATGTCTTGAGGCTGACAGCCTGCCAGTCGGTAGACGCGGCGTGCGAGCCGAGGAACGGCGTGAGCAGAATCGTAGCCCACGTGAACATCCACTTGCTCATGGTTATCGGACTGTAGCGTTTCAGAATGCTGCGATAGAGCGAGAGGTAGAGCGCGAACGACATCTGCGCAGCCACGCACAGCAGGTCGCCACGTATGTCGCCGATGCGCGAGTCGTTGGCTACGGCGGTGCTGGCTATTAGGATGACGGCGCCCGAGCAGCCTACACCCACGCCTAACGCCTTGCGCCCCGTGATGGGTTCCTTCAGAATGAGCGCTGCGAATATCATTGCGAAGATAGGCAGCGACGTGGTTACGATGGCGGCGTTGGACGGGGTGGTGATGCTCAGACCGATGGTGAAGCAACACTGGTTGCACACGAGTCCGAACACACCGGCTCCGCAGAGCACGAAGATGTCCTTGAGCGGCACATGCTCGTGCTTGGTGAAGAGCGATGTTATCCAGAAGAACACCGCTCCGCCTAAGGCACGCAGATATACCATATTCAGATTGTCCACCCCGCTGAGCATCGCGTCCTTGCCGATGGGAGCCATGAGACCCCAGATGGCGCAGGCGGAGAGAATGGCGAGGTGGGCAATCAGTACGCGTTTGTTCTGCATTGCGTCTATACGAGGTGAGCGATGAGGTCCTCACGCTCGCCGGCGAGCATGTCTATAACCGGAATTTCGACCATTGTGTAGCAGCCCGGCTGCTGGCGCATTGAAGCGCGAGCCACGTTGACGAGCACCTGACCGGTGAGTGCAGGGTTGTTGATGCTCATGGTGAACTCCATGCGCTGGTTCTGTGTCTTGCCGCTCACGCCCTTGCGTGTGAGATGTACGCCGTGACCCATGTCGCGCACGGCATCAACCGACGGTACGGCGAACACGTGAGTCTCGTCGTTAGAGAAGTAGGGGTCTGCCTTGATAGCCGCCGTAACGTCTTCGAGTTTTGCGCCCTCTTCAAGTTCTACGTAAACCATGCGGCGGTGCAAACCCTCGCCCTTCGGTATAGTCATAGACAGAGCATCCTTCACGCCCTCCTTAGAGCGCACGCATACGCTGTGGCCCATCGACATGCCGGGTCCGAAGTTGGTATAGCTGAGGCCCTTCGGTGCGAGGCTCTGCATCAGAGTGCGCACAATAGAGTCGGAACCCGGGTCCCAACCGGCAGCGATGATGCTCACCGTACCGTTCTTCTTGCACTCCTCAGAGAGTGTGCGACGGTAGTCGACGATAGAAGTATGTATGTCAAAGCTGTCTACGGTGTTGATACCGAGTGCAGCAATCTGCTTTGCGTACTCCTCGCACGAGCGTGTCGGAGTAGCGAGGATAGCCACGTCCACGTCCTTCAGCTCGCGGATGTCCTTCACAACCTCGTACTGTGCCAGTTCGGCAGGCTTGTTCTCGGCACCGTGACGGCGTACCACACCTGCAATCTCAAAGTCGTCGGCAGCTTCAAGCGCCTGAATCGCATACTGACCGATGTTGCCGTATCCCACTACGGCTGCTCTAATCTTTTTCATGTCTTTCACTTTATTATAATTAATAAATAGACGTAACACATCGTATTATAGATGTGTTGCATCGTTCTTGATGAGTGCAAAGTTATAGAAAATCATTAAAACAACTTCTTCCTGTATGACGTTTTTTTATGTATTTTACAGCCTGTTAGGCAAAATCATTAAAAATAGGTATTTCATAATTCGCAGATTATGCTTAATTTTGCAACCGTAAAATAAAAATACTCAACGACAATGAAAAAGAAATATCTTGGCAAGACCATCGGGTCGTTGCTTATAGTACTTCTTATGATGCCGTTAGGACATGCACTGATGATTCTGATGGAGCACTTCCTTGAGCCGACAACGCTTCACTATTCGGCGTTCTTGATGGGCTTCGTAGGACTCGTGATCACCATAGCTGGTGTGTTCGTGAAGGGCGACACACGCCAGACCTGCTTCGGACTCGCCGGAGCCTTGCTCTTTTGGACGGGTTGGGTGGAGTTTCTTTTCGCTTACTTCGCTCAGCGCTTCGGTGTTCACTGCGACCTTGTGGGCAACGGCGTTGTGCAGACCATGACCGAATATGTCAACGGTGTCGGCGTAAACCATACGTTCACGATAGACGGAACGCCGCTCGAAGAGTTCTCGCGTGCCGACCTTAAGGCGATACGCGGCTCCCGACCGGAGTATCTCATCATGCCTGCCACCTTCGGTATGTGGATGATGTTCGTAGTGATGTACACCTTCTGCACCCGCACCGGCTGTATGTTCATCCGCTGGGTACAGCGGCATTGCGGAATAAACGAAAAGGTGGAGTTGCGACCTATGGCGTATCATCCGAGCATAGTGATGTTCATGGAGTGGAACATCATGATGTGGGGACTCTACATGCTGCTTATGTTCTGTTACGACCCCGTATTCCTCGGCGACCATCACCCAGTGACCTACGCCGTTGCAGCCATCTGCCTCATCGGTTCGGCACTGATGTTCAAGAAGCAGCTCTACATCAAGTCGTGGGGACGCAACCTGCGCATGGCTTACGCCACGGTTATCGTGTTCTGGACCTTCGTGGAGGTGGTTGCACGCAACGGACTCTTCAAGGAGATATGGGTCGACCCGATGAATCATGTGGTGGAGATGAGCGCAGTGCTCGCCATCTTTGTGGCGCTCATAGGGGGCAGCTGGATGTATAATGTGAAGGATGCTGAGGCTGACGCGAAGTTATTGGCATAGTTTATACATTATATAATATACAGCAATAGTAAAAGACAATATATAATAACATTAAAAAACAAAAATAATAACAACTCTTTTTATGAAAAGAATTTTTACTCTCTTGTTCGCTGTTCTCACAGCAACAACAATCATGGCACAAATGCACGGACCAATGAAGTTTGTAGGCGCTTCAAAAATGAGCGTATCAACAATGAACATTGATAATCCCAGTGACACAATATTGTTCGCTATGAACGGCATGGAGTCGGGCAACATCACTCTGCCTGCCATGAAGGGTATGCAGACAATACCATCGTTCACCATCAGCGGTGCTAAATTCACGTTGGGCGAGAACCATGTCGTTACGTTTGCCGACCAGACTTTCAGCACAAAGGTGAAAGTGGACGGAGCTGAGAAGAACATCACCGGCTCATCGCTTTCAGGCACATACAACATGGCAGACAACTCGCTCTCGCTTACTGTTGTGTTCCAGTACGGCAACATGCCGATGCCTATGACATACAGCGTGAAAGGCTACTACGTAAAGGCTGTGTCTAACCCCATCACTGTGACCGTAGGCGGACAGTTCACATACAACAACGACAACGTAACATACGAGTTGCGTCGATACAAGGACGGCGAAACAGACAAGCTCGACGTTACTGTTCCTTCCTATACGCTCGCAAACACCGTCATGGGCAACCTCACACTCGGTTCGTACACCGTGAAGGGACTCGTTTACGACGAGGCTCAGGGCGGCTACTACCGCGACTATAAGAACGACGGACTTAAGTTCCACTTCACAGCCGTTCAAGGTGGCAAGACAACAATGGACAAGGACTACGACTTCGCAACAGACAAGGATAACAACATTCTTGTAAAGTACGAAGGCAACAACGTAAGCTCTATCGTCAACACCTTCCAGGTGGGAACCATGCCTTTCGGTATCGTGTCGGTGTTCAGTGGTGCAACAACCTCAATAGACGACATCACCACAACGCCGTCTCACGATCTCAACACCACATCGTCTCAGCAGTACAACCTTGCAGGTCAGCGTGTGGACAACAACTATAAAGGCATTGTTATTGTCAATGGTAAGAAGTATTTGAGAAAATAGTATAATGATTAAAAAAGCCATTTTACTTGCTGTTGCAACTGTGAGCATACACATGCTCACAGCCTGCAACGGCATTTTTGATGATATATACGACCAGCCGAAGCCGGTTGTGCCGGCGAAAGGACAGCTCGTCATCGATGCAACGAGCTGGACCGACTGGTATTATGTCTCTCTGCCACGCTTGCAGCGACTTGCAGAGGAGGGCGACGAGGACGCTTTGCTTAAGGCTCAGAGCGAGTTCGAGAAGCGTCCTATCCCGTTTGCGCTCAGCGAGGGCAGCGAGTGGGACGGACGTTCGGGGCAGTATCTGTACTGGTTCGACGTGTGGGGCGAAGGCATACAGAACAACGAGTTCCGCCAGCTCACCAAGACCGATGCTCAGCAAGACCCCGAGGAGTGGAGCTTCGCCGTGCATCGCAACAACGTGCGCACAAACGGTGGTGCTGTCTACGAGACGCAGTACACCTCTTTCGACCAACTCCCCGAGTCGAGCACCGAATTCGCCAACAAGGAGTTCACTGCCGACGAGTGGAGCGAGAACGAAGTATGGAGCAGTAAGGAACAGATGCTGCTAAGTCTTGTGCCGTCGCAGGGCATCAATATTAATAAGGTATTCTCGTCGTGGCTCGCGTTCAAGTTCAACGTGCCCCCCGACTACATCCCCAACAAGCATGTCTTCATCCTGCGACTTGCCGACGGCACCTACGCCGCTCTACAGCTCGCCGACTTCATCTCGCCCGAAGGCAAAAAGTGCTTCCTGACCATTAACTATAAGTATCCGTATTAGGGTGGTGAGATGGTGAGATGGTGAGGTGTTAGGGTGTTGAGATTTGCATAGGAGGGTATGGCATCCCTGCCATACCCACGCACCCTCCCAGGGGGTGCAGTGGTCTCCACTGCACCAACCAAACAGTCACTGCATCCTCCCACAGCAAGAGTGCATTCCGTGGGATAACAACGCATCCTGACATCTGTGCTGATCTGTGAAATCTGTGGGAGAAAAAATGCATTCCACCATCTGTTAAATCTGTGGGAAACTCACAATACTGCGTGGGTATGGCAAGATGCCATACCCTCCTATAATTAAAAATACAATAAGATAAATGATAAAAAACATAATACTTCCGCTCGCTCTTCTCGCAACTGCGCAAGCGGCGATGGCGCAGGCAGACCCAGAACTCGACGATGTGCAGCTCGACTCCATCTTCCGCCATTATGAACTGGAGGAGGTGGTGGTGACCGGTACACGCACGCCGAAGTTTCTGAAGGACACACCTATACAGACACGTGTCATCACGTCGCGCGACATAGCCCGCACCGATGCCACGAACGTGCAGGATCTGCTGCAGCAGGAGTTGCCCGGCGTAGAGTTCTCCTACTCGATGAACCAGCGGACCCACCTCAACTTCGCAGGATTCGGCGGACAGGGCATCCTCTTCCTCGTAGACGGCGAGCGTCTTGCAGGCGAGTCGATGGACGACGTCGACTTCTCGCGTCTGCTTATGGCTGGCGTGGAGCGCATCGAGATAGTGAAAGGCGCATCGTCGGCGTTGTATGGCAGCAGTGCTGCGGGCGGCGTGGTGAACATCATCACGAAGAACGCCACCGAGCCGTGGACCCTGAACCTGAACGCACGCTACGCCAAGCACAACGACCAACGCTACGGTGGCGTGTTCGGACTCAGCTCGAAGCACTGGAGAAATGCGTTCAGTGCCAACTATCACAACAAGGACAACTACAACGTGACGAGCGCTGCCAACCCCGTGACACGTGTCATCTCCACCATCTACGGCGAGCGCACCGTCGACTTCAAGGACAAGCTGACGTGGCGACCCTCCGACCGACTGAGCATCGGAGCACGTGCCGGCTACTTCTTCCGCGAGACAACGCGCACCGTGAACCTGCCCGAACGCTATCGTGACTTCTCTGGCGGCTTGCGTCTCGACTGGCTTATTACCAAGGACGACAACCTGCAGGCGAGCTACGCCTTCGACCAGTACGACAAGTCGGACTATCAGCAGCTGCGCCACCTCGACATACGCGACTACAGCAACGTGCAGAACACGGTCCGACTGCTCTACAACCACTCGTTCGGCGAGACAGCGATGCTCACCGTCGGTGCCGACTATATGCACGACTATCTCTTTAACACCTATCTCGCCGGTGATGCGCGTGAGCAGGACTGCTACGACGTGTTCGCGCAGTACGACTGGAATATCACCGACAAGCTCGAGGCCGTTGCAGCCGTGCGCTACGACTATTTCTCCGATCAGTCGAACTCGCAGTTTACGCCGAAGCTCAACCTCCGCTATAAGCCCAACCGCTACCTCGTGCTGCGTGCAGGCTACGGCATGGGCTTCCGTGCGCCGTCGCTGAAGGAGCGCTACTACAACTTCGATATGGCTGGCATCTGGATTATCGAGGGCAACGAGCATCTGAAAGCCGAAAAGAGCCACAACTTCACGCTCTCTGCCGAGTACTCACGCGCCAACTGCAGCCTTGCCGTGTCGGCATATTACAATAATGTAATAAACAAGATCTCTACATCGGCGCCATATTTCAAGTCGATAGAAGACAAGCTGCCCTATCTGCCCTATACCAACCTCGCCAACTACAGAGTGTTCGGCGCAGACGTTAGCATGCAGGCACGCTGGCAGAACGGCATCTCGGCACGACTCAGCTACGCTCACACCAAGGAGCGCCTGCCGAAGGACAAGGACGGCAACACCATAAATAACCAGTACATACCGGCACGAGCCCATGCTCTGAACGCCAATGTCGACTACGACCATCAGTTCACGAAGCGCTACGGCATATACGCTTCGCTCAACGGACGCTTGCTTTCGGGCACGGAGAACGTGGAGTTCAAGAACTACTACGACGTGACCGAGGGCACGGTGCGTGTGAAGTATCCTGCCTACACCCTCTGGAAACTCTCGCTCACGCAGCGTGTAGGCAAGGCGGTGAGTATAACCACCGCCCTTGACAACCTCTTCAACTATCGTCCGAAGTACTACTATCTCAATGCGCCGCTCACAGACGGCATAACATTCCAGGTTGGCGTGTCGGTAGATGTAGATAAATTGTTTTGATATTAAATATTATTAGTATATTTGCAGCTGATAATTTAATAACTAAGCAAATATGGTACTTTCAAATCTACAGCATAGCGACCGCGTAGAGTCGCTACACCCGTTGTTCAAGACCGTGTTCGACTACGTGAAGTCGCACGACTTGCTCAATACTCCTTGCGGACGCATAGAGCTGCAGGGCGACGATCTGTTCATCAACAACGTAAACCCCGAGTGTGTAGCTGCCGACAAGCAGGTGCTTGAGGTGCATCATCAGTATATCGACATCCACATACTGCTCGAAGGTGAGGAGACCATCGGCTGGAAAGCTATCGAGGACTGCACGAACGAGACGAAGCCATACGATGCCGAAGCCGACTGCGCTCTCTATGCCGAGCCTGCTTCCGCTTACGTGAAGCTCCACCCGGGCGAGTTCCTCATCGTGTGGCCCGAAGACCCACACGCACCGGTGATTGGCGAGGGAAAGATTCGCAAGCTGATTGTTAAGGTTAAGCTTTAATTCTCAACTAAGATAATATCTTCGCAGCCGATCTTCTTCCAGTCGAACCCTGCCACCAGTTCTTCAGCCGTCACCCTATTGGGCGACTTCTGCAGTCCTGCTTTATAAGCCAACAAGCCTATAATATCCTCAGCTTCGAAGCGCGATCGTAAAGCCTCCATGTCGAGACTGCGGTCGCGCTTCGACAGTCTCTGCCCCTCGGTGTTGCAGAGCAGCGGCAGATGAGTGAAGCGCGGCGGAGCAAATCCCAATTCCTTTGCCAGATAAATCTGTTGCAGCGACGAGAGCAGCAAGTCGCGACCGCGCACGACTTCCGTGATGCCCATCAGCGCATCGTCCACCACCACCGCCAGCTGGTAAGCCCACGCCCCGTCCTTGCGTCGCACGATGAAGTCGCCGCATTGCGTCGTCAGGTCTACGGTCTGCTCGCCGTAGTGTCCGTCGACGAACGACACGATTCCCTCGCCCTCCTCCGGCACACGCATACGTATAGCCGCCTTAGGAGGGTATGGCATCCCTGCCATACCCACGCACCCAGTAGGAGAATATGGCATTCCTGCCGTTTTCAAGTTGCGGCACGTCCCCTTATACACCACGCGCCCATCGCTCTCGTGCGGAGCCTGCGTAGCCAATATGTCCGCACGCGTGCAGTAGCACGGATACGTCATGCCACGGTCAGCAAGTTTCTGCAGCTCCGCCTCGTATATCTCGCCACGCTCGCTCTGATAGAACGGACCCTCGTCCCACGTCAGGCCGAGCCATTCGAGGTCGCCCATAATCAAATCAGCATACTCCATACGCGAGCGCTGCGGATCAATATCCTCAATGCGCAGCACCCATTTGCCACCCTGCGCCTTTATCGAAAGCCACGACAGCAACGCACTGAACACATTGCCCAGATGCATACGTCCCGTCGGCGACGGCGCAAAGCGACCCCTCTCTATATATTCCTTATTGTTCATCTTTGTTTTATTAGGAGGGTAGGGCATCTTGCCCTACCCACGCACCCTTCTTTAGTATTAGGAGGGTAGTACATCTTGCCCTACCCACGCACCCTCGCACTGCTATATAATGACAGCTTAAAGGCTGCGTGGGTATGGCAAGATGCCATACCCTCCTATATTAGTCTGCAAAATTATAAAGAATAATCGGTTTGAGCGTAAGTTGTTGCAATAATATTCAGTTTTGTTACAAATCGATACTTATCTGCTGAATAAAACTACAAATTTGTTGAATATTTCGGTTCGTTCTGCGGATTTATTTGGAAGGCTACAAAAGTTTTCTATACCTTTGCAGTGTGTTTGAATAGAAACAATAAGAAAATGAAAGGACCGAGCGCGTGAATCGTCACGTCGCCCGGTCTTTTTTGTGTTTAAAAACCTTGACAAGCTTTTTATGAAACAGTTACATATAGTAAAACCGCCCGGATAGGCATCGTTTCCGACTGTCCTATCCGAGCGGTTTATATATAAATGTATAAGTGGTATTCTATGCGTATAGCATTAGATCTGCACCTTCACGGTTGTAGCCTGAGCGTTGCATACTACAGTAACGAGGTATGTCCCTTTTGCGAGTTCCACCTTTGCCTTGTCGGCAGTAGTGTTGAGTCCGCTAACAACGCGTCCCTCAAAGTCGCTCACGAGGATACGCTTTGCGAGTCCTGCAGTCTCCGGCATACTGATCTTAACGCAGTTCTTGCCAGCAACAATGCTGAAATCCTTTGCAGCAACCGTAGAAGCTACGCCGTCAACCACCTTCTTCTCAGCCAGACGGAACACACGTGTAGCGTGCTTGCGCACATCGGTTGTGAATGTACCCGTAGCCTCGCCTGCCTCAGCGTTCTCCATCACGTCGCGAACGGTGTAAGTCTTTGTCGGGTCGAGAGCCGGTATAGTAGAGAAGTCGAATGTAGCCTGCTTCTCAGAGCTTGACATATTGGTTACAGAGAGAGCTACGTCACCATTCTCGCAGTCCTTAGCGAAGACAACGAGGTTGTCAGCCTCAGAGATAAGGTCGCCCTGCTGCCCCATGCGGTCCTGGTTGAGAGCGATAAGCTCCTTGTTGCGCAGCAACTTGAAGTCGGCATCGGTGAGAGTGTTCTTGCTCGGGTCGAACGACAGAGCCATCGGCGAAGACCACATACACCAGAGAGCGAACTGTGTAGCATACTCGTCGTCGGTCATACCAGCGCCAGTGCCGCCGCAGAGGTCGTTAGACGACTTACCCGTAGCGTGCAGACCAGTGCAAAGCATATCCGAATCGTTGAAGCGGTTCACGCCCTGATAAGCAGAGAGGTTCTTCATAGCCTCGATGCTCTGTACGACGCCTACACCGCTACCAGAACCTGTCCAGCAGTCGCGCACGTCCTGCGAGATGCGCCAGCAGCGTCCGCCTACCTCAGCACCCCATTTCCACGGTTCGCGCACGCCCCACTCGCAGATGTAGAGCATAGTGTTGTTGCCAGCAGCAGCAAAAGCGTCAGCAAGAGCCTTGTAGCGCTTCTTGGCTGTCTCTACGTCGTCCGGCGCATAGCAGTAGTCGCACTTCACAACGTCTACGCCCCACTCGGCGTATGTCTTGGCGTCTATTGTCTCGTAGCCATACGAACCAAATGCGCCAGCACATGTTCTGTCAGCAGCGTCGGTATAAAGACCGAACTTCATGCCGTTCTTGTGAACATAGTCGGCAACAGTCTTCAGACCGTTCGGGAAGCGTGATGCGTTAGGCTGCGGTGTGCCGTCAGCCTTGCGTGTGCCCTGCCAGAGGTCGTCCATCATGATGTGGTTCCAACCGCACTCGTACAGCCCCTTGTTCTGGAAGAGTTCTACGGCCTGCTCAATGATTTTCTGTGAGATGTTGCCCTGAACCGAGTTCCAAGAGAGCCAGCCCATGAACGGAACGGGGTGCTGCAGAGAGCTTGATACGGTGAGTGTAACATCCTCCGATGTTGTCTCGCCGTCTACAGTAACGTTAATCTGATAAGTGTACACGCCTTCTTCAGCAACTACGCCCTCTACGATATTGCGGGCTGCGTTCCATGTAAGACCTGCAGGCAGATTGCTTACAGAGAGCTGAGCGCCAGTAACGGTAGAGCGAACCTTCTGCATGAAGCGAACGTTAGGCTGCGAGAACACGGTTGTAGCACAAGCGAGCTTTGTGGTGAGCTCCTCTGCGCTCACGATGCACGGACGTGTAGAGTTCTGATCCTGGAACACGAGGTAAGCGTTAGCCCAGTCGACATGGTCGCAAGTGTTTGTGCCGTCGTTGCCGTTTGATGTCTCAAGATAGAGATACTTCCAACCGCTGAGGTTGTCAGCGTGGATGTCTACCGACTGGTTCGAGAAGCGGTTGATAGTACCCTTAGCCACATCCTCTGTAGCACCACCTTCAGCCTTTACGTAAACATGATAATCGAAGTTGCCAGCCTCCTTCACCTCGTCGTCAACGCCGAGCACGGTGTGGAAGTCGGTAACCGATCCGTTTAGCTTGATGATAATCTGCGACGGTCCGTGTGTGCCCACTCCGCTCTCGTACACCTTGCCACCGACGGTGATATTGTTGCCGTCGATGCTCTTGTCCTTCTTCGGAGTGTGGTTCTCCCAACCGCACTTTGTCTTTTCTATTTCGAGAGAAGACAGACGGATGTATTCCTGACCCAAAGGAGCGTCAGGGATAGTAACTACGTTAGAACCTCCCTGCCACATATCAGTCTCGTTGATGAGCTGCGGAGCTGTGCCAGCGTACTTGAAGTAAGCGTCGCCGAGATCCACGTGGTCGCCCCAAGCCTCTTCGCCCTTGTCGAAGTTGAGAATAAGATACACTGCGCCAGTAAGGTCAACATCAATCGTTGTGCCAGCAGCGTCGTTGACCGTGATAGTGCCACTCTTTACAGTCGTAGCCTGTTTGCTGCTGTTGTAAGTAGTGACAGTGTAGTCAACGATGCCGTGCTTAGCCTGATTAGGTGCTGCTGCATCAATACCGAAAATAGCGTGAAAACTTTTGGCACCATTCACCTTCACCACAAATTTTGAAGGAGCATGTGTGCCTACACCCGTTGTGTAGGTGTTGCCGGCTATAATAAGCGGTGTACCAAATGTAGCCTTGTCGGCATACACCTTATTCTTATTATCGTCGTTGAAATAAGTGACAGTAGTCAGGTCGAGCGAACTCAACAGACATACGTCATTGCCAGTTGGGGGGGTTTCGCGGCGGCAACAGAGTTTCTGACTATTTGCTTAATTGCAGAATAATTTGTAATTTAGCAGCACAAAACCGAACAGTTCACTGAGAACATAAATATACTACGAACAGATGATGAGACACCTGAAACCATACCAATACTTATTTGCTGCGACAGTCGTCTCGCTGCAAATACCAGCATTTGCCACTGCTCAGGTGCAGGAGCTGAACGTGCAGCGCGACACAATCCCCACATACTTGAAGGTGCAGAACAAAGGTATCGTAAACAATGCCCTCGACGTGTTGAACGGCAATGCAGCCGGTGTTAACGTTACTTCGAACGGCATGGACCGTATGGCGCAGCTCTCGTCTGTGCGAGTGCGCGGAACCACATCTATAGTCGGAGGCAACGATCCTCTCGTCATCATCGACGGCGTGACAAGTGACATCGCCACGCTCTCCACCATTTATCCTGCCGACATCGAGAGTTTCTCGGTGCTGAAGAATGCCGCAGAGACCGCACTCTACGGATCGCGCGGTGCGTCGGGCGTTATCGAGGTGAAGACAAAGAGGGGCACAGGCAAAGGGTTCCAAATATCTTATGAGACAAATATCGGACTGGAAGCCATGTCAAAGAAACTCGACATGCTGTCGGCTGACGAATATCTTGCTACTGCCAAACGCCTCGGGGTATATGCCAACAACGGTGGATACAAAAACAACTTCTACGACATAATCACCCGAACCGGCTTCGTACAGAACCATTACCTGGCTTTCAGCGGTGGCTCGGAGCAGTCGAACTATCGTGCGTCGTTCGGCTATATCGACCATAATACCATCATAAAGACCAAGGATTACAACAATTTTGTGGCAAAGATAGATGTCACGCAACATGCTTTCGACAACCGTCTCGTCGGCGACTTCGGTGTGTTCGGCTCTACGTACAAGAACAACGACATCTTCGACCCGCAGATGCTGTTCTACTCCGCTGCATGTCAAAACCCTACTTACCCTGCCGGACGCGACGCCAACGGCAACTGGACAAAGAACGGTTCTGCATATCGTATCAATCCGCCTTCTGCCGTACTTGCCGAACGTAGCGACCAGAAGGAGATGTACTTCAATACCCATATGCGACTGCTCTACAAGCTTGCGCCGTCGCTCAATCTGTCGGCATTCGGCAGCTACTCGTACACCTCCAACGAGAACTCTGAGTTCTGCCCCACATGGGTGTGGGCGCAGGGCAACGTATATCGCGGCGAGTTCAAGAAACAGGAGTATCTCGGCAATGTCTCGCTCGATTATGCCCATACCTGGGGCATCCACTCGCTGTCTGCCGGACTCTCCACCGAATATCATTACCTGGAACGCACGGCGTTCTGGACACGCGCCAAGGGCATAACAACAAACGAGTTCGGCTACGACAACATCGGAGCCACTGCGTCGCGTCCGTATGGCGCTACGGGCAGCATCTACGAAGACCAGTCGCTGGCGTCGGTCATGGCAAACGTCTCCTACACATTATATAATAAGTATAAGCTGACGCTCACTATGCGTGGCGACGGTTCGTCTATGGTGGGCGACGACCATACATGGGGCTTCTTCCCGTCTGTCTCGGCAGAATGGGATATTAAGAAGGAGCGCTTCTTAAGCGGTTTTGACGGAATAAGCACTCTGAAACTGCGTTCAGGCTACGGACGCTCGGGCAATCTGGGCGGCATATCTGCCTATACCACAATGAACAACGTGCAGCAGACGGGCATCGTACCCGTCAACAACACGCCAACTGTGACACTCGGCACCATACGCAACAACAACCCCGACCTGAAATGGGAGACAAAGTCGACGTTCAATATCGGTGGCGAGATTGGACTGTGGCACAACCGCCTTATGCTTACCGCCGAATACTACTACTCGAAGACTACCGACATGCTCTATTCCTACGACGTGCCCGTGCCGCCGTTTGCCTACGACAAGCTGTTGGCAAACATTGGCGCTATGTCAAACCAGGGTCTTGAGATCGGTTTCTCTATAGCTCCGGTGCAGACAAAGGATATAGACCTAAACGTGAGCATGAACCTCTCGTTCCAGAAGAATAAGTTGCTGTCGCTCTCTGGTAACTATAACGGCATGAATATGTCGGCTGCCAACATCACAGCCATCGGTTCCATAGACGGAGCCGGACAGAACGGCGGTGACAACAACCATGTGCTCTACCAGATTGTAGGACAGCCTTTGGGCGTGTTCTATCTGCCCCATTGCACCGGACTCTACAAGGACGAACAGGGCACAATGAAGTATAGGATAGAAGACCTCGACCGCAACGGCACCATCGACTTCGGCGACGGTGGCGACCGACGCATCTGCGGACAAGCCACGCCAAAGGCAACGCTCGGCTCTAACATATCGCTGCGCTACAAGAACTTCTATATGTCGCTGCAGATGAACGGAGCCTTCGGACACAAGATCTTCAACGGTACGGCATTGGCATACAACAACATGTCGTCGTTCCCGATATACAACGTGATGAAAGGTGCGCCCGAACGCAACATCGTCGACCAGAACGTGTCCGACTATTGGCTCGAACGTGGCGACTATCTCAACTTCGAGTATCTCACCGTCGGCTACAACGTGCCGGTGAAGAGCAACATAGTGCGCTCGTTGCGTGTGTCGTGCAGTGTCAACAACCTCGCCACCATCACGTCGTACAGCGGACTGACACCGATGATCAACTCGTATGTTGTCAACTCGTCAATGGGCATCGACGACAAACGCTGCTATCCTACGTACCGAACCTACTCCATAGGAGTGAGCGTGCAATTCTAAACATTCCGAAATGTTTTCACCAACGTAACGATTAACGACTATGAAACATAGATTCTTCGCATTGTCTGTTCTCGCCCTTTCGCTCTCGCTGACGAGTTGTCTCGACGAAACACCAAAAGACCAGTTGCCGGAGCAGAATATTTACGACTCTGCCAACAGCCTGTACGTCAACGCCGTAGCTTCGCTGTACAACTACATCGGTGCACACGAGGAGGGCGAAGGCTTGCAGGGCACATGTCGCGGCATATACGACTACAACACGCTGACCACCGACGAGGCTATCATGCCCATACGCGGCGGCAACTGGTATGACGGCGGACTCTGGCAAAACATGTACAACCATACATGGACTGCCACCGACACCGATCTGTACAACGTTTGGAAATATCTCTATAAGGTTATCGTTCTCTCCACAAAGTCGCTGGAGACGATAGATCAGTACAAGGCGCTGCTTACTGACCGGCAGCGTGACGAGTACAAGGCGGAAGTGAGAGCCGTTAGAGCCATGTTCTACTATTATGCTATGGACATGTTCGGACGCATCCCCATACTTGAGTCGACTGCGCAAAAGACTGCCGACATACGTCAGAGCGAGCGCAGCGAAGTGTTCGGCTATATCGTGAACGAGCTGCAGACCGTGGCACCGCTTCTGCCTCTTGAGCACAGCAATCTGCAGGGCAACTACTACGGTAGGGTGACGCGTCCGGTGGCATGGTTCCTGCTTGCCAAACTCGCCCTCAACGCCGAAGTGTACACCGACAACAACTGGACCGACGCGTCACGGCCCGACGGCAAGACGATAATGTTCGACATCGACGGCACACAGAAGAACGCATGGCAGACCTGCGTCCACTACTGCGACCTGATAGCAGCTGCCGGATATTCGCTCGAGAGCGAATATGCAAGCAACTTCGCCGTGCACAACGAAAACTCGAAGGAGAACATATTCACCATTCCGTTGGACAAGATGCTCTATCTGAACGAGTTTCACTATCTTTTCCGCTCGCGCCATTACGCACACGGCGGTGCATACGGCGGAGCTTCAGAGAACGGCACATGCGCCACGCTGCACACTATGGCTGTGAACGGCTACGGCACAGCCTCGCCCGACACGCGCCTCGAACTTAACTTCTACACGGGTAGGGTAGAGGTGGACGGCAAGTATGTAACCCTCGACGACGGCACGCCGCTCCAGTACATGCCGCTCGCCGTCGAGCAGAACCTCACGGCAAGCAAATACATCGAGACGGCAGGAGCACGCATGAAGAAGTATGAGGTAGACCGCACAGCCTACTCCGACGGACGTATGCCCGACAACGACATCGTGCTCTACAGATACGCCGACGTGCTGCTGATGAAGGCAGAGGCAAAGGTGAGAAACGGAGAGACGGGCGACGAGCAACTCAACGCCGTGCGCTCGCGTGCCGGAATGCCCTCGCTTGCAGCCACACTCGCGAACATCCTCGACGAACGTCTGCTCGAACTCGTGTGGGAAGGCTGGCGCCGACAGGACATGATACGCTTCGGCACCTACTGCGAGCCGTACGACATCCACACACCGTCAGCCGCCGACAAGAAGGGATATACTATAGTATTCCCAATACCGGAAAAAGCACGCGAACTGAACCCTAATCTCGCGCAAAACCCTGGATATTAATAAAAAGCGATGCCGACACTACAGATGTCCTATTGTGCAAATAAAAAACAAATAATGAATAATTCGTGAAATGAAAACAAAAAAATACCTCAAAATAGGTATAGTATAATTCTTTTTTTGTAATTTTGTAAGCGTAAAGGGGGTGAGACGTAAAAGTTTATGCCGCTTTCGTAGAAAAGACTTTACACATTAATAATTTAAATTATTATAACCGATTATGATTTATTCAAAAGAAGTAGACAACATGTGCGTTGTCGCAAAGGGTCCTAACCACGGACCGGCTCCAATTCCTGAGGAAGGAAAATGGATTTATGCCAAGGAGATTAAGGATATTTCTGGCTATACTCACGGTGTGGGTTGGTGTGCTCCGCAGCAGGGTGCCTGTAAGCTGTCTCTGAACGTTAAGGACGGCGTTATCCAGGAGGCTCTCGTTGAGACTATCGGTTGCACCGGTATGACTCACTCAGCAGCTATGGCTTCTGAGATTCTCCCGGGCAAGACAATCCTCGAGGCTCTGAACACTGACCTCGTTTGCGATGCTATCAACACAGCTATGCGCGAGCTCTTCCTCCAGATTGTTTACGGACGTACACAGAGCGCATTCTCTGAGGGCGGTCTCGTAATCGGTGCTGGTCTTGAGGACCTCGGCAAGGGTCTGCGCTCACAGACAGGTACTCTCTACGGTACAGTAGCTAAGGGTACACGCTACTTGGAGCTCACAGAGGGCTACATCACACGTCAGTTCCTCGACAAGGACAACCAGGTTTGCGGTTATGAGTATGTTCACCTCGGCAAGATGATGGAAGCTATCAAGAACGGTATGGACGCTAACGAGGCTGTGAAGAAGTTCACTGGCTCTTACGGTCGTACAACTGCCGAGCAGGGTGTTGTTAAAGCAATTGATCCACGTAAAGAATAATAAGGAGATACACAACTATGATTAGAAAAGTAAGTTACGAAAGTCAGGAGCGCCGCGAGGCTCAGGTTCTTGCCGCTCTCAACGCTGAGGGAATCAAGAGCCTTGAAGAGGCTAACGAGATTTGCGAAGCTGCAGGTGTTGACCCTTATCAGATGTGTGAGGACACACAGCGCATCTGCTTCGAGAACGCAAAGTGGGCATACGTTGCAGGCGCAGCCATCGCTATCAAGCGTGGCGTTAAGACAGCAGCTGACGCTGCTGAGGCAATCGGTGTAGGTCTGCAGGCATTCTGCATCCCTGGTTCTGTAGCTGACGACCGCAAGGTAGGTCTCGGCCACGGCAACCTCGCTGCTCGTCTTCTCCGCGAGGAGACACAGTGCTTCGCTTTCTTGGCAGGTCACGAGTCATTCGCAGCTGCTGAGGGCGCTATCAAGATTGCAGAGATGGCAAACAAGGTTCGCAAGAACCCGCTGCGCGTTATCCTCAACGGTCTTGGCAAGGACGCTGCTCAGATCATCAGCCGCATCAACGGCTTCACATACGTTAAGACAGAGTTCGACTACTACACAGGCGAGCTGAAGGTAGTAGACCGCATCGCTTACTCAGACGGTCCGCGCGCTAAGGTTAACTGCTACGGTGCTAACGACGTTCGCGAGGGCGTTGCTATCAACTGGAGCGAGGACGTAGACGTATCAATCACTGGTAACTCTACAAACCCGACACGTTTCCAGCACCCGGTAGCTGGTACATACAAGAAGGAGCGTATCCTTGCAGGTAAGCCTTACTTCTCAGTTGCTTCAGGTGGCGGTACAGGCCGTACACTCCACCCGGACAACATGGCAGCAGGTCCTGCTTCTTACGGTATGACTGATACTCTCGGTCGTATGCACTCTGACGCTCAGTTCGCAGGTTCTTCTTCAGTACCTGCTCACGTAGAGATGATGGGCTTCCTCGGCATGGGTAACAACCCGATGGTAGGTGCTTCTGTAGCTATCGCCGTTGCTATCGACCTCGCACTGAACAAGAAGTAATTCTTCGCTCTTAGAAGGTTTACATAATATGACGACTCCTATAGTCCGCAAGGATTATGGGAGTCGTTTTTTTTATTTTAACTTGAAAAGCGCACGAGGTTTCAAATGAAAAGTATATATTTGCATTTAAATACTAATTACTTGCAATGGAGACAATGAACTTTAAATCATACGAAAGGGTATAGTTATGTTAGACTTCTTATTATGGAACAAAATAGCACGTATCATTGCGCAGTTAGCTGATACTCTGCATATATCAACAGACAGAGCATTGCAGATATTCTATGACTCTGACATCTGCCGTATGCTTCATGACAAAGACCTCGGGCTGCATCTGATGAGCGACACTTATATTGTTAACGACTTGATAGCGGAGCTGAGGAATAAGCAATAGAAAAATATGGATAAAGGGCAATTTCTGTTATATCAAACGCCTGACGGCGATTCGCAGATAGAGGTGAAGCTGCAGAACGATACCGTCTGGCTCTCGCTTGACCAGATGGCTGAACTGTTCCAGCGCAACAAATCCACTATTTCACGACACGTAAAGAATGTGCTGGAAGATGGGGAGTTAGAGGAAAAATCAGTTGTTGCATTTTTTGCAACAACCACCAAACATAAATACTCCTCCATAATCGCATCTTGATTATGGAGGAGTTTCTTGTTTTTCGACTCTTAAGGAGATTCTGGAGTATTTGTTTGTTTAATCCTCCCAACTTTTCTTGGGTGCTTTAGGTATGCTACCAGTATATTTTAATGAAGTCAGGGTAGTTGTGGTGTTGGCGATGGCATTATCTTCCTCATCTCCTGATATAATATAGAGGGGATCGATTGTAATTGTGTATTTGTCACCATCCTTTGTTATCACAAGCTTACCACTCTTGCTGCCGTCTCTCTCAATATAGGTACCCTCTGGGTCTGTTTGCGAGAAGTTCAAGCCACCCGAAAGATCATAGTCGCTAAATGTTCCAGTGGGTAAGGCATTTTCGCTACCCTCGGCTAAGAAGCCTAAGTAGAACATAGACATCTTTTTCGGGAGTTTGCCTGCATAAAAATTGAAGTCAAAGAATTCCAACTGATAATAATGCTTACCATTGCTTATACTTGAGTTCTCGTCGTCAATGTTCCAATATACGTATCCGAAGGTTGCTGTCTGTCCTTCAACCTTGATGCTAACTTTAGAACTGTTGCCGCCTCCATTTTCCTCATCGTCGTCACTACAAGATGTAAGTGCTAATGGCAGAGCCATTACCAATGCCATAGCAAACATTAAAAACTTTTTCATAAGTGTTGTGTTTTTAGTTAATATATTGTGTTATTGTGATGCAAATGTATAAAAAATAGATGATATATTGTTACTTCTGATTACTTTTTTTATCAAGAAACGTGCTGATAATGGTGGCTTAAAACCTTTGAAAATGATTGATTTTGACGTTTAGTCCATCCTCAAAACCGATTAGTCATAAATACAATACGTTCATGTTGATAGGGTTAAAAAAATATAATGAGACTTAAAAACGCAACGAGTTTGTACAGGTGTATTTAGAATGAGCAGAATATAAAAGAAAAGCTATATATTTGCATTTGTTGTTGTAAGAATAGATACTATTGCTACTAATAAAAATCGAGTAGCTGAAAAAATCTACCATATCTTCCATTTTCGCCGTAACTCGCACATTATTAACACAATAAAGGCTGGCAGATAACTTCAGAAACGGGTTATCTGCCAGCCTATCTTCCAGCTTATGGCTGGTTATCTTCCAGTCTAAACGATTTATCTTCCAACCTCAGCATTTCTTTTAAATTAGGTTGATACCTAAACATAGGTTGTTGCCACGCTGCGACAATGAAGTTTCGGTAGCGTGGCAATGTTGTTTCGGTAGCGTGGCAATGTTGTTGTAGTAGCGTGGCAATGTTGTTTCGGTAGCGTGGCAACACTCTTTTTCCTAACTTCGTCATTGCGTCACCCAATATTAAGTGACGCAAAAATACAAAATATTGTTTATCAACAAGTTCTAAAATCACATTATTTGTTGCAATCTTTTTTCTTGAATTTCTTCATAAGGTTTTGTGTTGACATTCGCATATCCCAAATGTCAACAAGCAAAATAACCTTTGACGTTTCTTCGTATCTATAGATGATTTTGAAGTTTTTTCTAAATATGATACTTCTGTATCTATGTGATAGTTTTTTCAGAAGAGGCTCTTCTGGAGAAGAGGTCGGATAATTAGCTAAGCGCCTTGTGATATTGGTAAACTCTTCTGTGAACTTTCTTAATGTAGTCTTGCCATATTCGTTTAGAGTGTATGTCGCAATATCGCGATAAACTTCTTTGAAAGGCGTAAGTAGAAGTATCTTTACCATAATTGTTCAGCTTTGAGTTCCTCTGCGAAATCTTCAAGTGTCATAGCTGTTTGGTTTTGAGCGTATTCCTTTTCTGCCTCTTCCACTCTGCTGGTGGCTTCTTCTTCAGATGCAGGTCCAAATAGAGGTTCTGAAACCATCTTCGGCGTATCTTCTACCACATTGTATTCTTTGTTCTGTGTGGCTTGTTGTTTTTTGATTGCAGATTCGTGAAGTTTTTCTGCAAGCCAAAGTTCGTTGCTTGCACTCAGCGACATTGACTGAATGAACTTCCACAGATTGTTTAATGTTATAGATATCATATCTTGTTGCTTTATATTACTGATGTTTTTGCAAATCTACTCATTATTTCGTTTACTACCAATTTTTTGTTCCAAAAACAGCCGATAGTTATGCTTATTGCTTTGGTTAAACGTAGTAGTCTTAAAAAATTAGCCGCGTTGCGGTAATGATGTGTCCACGCTGCGGTAATCGGATAACCAACGTGCGGTTGGGATATAAAAAGCAAATAGGCTGGAGACAAACGCTGTTGTTGCATTGTTTCCAGCCTATTTCGTATTGTAAAGAGTCTTGTTTTATGTTATAAAGAGTCTTGTTTTATGTAATAAAGAGTCTTATTTCGTATTGTATGGAGTGGGGCAGAGCCGCCGTTTTACTCCATCAAGTCCTCTCCGAGGTGGGTCGTCTGCTCGCGTTTCATGCGCTCTTCCACCTCGCGCGGCTTTGTGGCGTAGGTGATCATGCGGATAGAGTCGTTGTAGCTGACATACTTCCAGAGCCAGTTGAGCAGCACCATCACCTTGTTCTTCACGCCGAGGATAGAACGCAGGTGGACGACGAGCCACAACACCCAGGCGAAGAAGCCCTGACTGCGGAACTTGCCTATCTCCACGACCGCTTTGTTGCGTCCGATGGTAGCCATCGAGCCGAGGTTCTTGTAGCGGAATGCGGTGAGAGCGCTGCTGTCTGCGCCCTGGTTGATGAGTTTGAGGTTCTTGGCGAGGTTCTTAGCCTGCTGTATAGCCACCTGCGCCACCTGCGGATGTCCGTTCGGGTATGCCGCGTCGGAGGTTTGCAGACACTGGTCGCCGATGGCGTACACGTCGTTGAGTCCAGGTATGCGGTTGTATTCGTCAACCTTGAAGCGGAAGCCGCGGCCCATGTGGCTCTCGTCGATGCCGGGCATGGCGTTGGCTCTGATGCCCGACACCCAGAGGAACGTACGTGTAGGTATCTCGGTGCCGTCCTTCATGATGACCTTGTGGTCGCGGTAGTCGGTCACCATCTTGCCGAACTGTATGTCTACGCCCATGCTCTTGAGGAACTCGTACGCTTTCTGCGACGACTCCTGCGAGAGTCCGGCAAGCAGGCGGTCGCCTGCCTCGATGAGGTATATGTGCATCAGCGACGAGTCCATGTCGGGGTAGTCGTACGGTATGACGTAGCGTCTCATTTCTGCAAGCGCGCCGGCAATCTCTACGCCCGTTGCGCCGCCGCCCACGATGACGACGTTGAGCAGTTCCTGGCGTTCCTCCTCAGTGGCGCAGGTGAGAGCGCGCTCGAAGTTGGAGAGCAGGGCGTTGCGCAGGCCCATTGCCTCGGGCACCGTCTTCATCGGTATTGCCCACTCCTCAATGTTCTTGTTGCCGAAGAAGTTGGTCGTAGCACCGGCAGCCAGCACGAGATAGTCGTAGTCGATTTTGCCGATGGAGGTCTGCAAAATCTTCTTCTCGGTGTCTACCATACGAGCCTCTGCCATGCGGAAATAGAAGTCTTTGCGCTTGCGGAATATCTGTCGGAAGGGGAATGAGATGCTGCTCGGGTCGATACCTGCCGACGCTATCTGATAGATAAGCGGTGGAAACTGGTGGAAGTTGTTCTTGTCGATCAGCACTACCTGCATACCCGACCCGTAGAGGTCTTCTGCAAGGCGCAGTCCGCCGAGTCCGCCACCAACGATTACTACTCTTTTCTTCTGATTTCTCTGGATATTGATGCTCATATTGCTTATAAAATAGGTTTGTTTAGTTACTCTTTCTGACAGCGAAGTTAGTCATTTCGGAGTATACTTCTTGATTCTTTTCTGCTATATTTTGTGGAAACGATTGCGGAAACGTTCCCAATTTATGCAAACGTTTGCAATGTGTTGTGTGGTTATCTTGAATTGCACTACAAAGTTACTGCATTTTTATTGAAATATGTGTTACGTTCGCCCTCCGACCGCGATTTCATGCTTTATATCAAGAGTTATTCGGCTGATGAGACTGGAAGATAGGCTGGAAGATAACTCGATTAGCAGAACATCTTCCAGCCTTTATTGTGCTTGTACTGTGAGAGTTGCGGCGATTCTGGGAGATATGGCAGATTTTTTTGCATACCTTATATGAATATATAAGTGAAAATAACTATCTTTGCATGCGTTTCTGGATTTTATATACTTATTTAATTGAAATATATATGAGAAACACATACTTAGGTTTATTAGGATTCTTTTTTGTGTCGCAGCAGATGGCAGCGCAGACCGACAGCGTAGCCGATACACGTGAGCTGAAAGCCGTGGTTGTGAAAGCTACGAACGGCATCAAGTCGAGATTTCGGGTTGACAACGCCGAGATAATAGGGCAGGGACAACTGATACGTGCGGCTTGCTGCAATCTGGGCGAGTCGTTCACAGCCAATCCGTCGGTAGACGTGAGCTACAGCGATGCTGCCACCGGCGCCAAGCAGATAAAGTTGCTCGGACTGAGCGGCACGTACGTGCAGATGCTCACCGAGAACGTGCCCAACCTGCGAGGCGCAGCCCTGCCATACAGCTTAGGTTATGTGCCGGGTCCCTGGATGCAGTCGATACAGGTGAGCAAGGGAGCGTCGAGCGTGAAGAACGGATACGAAAGCACAACGGGTCAGATTAATATAGAGTTTCTGAAGCCGCAAGGCACCGACGGCGTGCGTGCGAACGTCTATCAGGACAACGAACTGAAAACGGAGGTGAACCTCGACGGAAGCGTTCATCTCAACGAGCGCCTTTCTACCGCAACACTTCTACACTTCGAGAACCGACAGATGGACCACGACGGCAACGGCGACGGCTTTATGGATATGCCGAAGTTGCGCCAGTATAACCTGATGCACCGCTGGGCGTATGTGTCGCCACGCTGGATCAGTCAGCTGATGCTGCGCGGCTTGCACGACGAGCGCAATGGAGGGCAGAGCCGTAAGCACTCGGCAGCCTCTTCGTCAGAACCTCTCTACACAACTGCGGTGAAGACCAACCGCTACGAGGCATTGTGGAAGAACGGCTTTACGCTGAACGCCGACCATAACACGTCCGTCGCACTTATGCTGCATGGATCGTGGCACGACGCAGACAACATATTCGGACGCACCGAGTATGATGTAACCCAGAAGAACGGATATGCGCAGCTGATGTTCGAAACCGACATAACGGAGCATCACAACCTGAGCGTCGGTGCATCGCTCAACCACGACTGTTACGACGAACGCTTCAATCCGTTGGGCACACTGGCACGAGCTGAGAGCACGGTTACTAAGGAGACGACACCGGGTGTGTATGCACAATATACATATAAGTTGGGCGAGAAGCTCACTGTTATGCCTGGCGTGCGTTGGGACCATTCGAACCATTACGGCGGTTTCTTCACACCGCGTCTGCACGTAAAATACTCTCCGAACAGCATCGTCACGCTCCGCACCTCGGTGGGCAAGGGCTATCGCTCGCCACATGCTCTGGCAGAGAACGTGTCGCTCTTGGCAAGTGGCAGAGAGATATTCGTATCGCCCGACCTAAAACAGGAGGAAGCATGGAACACGGGCGCTTCGTTGGGCTTCAACATACCGCTCTTCGGCAGAAATCTGGAGCTGAACGCAGAGTATTACTACACCGATTTCGTCAATCAGATGATAATGAACTTCGACGGAGCGAGTGGACAGCACACGCTTCGCTTCGAGAACCTCGACGGCAAGAGCTATAGTCACACCTTTCAGGTTGATGCTACATACGCACTGTTCAGCGGCATGACAGCCACAGCCGCCTTCCGCCTTAACGACGTGAAGTGTACCTACGACGGCAGTCTGCGACAGAAGCCCCTCACTTCGCGCTACAAAGGCTTGCTCACGCTCTCGTATAAGACGCCGCTCGAACTGTGGCAGTTTGACGTGACGGGTCAGCTAAACGGTGGCGGCGAGCTGTACGACCAGAGTAGCTATCCTGCCTACTTCCAGTTGCAGGCGCAGGTGACTAGGGAGTTCCATCACTTCAGTCTGTACTTAGGTGGCGAAAATCTCACCAACTATAAGATTGACGACCCGATACGCCATGCACATCACCCGTGGAGCGCAGCGTTCGATGCCACACAAGTGTGGGGACCCGTTACGGGAGCGATGGCATACGTAGGAGTACGCTTCAAACTTGAGAAGTTATAGTAACCAATATATAGTAACCAATATAAAATAAGGATAATATGAAAAAGAATCTTTTAATGGCATTTATGCTCATGCTTGCCGGCAACAGCTTCGCACAGACAGCAGCCGACACATTGGTAGTAACAACGCAACCGCAGATGCACTGCGAGAACTGTGAGAAGAAGATAAAGAGCAACATCCGCTTTGTGAAAGGCACAAAGAAAATCGCAACCTCTGTGGACGACCAGAAAGTGACAATCGTGTACGACGGCAGAAAGGCCAAATACGACGACTATGTTGAGGCTTTCAAGAAAATAGGTTACGAGATAAAGAAGAAATAAAAGCCACCACAGCCCTCTCCATGCAAGGAACAGATTGAGGTAAGAACCTTTGTTACATAACGACTTTGTTAAGATCTTCTACAAACTGGCAGTACAGTTTGTGGGAGATTTTTTCGTTTGCCGACATTATTCGTAGTGGATGCGGATTGAATCCTTCACGATAGGGCGGATGGTTGTGGTCGAATTCGTTGACGACCATTCCCAGACGCTCGTAGAAGTGCTGGCGTGATATTGAAATATCATCAACAGGAGGGTCTATCTCAAGTATCACGGTCTTTCCTTCCTGCTTTGCTGAAGCAATAAAGCAGCGGAGTATCCGGCTGCCTTCGCCCCTGCCTCTTCTTGCGGCGGCAATTGCAAAATGCTCTATATAACAATAGGTGTCGAATTCCCAACAACCAATAAAACCTACAAACTCGCTGCTGTCATCTGTATAAGCAATGAGATGATAGCGTGAATCGGCAAAAGCTTCCTCTTGCTGAGTGTCTGTACGCTGCTCGAAGATGGGGAAACTTGTTGTGTAAACAGAATGGAATGCAGCATAAAGTTCGTGAGATGTGGAATTGATAATTGTATTGTTCATGTTTGTTTTTCTGCAAAGGTATATTAAATAGTTGAAAATTGAGAGTTTAGAGTTGAGAGTTATGATATGTAATGCAGCTGTAATATATAGCTAACACTTTGTGGCAGTGGTAATCATAACTCTCAACTCTCAATTCTCAACCTGAAAAACTCTCAATTCGTTACAGTCTCTCGCAGAACTCAATCTTCTCCTTGTTGGGTCCTTCGATTGTGAAGAACTTCACGCCGTTCTCCCAGAAAGGCAGACCGTTGACCTTGGTGTCGAGCATCTTCAGTCCGGCACGCTGCACGACCTTAAACAGCTCGTCGATGTTCTTCACGTCAATGGCTATGTGGTCGATGGCACCGCACGCCATAGCCGCCTGATGGTTCTGATAGGTCTCAATCACGAGATTGTGGAGCTGAAGGAACGCCACCTCCTCTGCACCGTTCACGGTGCGAAGGGCTACCTCAAAACCCAGTGTGAGGTAGAAGTTGATAGTCTCCTCAATGTTGTTTGTCGGGATACCGATGTGCTGTACGCCCGTTGTGAAGTCTTTAATGTTCATTGTGTGTATTGTTTTTAAAAATTATGGTTTCGCTTTTCCGAGTGAGTCGTTCGATTTAAAGATGTATCAGCTGTGCGCCAATCTGAAAGTAAGCCTTCTCCGACTGCGGATTCCACATGCCCATAGCGTGTACCGGCACCGTGTACGAACCTATCTTCAGGTCGTAGCTCACCTTCAGCTGAGTATGCACCACGCCCGATGTCTCGCCGTAGAAGTTCTGCTTCTCGCCAGCCTTGTTCAGAGCGAACGCTCCGCCCACACCAGCGTCCACTTGCCATCTGTCCTTCTTGTAGACGGGATATTCGGCGTAGACGAATGTAGAGTATTTCTGCTCTGTGTTATCCGCAGACCGGTCGCGTCCGAACATAATGGTCGACCAGCTTAGCAGCAGCGGAAATCGAGGCTGTTGGAAGCGGTAGTTGAGCGTGCAGTTGAGGAAGCGTCCCGTCTGGTGTGCCTTATAGTTGAAGTATTGGCGGTTGTTGTACGTAGCGCCCGGCGAGAAGTTGTATGTGTCCATAGCGCAGAACTCGAAGCCTGCGCCGCGGAGCGTTACGTAGTGGTTGAACTCCTTGTAGTCGCCTTGTGTGTTGGTGCCACCCCACAGTCCGAGTGTGGCGTGTCCTGCGCCGAACGTATAGCTAAGGTCGGTGAGGATGAGGCAGCCGTCAGCCACCTCCATACCACGCCAGAGATGGTTGTTCTGTAAGTCGGCAGTGAGATGAATCTGAGCAGAAGCTGTCTGGCATAACGACGAAGCCGCAAGGCACATGGCAGAAGCCAAAATGGAAGTCTTAAAATGTTTCATTTGCAAGGTTTAGGTTTTTATTATTAATACTTTACGCTTGCAAATTTACGCTATACAGAAAAGGTCTCAAAGCAAAAATAATCCTTGTTTCTTGGGAACGTTTGCGGTAACGTTCCCATTTTGCGCAAACGTTCCCAAAGGTTTCATTCTATACATGCATCGTATCTCCTAATGCAATGCAGTACATTAAGAGTGATGTCTATGCTTCCAACAGAATATTTAATGCTTACCTATATAATTCATATAGACAAAAAAAGAAGCGTTTAATTTTGTCATCTCGACAAATATTAGTATTTTTATAGTGCTTAAAAACAAATACTCCATCCGCGACAAGCAGATCACCATGTTTAGGATGTACAAGGTGCTGTGTGGCGGATGGTAGTGATGCTTTAATCTGTCTTATTTTGCGGGCTTCTGCTCAAGGTCTACAATCACCTTCATTGAAGTCTCGCGGTGCGAGTCGATATACTTGTATGCGTCGTCGTACTCCTCAAATGCGAAGCGGTTGCTTACGAGCGGCTTGAGGTTTACGATGCCGCGCGACACATAGTCGATGGCTGTCTGATAGTCCTCGTGGCGGTACATCATCGAGCCGATGAGTCGGAGCTCGTGCTCGCCGAGGTGGAACATGCTGAGTGCGGGGTCTTTAGCGAAGACAGCCACTACAACGATGTCGCTGCCTTTCTCTATGGTCTCCATGAGCGAGCGTATCGATGCCTCAACGCCAGCCACCTCGAAGCCCACCTGATAGCCCTCGTCGCCGAAGAGTTCCTTTGCAGCCTCCTTCAGCGGGCGCTTTGTGATGTTCAGCGTGTCGGCGATGCCGCATTCGCGAGCCTTTTCAAGACGCAGGTCGCTGACATCGGTGATGAGTACGCGCTTTGCTCCGCGTGCCTTGCAGAACTGGGCTACGAGGTTGCCGATGGTTCCGGCTCCGCTCACCACTACGTTCTTGCCCTTCACGTCGGTGCGGTTGCTTGCATGTGCGCCTACAGCCGCCGGCTCAATCATTGCGCCGAAGTCGAGGCTCATGCCTTCTGGCAGTTTCACTACGCGGTCGTCGTCGATGACGAAGAAGTCCTGTGCGCAGCCGTCAGCCTGGAAAGCCTGCACGCGCAAATGTTCGCATACGTTATACTGTCCGCGCTTACAAGGGTTGCACTCGCCGCAAACCAGCTGCGGACGAGCTGTGATGTTGTCGCCCGGCTTGCATACCGTTACAGCGCTGCCGCATGCCACAACAACAGCAGAATATTCATGACCCTGAACTACGGGGTAGAACGTAGCGGGATGGAGTCCGTGGTAAGAGTGAATCTCGCTGCCGCAGATGCCGATGCGCTTGATGTTGACGAGTATCTGGTGCTCCTTGAGGTCTTCTGCCTTAGGTGCTGCTACCTCCTTGAATTCGATGTGCTTGGGTGCTACTAATACTGCTTGTCTCATAGTTGTAATATTTTTATGGATTCTTTATAATTATTGTTTATTTAAGTTTCTCCTTTTTACTCTTTTACTTTTCGCCTTTTTACTTTTTTACTTTTTTACTTTTTAAATGCGTTCCACCTTGTTCTTTATTGCCTTCAGTTCGTCCACAATCTTGTTATAGACGTTGCGGTGGAGCTTGTAGAAGCAGAGGCAGAAAGCTGTGAGCACCCAGAGTGCGCCAGGTATGGTAGAGAAGGTGTGGCGCATGATGGCTATCACGTCGGCGTTCTGTTCTGCGCCAGCCACATATCCTGCTGAGTCGAGCGCCAGGGCGAACATTGCTGTGCCGAGCGCCATGCCCATCTTGTTGGCGAGCGACACAAAGGCATACTGGAAACCGTCGTTGCGTACGCCGGTCTTCCATTCGCCGTACTCTACACAGTCGGGGATGATGGCGTATATAGCTGTGTTGAAGCCCGAGAAGAAGAACCATGCTATAGCCGAGCATACGTAGAACTCGACGGGTGAGGTGTTAGGGCTGAAGAAGTAGAGCAGTGCCATGAACACGCCGCAGAGCAGTGCGAAGACAGCTGCCGCATAGCCCTTGTTGCCGGTCTTGCGGAACATCCACGGGAAGCAGGCTGCGCCAACAATCGACGGCAGAACGATAGCCATTGAGTAGTAGCTGAAGAGCGTAGCCGAGCCTTCTACGTATGTGAAGTAGTAGAGAATGTCGGCGTTGCGTCCGTAGAGAATGAATCCGAAGAGGAACTGTCCGAGGATGGCGAGCTGGTAAGGGCGGTTCTTCAGCACCGACTTCAGCTGCACCGATATGGGAAGTTTCTGTCCTACCGGCACCTCAACCACCTCTTTTGTCTTGCTGAAGCAGAACAGGTGGCAGGCTGCGAAGATAATACCATATATTATAGCCACGGCGAGATAGCCTGACTGTGCGTTGCCTTTTCCGAAGAACGTCACGAGCGGAACGGTGATGATGTTAAGCACGCCGATGGCTATCATTGCGCTTACGGAGCGGCTTGTGTTCAGCTTGGCGCGTTCGTCGATGTCCTGGGTCATTGCGCCGCAGAGAGTGCCGTAGGGAAGGTTTACGCAGGTATATCCGAGCACGAGTATGCAGTAGGTGACAGCCATGTATACAATCTTCGCTGTCTGGCTCCAGTTGGGATGCGCCCAGAACGTGAGTATGAGAACGAGAGCCGTTACGGGAGCGCCGAAGAGCAGCCACGGACGGAAACGTCCCCAGCGCGAGTGGGTCTTGTCGGTAAGTGTTCCGATGATAGGGTCGTTCACGGCATCCCAGATGCGCGATACGAGCATCAGTGTGGCTACGGCACTCATGCCGATGCCGAACACGTCGGTGTAGAAAATCATGAGGAAGTTGCTTACGAACATCCAACTGAAGTTGCATCCTACATCGCCCATGCCATAGGCAAACTTGCTGATGAAAGGCACGTGGCCCTTGCTTGAAGTAGTTTTCATATTTCTTTTAGGTTTTTTGTTATTTTCTGACGCAAAGTTAAGCGTTTCCTGCAAAAGAGAAAAGAGAAAAATATCGGATAATTTGCGCAACCGTTCCCGCAACCGTTCCCGATTGGCGCAATCGTTCCCAATTATAGGCTCCGCGGTGTGCCTAAGCGTACGCAGTCGCAGTTTATGGCTGACATTACTTCTGCATAAGAAAATTTTTTACTAATTTTGCATTATAATTATGTACAGTAACTAAAACCATAAGCAATGTCCAAATACATTACTATAAAAGATATAGCCAACGAACTCGGCATATCCAAGTCTACCGTGTCGCGCGCCCTTTCGGGCGACGCCTCGAACGTGAAGGCGGAAACCATGAAGCTCATCGCCGAGACAGCTCGACGCATGGGCTACCAGCGCAACGAACTGGCGGTGAGCCTGCGCAGGCAAAGCTCGCACAACATAGCTATCATCATCCCCGAGATAGTCACCACGTTCTACATGACCTTCATCGGCCATGCGCAGACCATACTGCGCAAGCATGGCTACAACGTGCTCATCGCTACGTCGAACGAGAATGCCGAACAGGAGCGCTTGAATATAGAGATGATGGAGAAGTGCATGGTTGACGGCATACTTATCAGCGTCTGCGACAAGGAGAAGAATATCGATGTATACCGCCGTGTCATAGGGCGCGGTATACCGATGGTGTTCTTCGACCGCACGCTGGAGTGGGGCGACGCTTCGCAGGTGCGCCTCGACGACTATATCATGTCGTTCTTCATGGTGGAGCAGCTCATACGCAGCGGTTGCAAGCGCATCGTGCACATTGCCGGACCGGCGCACATACGCAACGGCTACGAACGCCTGCGCGGCTACCGCGATGCTCTCGAGAAGTTTCACATAGCCTACGACAAGACGCTCGTGCTGCCTCCAGCGTTGAGCGCCGACGAGGGAAGCGACGTAATGTCTGCCTTTCTTGACAGAAACATTCCGTTCGACGCCGTGTTCGGATTCACAGAAACTGCGCTTATCGGTGCAAAGAACATTATGCAGAAGCGCGGACTGCGCATACCGGCAGACGCCCGCATCTGCTGCATGTCGGGCACAGCGCTCTGCACGCTCGTTTTCCCCACGATAACTGCTGTGGAGCAACCCATCGAACAAATGGCTGCTGAGGCTTGCCGGCTGCTTATGGCTCATGTCGCCGACAGTGCGAAGTGTGCAGAGGACATCGTGCTGCGCGGCGAAATCATAGACCGAGAGTCGACGGCGGTTTAGGTTTTCAACGAAACGATGCTAAAAATCTGTGAAAAGACGTTTGTGTTTGTGTACACATGTTGATTTAAGTCAATAAAGAGGCGAAAATTTGAATGTTTTGCTCTGATTGTTTGCGCAAACAGCAGATTGTTTATACCTTTGCATCGTCAAAAGATTAATAGATTGTTTAGGTTAGTAGTAATAGATTTAGGTTTTTAGTTATTAGGTTTAAAAAAAAATAGGCATGAAGAGGGCAGGAAGCAGATTGATGGTCTTGCAGTCTTTGATGTGCAGTATGCCTAAGCCGGAAGCGGTGATGAGTATGCCGCCGACGAGCGACACTTCGGTGATAAGTTCGTGGGAGATGAGCGACTGCGAGAGCAGTGCTATGCCGTAGATTGACGACATCCATACGAACACAGCGATGCCAGTGAGTGCTATGCCGAAACCGTACGACGAGGCGAGTACCAAAACGGTGACGAAGTTGAGTGTGGCGGCAGTCATGAGATAGGTGTTGTCGTCGTAGAGTGCGCTCATCACGGGACCCATCATAGCGAGTGTGCCGACGCAGCAGAGTAGAATGGCGGTGGTGATGCCTTCGGCAAGGTTGCTGCCTGAGATGCTACGTGTGGCGCGATCCATGTGTTGATCCATTTTGAGGAGTGTGCCGATGAGTCCGCCAATCGACAGGCAGAAGATGAAGAGCACGGGGTATTCTGACTTCTGCATACTTTCCATCGCAACATTCGCACCTAAGGTGATGGCGCAAAGTCCCATTGCGGTGTTGAGGACGTTGACATATTTCTCGCTGATGCCTCGCTGAAACAAGGCTCCGATGGAACTGCCTATGATGATGGCTACGGCGTTGATGATGATTGCGTACATATTGGGGGTTGGCTAATAGATTTTGGTTAAACGATTATGTAAATGCAAAAATAATATGAATGTGCCAAATCGCCAAATTTTAGAACACAAAAATCGCTTTCAGGGTCTTTTGAATACGAAAAAAGTCCTATAAAGGCTTTGTGCATGGTTGCACATTGTCTTTATAGGACTATGTTTGTTGGAGCAGTTCTTGCTCGGTTGGTGTCACTTCTTGCTCGGTTGGTGCACTTCTTGCTCTGGCAAGCGGCAAAGCCGAGCGGAGACAAGTGCACCCCCTGAGGTTACTTCTGGATATCCCAGCCTACTGCTGATGCACCGAGCACGGCTGCTGAAGAGCCTTCGAGAGCGCTTACGAGGAACTTAGCCTTGCCCTTGAAGATGTTGAGCACGTTCTCGTCGTATGCCTTCTTAATCGGGTCCATGATAAGAGCACCTGCTTTTGTTAGGCCACCGAAGAAGATGAATGCTTCTGGTGAAGAGAAGGCAGCGAAGTTGGCGCATGACTCGCCGAGCAGACGGCCTGTGAACTCGTAGATGTCGAGAGCAATCTTGTCGCCCTTGGCAGCAGCCATAGACACGTCGTAAGAAGTAATCTTCTCTGGGTCGAGTTCGCGGAGCAATGACGGCTCGTCGCTGTTAGCGAGGAACTCGCGTGCTGAGCGTGCTACGCCAGTAGCCGAGCAGTAGGTTTCGAGGCAGCCTTTGCGTCCGCATCCGCAGTCGCGTCCGTTCTCCTTCACGATAACGTGACCGAGCTCGCCGGCGAAACCGTCGCAGCCGTAAACGAGCTGTCCGTTCACTACGATGCCAGAGCCGACACCTGTGCCGAGAGTGATGACGATGAAGTTCTTCATGCCGCGAGCTACGCCGTAGGTCATCTCGCCTATGGCTGCTGCGTTAGCGTCATTGGTGAGTGCTACTGGAATGCCGAGTTTGTCGCTGAAGAGCTTAGCCAAAGGCACTACGCCGTCGCGTCCCCATTCGAGGTTCGGAGCGAACTCGATTGTGCCGTTGTAGTAGTTGCCGTTAGGAGCACCGATACCCATAGCCTTGATCTTGCTGATGCCGCCTACCTGGTCGATGATGATCTGCAGAGCCTCTACAGCTGCGTCTACGTAAGCCTGAACATTGTTGCCATATCCCTGGGTCTTGATGGCTGTGGTAGCTTTGATTTCACCACGGCTGTCAACGATACCAAACACAGAGTTTGTGCCTCCGAGGTCCAAACCGATTACATACGGTTTCAATAAATCTTCTGTCATTTTTGTTTTTATTTAGTAAATTAATAGAATAGTTGACGAGTTGACGAGTTGACAAGTTGCTCGTAAGCGAGTTGACAAGTTAACAAGTAAACGAGTGTTTTGTCTATGGGCAAAGGTATTAAAAATGTCTTAATCGCACAAAGTTTTAACACTAAAATTTGCCTATATCGCATAAAATTCGCAATTTTGCAATTGTTATGCACTTTCCAATTCAATTAGATATTTTAGACTTTGTATTCCATGGAATACTGATTGGCATCATGGCATCGGCTCCGATGGGTCCGGTGGGGGTGCTTTGCATACAACGAACTCTGAATAAAGGTCGCTGGTATGGTTTTGTTACGGGTATCGGTGCTTGTATCAGCGACTTTATATATGCGTTGTTTACGGGTGTCGGTATGAGTTTTGTCATGGATCTTGTGAGCAACGAGCGTACGCGTTTTATGCTTCAGATAAGTGGCAGTATTGTATTGCTGTTGTTTGGCATCTACTGCTATCGCTCCAACCCGACGAAGAATATTCATCGGAGCAACAAACCGCAGAAGGGCACGCTGATGCACAACTGCTTCACGGCGTTTTTGGTGACACTCTCCAATCCGCTTATCATCTTCCTCTTCATCTTTCTCTTTGCTCAGTTTGCCTTTGTGGTGCCGAAGCGTCCGTTGGAGATGTCTATAGGTTATGCAAGCATAGTGTTTGGTGCTATGCTGTGGTGGTTTGGTCTGTCGTGGCTCGTAGACAAGGTGCGCGGCAAGTTCGACCAGAGCGGCATCCTCATCATCAATCGTGTGGTGGGCTGCATCGTGGTCATCTTCTCGCTGATTATGCTTCTGGGCACAGTGTTCAATCTGTACACACTGCCGTATTAAGAGTAAAAAAGTAAAAGAGTAAAAAAGTAAAAGGAGCCCCTCCCAACCCTTCCCGTCGGGGAGGGCTTAGAAAGGTTTAAAGGGTGCCCCTCCCAACCCTCTCCGTCGGGGAGGGCTTAGAAAGGCTTAAAGAGGCTTGGTTCGGCTTAGACGCTGCCAGAACGAGACCTAAAAGAATAAGATAATTATGTTTATTTCTCAAGAATTAAGAAAGAAGAGCACGGCGGAGTTCGTGCTCTATATGTGGCAGGTGGAGGATATTATCCGCGCCTATGGCTGCCAGCTGTCGCGCATCAAGAACGAGTACATCGCACGCTTCGCCGACTATACCGACGAGCAGCGTGCGGAGATGGTCGACTGGTACGGTGCTCTCATCACTATGATGAACTCGGAAGGTAAACGCGAGGGCGGCCATCTCGCCATCAACCAGATTGTTGTGAAGGACATGAACGACCTGCACAACCAGCTGCTGCAAAGCTCGCGCTTCCCGTTTTACAACGCCGAGTACTATCGTGTGTTGCCGTTCATCGTGGAGCTGCGCAACAAGGGCGACAAGGACGTGAACGAGGTGGAGACCTGCCTCAATGCGCTATACGGCACAATGATGCTGCGCCTGCAGCACAAGACGATAAGTCCCGACACGGAGCACGCCATCAAGGAGATTTCAACCTTCCTCGGTATGCTCAGCGACTATCACATCAAGGACAAGACTGAGGGTCTCAAGTTTGACGACGAGGAGATTTAAAAGTAAAAAAGTAAAAAGGTAAAAAAGTAAAAGAGTAAAAAGCCAACTTCTCGGCTTAGAAAGGCCTAAGAAGGCTTAGTTCGGCTTAATCTCCATTAAAGAAAAGTATGAATCAAGAAATAGAACGCAGGCGAACTTTCGCCATCATATCACACCCTGATGCCGGTAAGACAACGCTCACCGAGAAGTTTCTTCTCTTCGGTGGACAGATTCAGGTGGCAGGTGCAGTAAAGAACAACAAGATACGCAAGAGTGCTACGTCCGACTGGATGGAAATTGAGAAGCAGCGCGGTATCTCGGTGTCAACATCAGTTATGGAGTTCGACTACGAAGGCTACAAGGTGAATATCCTCGACACTCCGGGTCACCAGGACTTCTGCGAGGACACCTACCGCACGCTTACAGCCGTCGACTCAGCCATCATCGTTGTCGACGGAGCAAAAGGTGTGGAGACACAGACACGTAAGCTCATGGAGGTGTGCCGTATGCGTAACACTCCGGTTATCATCTTCATCAACAAGATGGACCGCGAGGGTCGCGACCCGTTCGACTTGCTCGACGAGCTGGAGGAGGAGTTGCAAATCAGCGTGCGCCCGCTCTCATGGCCTATCAATATCGGTGCCAAGTTCAAGGGCGTGTACAACATCTTCGAGCAGAAGCTCGACCTCTTCAAGCCCGACAAGCAGCGCGTGACGGAGAAGGTGGAGGTCGATATACACTCGCCAGAACTCGACGCACAGATTGGCGAGCAGGATGCGCAGCAGTTGCGTGACGACCTTGAACTCATCGACGGCGTATATCCTAAGTTCGACGTAGAGACATACCGCTCGGCAGAGGTGGCACCAGTATTCTTTGGTTCGGCACTCAACAACTTCGGTGTGCAGGAGCTGCTCAACTGCTTCATCAAGATAGCTCCGTCGCCACGCCCCACAAAGGCAGAGGAACGCATGGTAGACCCCGAAGAACCGAAGTTCACGGGCTTCATCTTCAAGATTACTGCCAACATCGACCCCAACCACCGCTCATGTATCGCTTTCTGCAAGGTGTGCAGCGGTAAGTTCGAGCGCAACAAGCCCTATCTGCATGTGCGTCAGGGCAAGACATTGCGCTTCTCTTCGCCCACGCAGTTCATGGCTCAGCGCAAGAGTACCATTGACGAGGCATGGCCGGGCGACATCGTTGGTCTGCCCGATAACGGCATCTTCAAGATTGGCGACACGCTCACCGACGGCGAGAAACTCCACTTCCGCGGACTTCCCTCGTTCTCACCAGAGATGTTCAAGTACATCGAGAACGACGACCCGATGAAGGCGAAGCAGCTTGAGAAGGGCATCAATCAGCTCATGGACGAAGGTGTGGCACAGTTGTTCGTCAACCAGTTCAATGGTCGCAAGATTATAGGCACCGTGGGTCAGCTTCAGTTCGAGGTTATTCAGTATCGTCTTGAGAACGAGTATAACGCCAAGTGTCGTTGGGAGCCAGTACACCTGCACAAGGCGTGCTGGATAGAGAGCGACGATGCAGAAGAGCTTGACCAGTTCAAGAAGCGCAAGTATCAGTACATGGCTAAAGACCGCGACGGTCGCGATGTGTTCCTCGCCGATTCTGGATACGTGCTCTCGATGGCGCAGCAGGACTTCAAGCACATCAAGTTCCACTTTACAAGCGAGTTCTAATCTTATATGGAAACAAAAGACAGAGAGCACCGCATCTACTTCGTCACGCTCATGGGCAGTGTGGTGAACGTGGTGCTGTTGGTGTTCAAGTTCATGGCAGGCATCCTGGGTGGCTCGGCAGCTATGATAGCCGATGCCGTGCACTCCTTGTCCGACTTCCTTACCGACATCGTAGTGGTGTTGTTCGTGAAGATAAGCTCAAAGCCTGAGGACAAGGACCACGACTATGGTCATGGCAAATACGAGACACTCGCCACATCTTTTATAGGTGTGGCGTTGCTCTGTGTCGGACTATACATATTATATAGTGGCTCCTACCGCACGTGGGCAGCATTCAACGGTGCTCCGATCGAACAACCGGGCATCGTAGCCTTGTGGGCGGCACTCTTCAGCATTATGCTGAAGGAGTGGACCTACCGCTTCACCGTCAAGGTGGGCAAGGAGGTGCAGTCGCAGGCGGTCATAGCCAACGCATGGCACCACCGTAGCGACTCGCTCTCCTCCATAGGCACAGCCATAGGCATCGGCGGAGCCATCTTCCTCGGAAAGGAGTGGGCTGTGCTCGACCCGATAGCCGCCGTTGTGGTGAGCATCTTCATTATCCGTACGGCAGCCATGCTCGTGAGTGGTGCGCTTGACGAATTGCTCGAGAAGAGTCTGCCCGACGCAGAGGAGCGGCAGATAGCAGAGATTGTGCAGAGCGAGCCCGAGGTGAGCGGAATGCACCATCTGTGCACACGTCGCATCGGCAGTCGCATAGCCATAGAGATGCACCTGCGTATGCCGGGCAACATCTCGCTCAACGAGTCGCACACCCACGCCACGAACATCGAGCGCAAGCTGCGCAGCCACTTCGGCGAGCGCACGCACATAAACATTCACGTTGAACCACTAAAGTGAACAGTAGGGGGGAGGATGCGGTATATTATATATTTGATACATCTCTCCCTAATATATTAAAACCTAAGCAGTATGGACAAATCAACAGACAAACAACCTCTTACTCCCGAACTTGAGGCACGTGTACAGTGTGCGGTGGACAACTTCATGCAGGGCTACGGCTGCTGCCAGTCGGTTGTGGCTGCCTTCGCCGACTTGTACAACCTCGACGACACGATGGCGAAGCGTATTGCGGCAGGCTTCGGTGGTGGAGTAGGGCGTATGCGCATGATGTGCGGTGCCGTCTCGGGCATAGTTATCCTCGCCGGACTTGACCGCGGACAGATTGACGGTGCCGACCGCAAGGGCAAGTCGATGTGCTATAAGGTGGTGCAGGAACTGCTTGACGAGTTTAAGGTGCAGAACGGATCGGTGGTCTGTGCCGAGCTGCTCGGACTGAAGGGGCATGAGAAAGCACAGTCGAGCTACGTTGCCTCGCCACGCACAGCCGAATACTACAAGACACGCCCGTGTGCAGCAAAGGTGGAGAGCGCAGCACGCATCTTCGCTGAATACCTTATGAATTATTAATTATTAATTTTTAATTATTAATTGGCGGCTTCCCGATGAGGAATTGTTCAATTTTGAATTAGCAAAGGCTTAGAAAGGCTTAAAGAGGCTTAGTTCGGCTTAAACGCTCCCTAAAGTTCGGTTTAAACGCTCTCTAAAGTTCGGCTTAAACGCTCTCTAAAGTTCGGCTTAAACGCTCTCTAAAGTTCGGCTTAAACGCTCCCTAAAAAGACCGCTCTCCAAGAAAAACAATCTACAGAAATAAAAACAATGAACAGCAAATCCATTCTTTCTCTTGCAGCCCTCTCCTGCGTTACGGCAGCGTACGCCCAGCAGCAGAAGGCGCAGCAGCACCCTAACATTGTTTACATCATGTGCGACGACCATGCCTACCAGTGCATAAGCGCATACGGCAGCGCACTCTCAAAGCTCGCACCGACCCCGAATATCGACCGTCTCGCCGAGCGTGGTATGCGCTTCGACCGTGCCTTCGTCGAGAACTCGCTCTCTACGCCGTCGCGCGCCTGCCTTATGACCGGTCAGTACAGCCATCAGAATGGTCAGCGCCAGCTGGGCGAGGGTATCGACACCACGCGCACGTTCTTCACCGAACTGCTGCAGAAGGCTGGCTATCAGACTGCCGTTGTGGGCAAGTGGCACATGGGTTGCGACCCGAAGGGTTTCGACTACTATCATGTGTATAACGACCAGGGACAGTACTGGAATCCGCAGTATCGTGGCACCGACACCAACAACGAGTTCGTCGTGGAGGAGGGCTACTCTACAGACCTTACCACCGACCACGCACTCAGCTTCATCGAGCACCGCGACCCGTCGAAACCGTTCTGTCTGCTTCTGCACCATAAGGCACCGCACCGCAACTGGCAGGCAAACCTGAAATATCTCGGTATGTACGACGACGTTGAGTTCCCAATGCCGGAGAACTTCTACGACGACTATGCTACGCGCGGCTCTGCCGCTCGCACGCAGAAGATGTCCGTCACGCGCGACATGCGTTGGGAGCAGGACTTCAAGGTGCCCGAGATGCTCGACCTCAACAACCCCGACAGCAAGGACTCGTACAACGCTCTAATGGGCGAGATAAACCGTATGACTCCTGAACAGCGCTCAGCTTGGGGACGCTACTACTTCCCGCGCAACCGTCGTCTGCTCGAGGCGCAGCTCAAGGGCAAGGACCTCGACAACTGGAAGTATCAGGTGTACATACGCGACTATATGTCCGTAATAGCAAGTGTTGACGAGAGCGTGGGTCGTGTGCTCGACTATCTCGACAAGAACGGACTCACCGACAATACGATGATTGTATACACCTCCGACCAGGGCTTCTACATGGGTGAGCACGGTTGGTTCGACAAGCGTTTCATGTACGAGGAGTCGCTACGCACTCCGCTCATCGTGAGCTACCCGGGTCACACCAGGCCAGGCTCTGTATGCAACCGCCTTGTGCAGAACATCGACTATGCGCCTACGTTCCTCGCTCTCGCCGGCGTTCAGCAGCCGAAGGACATGCCGGGACGTTCGCTCGTGCCGGTGCTCAACAACGGCGACAACGTGAAGAACTGGCGCCAGAGCATCTACTACCACTACTACGACTATCCGACGTACCATATGGTACGCAAGCACGATGGTGTGCGCACCGAGCGTTATAAGCTCATCCACTTCTACGGCAAGGGCGGTCTCGACGCTGTGTCTGAGAACAAGTATCAGAACGTGCCGGGCACTCGCGAGTATGGCACGATGAAGGGATTGGAGTCGATAGGCTACTTCGAGCCGAAGGATGAGGCTGTAGACTATTGTGAACTTTACGACCTGCAGGCTGACCCGCACGAGCAGAACAACATCTTCGGCAAGCCGGGCACGGAAAAGATTACGAAGCAGTTGCAGCGCGAACTTGATAAATACAGAAAGACACTCGCTGTGGACGAATATTAGAAAAGTAGAAAAGTAAAAAAGTAAAAGAGTAAAAAGGAGCCCCTCCCAACCCTCCCCATCGGGGAGGGCTTAGAGGACCTAAAGCGGCTTAGTTCGGCTTATCCTTTTTACTTTTTTACTTTTTTACTTTTAATAGTTAATCTTCATTCCGACATAGTAGCTTCTTGGCAGCGATGGACCATAGATGTAGCCGGAGTCGCGGTTCCATCCCTTGTCGAAGTCCTTTTGGTAAGAATTGGTGATGTTCTGCACACCGCCATTCACCTGAAGTGTGAGATACTTGTAGACGGGGAAGTCGTATGCCAACTTGAGATTTACCTCCATGAATTTGGGAGTGTTTACTGCCACGGGTGCTTCAACCCCCGAGCCTGCAGCGTGACCAACGAGCATACTGCCAGTGTAGTTTCCGGTTACGGAAGCAGTGAAACGCTTCACGGGTGTGAAGGAAGCTGTGAAGTAGCCGTATGTGTTTGGTGTGCGCATCATCTTCTTGTACTTCTGTTCTGGCACCTCATCGTTCCAAGCAATAGCCTCGTCGTAGTGGCTTTGCTGCAATGTGAGTCCGGCTTGCAGCATGAACCATCGTGTGAACATAGCCTTTCCTTCGATGTTCAGTCCGAATACCTTCGCACCATAAGCATTGTAACGCTCCTGCACGGTGTTGCCCTGCGCGTCGGGTTGGTCGAGCTTGCGAAGCGCAAACACATTGTTCAAGTCGGTGTAGAAGCCTTCTATCAGGAGGTTGGTCTGTACGGAGCCGAAATTATGATACAAGTCGGCTGACAGGCTGAAGCTGTTTGATCGCTCCTCCTTCAAGTTGTTAGCCAAGACCGTAACCAGACGTTCGCCACCCACAACGCCCACATGCAAGTCTTCGTCGAATGCTTGCGGTGCTCTGAATCCTCCGGCATATGTAAGGCGGAGGTTTATGTTCTCCGTAGGGTTGAAGCGGAGGTTGGCACGCGGACTGAATATCATGCGTTTCACTAAGTTGTGCTTATCCGCTCTGCCGCCCAAGAGCAGGCTCCACTGCTTGTTCTTCCACTCGTTTTGGAAGAAGAAACTACCGATGTGCACGTCTTGCTTGAAATTGCGGTTGTAGCCGAGGATTACGTCTTTCAAACCGTCATAGTTATACTCTGCACCGAGAGTCAGGTCGGATGGCATGAAGAGCAATTTCTTAAACGAGTGGACGTACTGCGACCCTGCGACGTATGTGAAGTCGTGAGTGTTGCCGTATGCCTTTGTAGCGGCTTGTATGTCTTCTTCTGTTCCCTCTCCGATGCCGCCATAATAGCTCTTTCGTGATGTGGTTTGGAACGAGAAGTAAGCCGACAGGCGGTTCTTCTCGTCTGGCGAGTAGAAGTTGTACGTGAGTCCGCCGCCCTGTATGTTGTGCTCCACCTGCTCTGTGATGTTCGCCTCGTGAGAAGGCAGATCGAGTTTGTTGCCGCCGCGGCGGAACTCATGTATGCCATGATACTGAAGACTCAGCTTGGAGTGTGGGTTAAGTCGGAGGTAGGAGTTAAGACCGAAGGTCTGGCTCTTCAGTTCGGGCAGTTCGGTGTATCCGTCGCCGTCGTGGTCGTAGCCCTGGCGTGTGCGTGTTTGTCCGTAGGCATATACGCCAGCCTTGTTGTCGTCGGTAACCAAAGACACGTTTCCGGTCGTTACGTTATCGAACGAGTTGGCACCTCCCTGCGCCATGAATGTATGTCCGAAGGATGCCGAATTGCGTATGGGCTCCTTTGTGATGATGTTGATGGTTCCGCCGATGGCTGATGCACCGAAGAGAGCGGAGCCTCCGCCGCGCACCACCTCTACACGATCTATCATGTTGGTAGGTATCTGTTCCAGACCGTACACACCGTTGAGCGAAGAGAATATTGGGCGCGAATCGACCAATATCTGCGAATAGTGTCCGTCCAAGCCGTTTATTCTTACCTGTGTGAAGCCACAGTTCTGACAATCGTCTTCTGTGCGTACACCGGGTTGGAAGTTGAGTCCCTTGGCAAGGCACGTCGATTGGGTGATATCAAACATTTTGCTGCCAATCACGCTCACCAAGTTCGGAGCCAGTCGGCGTTTTGTTTCGCTGCGGTTGGCAGAAACTACGACCTCGTCAAGCGCAACGTCGTCGGTGAGAAGCTCAAAGTTGAGTTCCTGAGTGGCATCCTTTTTTATCGTTATTGTTTTCTCGACGGGCTTGAAGCCCATACATTTTACCTCAAGAGTGAATTTTCCCTCAGGCAAGTTCTTAAGAAAGTAGTGTCCCGTCTTGTCTGTAGTACAGCCTATTGTTGTACCTTTGATATGGATGGTGGCGTAGGCAATGTGTTCGCCACTCTTTCTGTCGACCACATGTCCGTAGACGTTAGCATCGGTAGGCGTGGGCGTGTGTTCTGCACTGTTATCCTTCACTTCAACACGTGTTGTGTTTTCGTTATCCTTTACTTCGACTGCATTAGCAGCAAATGACACTGTCAATGCACCGGTGAGGAGCATCAACTGATAATTCTTTGATCTCATTTTGCTTTGTCTTTTAAAATTTAGTGTTACGTAAAAATGTTATTTCAGCATTTGAGTTGCAAAGTTATTTACTTTTGTATATATATGAAATACCTAATGTTTGTGTTTTGTGTGATGTTCGGTTTGCTCTGATACCTATAAATGATTATTCGAATGGTTGTTTGATGGGGTTTGATAATATATATAATGTGTATATGGTGTAGGGTCATCAAAAGTAGGTAGTGGTATGTGCTAACTTTCTTTACTATATTTTAGGTATTGCCTGCTTTTTTTCTTCAAAGTACCTTTGCAGTCGTGAAAATTATATAATTAAAATGAAGAAATCTACAATCGTTTCTATGGCGTGTGCAGCGATGGCAGTATGCAGTCCGCTCGCAGCAGACGCGCAGATAGTGGCTGCCGACAGTGTGATGCAGCACGCCAAGGGTTCCCGACTTAGTGTTGGCGGATATGGTGAAGTGGCTTACAGCCGTAACTTCTACAGCGACAGTGGCAACCGCTACAGTTCGGCTAAGCTGCACAAGAACGACCCCAGTCACGGACGTTTCGACATACCGCACGCTGTTATCTACTTAGGTTATGACTTTGGCAAGGGCTGGACGTTGGGCACAGAGATTGAGTTTGAGCACGGCGGCACCGGTTCGGCTATAGAGTACGAGGCAGAGGAGTCTATCGAGTTTGAGCAGGAGCAGGAGCGTGGCGGCGAAGTGGAGTTGGAGCAGTTCTGGATTCAGAAGTCGTTCGGACGCTTTGCCAACATACGTGCCGGCCACATCGTCGTGCCCGTAGGTCTGACCAACGCCTACCACGAGCCGCTCAACTTCTTCACCGTCTATCGTCCCGAAGGCGAGAACACCATTCTTCCCTGCACATGGCATCAGACCGGCGTTTCGTTCTGGGGCCATGCCGGCGACTTCCGTTACGAGTTGCAGATGATTGCAGGACTCGACGCATGGCAGTTCTCGCGCGACAACTGGATTAAGCCCGGCACCACGAAGCCCTTCGAGTTTGAGGTGGCTAACAAGTACGGCTTTGCAGCGCGTGTAGACAACTATACAGTGCCCGGCTTGCGATTGGGCGTGAGCGGCTACTTCGGACAGTCGATGCACAACGCTGTTCCGCACGACATGGAGAAGGGCAACAACAAGCGCATCAAGGGCAACATCTATCTCGGTGCGTTCGACTTCACATACAACGCACACAACTGGGTGGCACGCGGCAGCGCCGACTACGGCTACGTGAGCAACGCTAAGGAGATTAGTGCTATGCGCAAGCCTAACACGCAGTACGTGAAGCCTTATCAGTCGAACCAGGTGTTCGGCTCGCACGCCATCGCCACAAGCGTGGAAGTAGGCTACGATGTCTTCTCACAGATTGAGAAGTTGCGTGCAGCCCGTCAGAAGATGTACGTCTTCGGTCACTTCGAGTACTACAACTCATGCCTCGGTGGTTCGAAGGAGTATACAAGCAAGAAGATTTTTGCAGGTGGCATCAACTACTATCCCTTGCCACAGATCTGCGTGAAGGCAGAATACAGCTATCGCAAGTTCAAGCAGCAGTACAACGACGAGCCAGCTCTGAACATAGGCGTGGCTTATCAAGGACAATTCCTTTAAAAGTAAAAAGAATAAAGTTCCTATAGTAATAATAATTAAACATCAAAGACACAATGAAAAAGTTTCAACAGTTAGTAATGGCGTTCCTCGTCGGAGTCGTATCGTTCGGTTTTACTGCATGTAGCGAAGATAATAGCGAGCCGCAAGATTTCCAGCTTCCGGAGGTTGGTCAGGCAACAGTGAGCGTAAGCTCTTCGGACAAAGCGATGCAGAAGGTAGCGAAGGTTTACGTCGACCAGGTTGTTTACCCAACATACAAGGCACTCGCTGCAAACGCACGCACCCTCTACACCACAACAGCTGCTCTCTACAGCGCTGCTGAGGCAGGCACTATGACACAGGCGCAGATTGACGCTGCTTGCGAAGCCTTCAAGGACACACGTCGCGAGTGGGAGCGCAGCGAGGCTTTCCTCTACGGTTCGGCTTCAGACAACGAGCTCGACCCACACATCGACTCATGGCCTCTCGACCACAAAGAACTTGAGAACGCCCTCAAGAACCCTACACTTGTAGCGGGCTTCAAGGGCAGCGACCCAGCTAAGTTCGTGTCAGAGAACAACAGCCACTTCCAGTCGGTACTCGGTTTCCACGGCATGGAGTTCGTGCTGTTCCGCGAAGGCAAGAACCGCACCGTAGACGCACTCAAGGCTAACGAGACAGAAGAAGGCATGACATCAGTAAAGGGCATTGACGAGCTCGCATTCCTTCAGGCTGTAGCAGCCGACGTGCGCAACATCACCGCACTTCTCGAGTTCACATGGATGGGCAGCGCAGCAAGCAACGAGACAAAGAGCGTGCTCAGCAACGCAAGCTACGTGTTCTCATCGCTCCGCTACAACGGTTTGGCTGCCAACGGCACAATGTGCTACGGTCAGTTCCTGCTTTCTCCGTCTGTAACAACGGGCTACAACTCATGGCAGGGCACCATTCGTCAGATTTTCGTAGGCGGTTGCTCTAACATCTGCGCAGAGGTTGCCGACCAGAAGCTCGGTCAGGCTTACCGCACAGCCACCGGTTCTGCCTCAGCAGAAGACTCTCGCGACTATATCGAGTCTCCTTATAGCCACCGTTCGTTCATCGATTATCAGGATAATATCTACTCTATCAAGAACACGCTTTACGGCACACGCGACGTGAACGCAACAGCTCCTGCCGAGCACTCGCTTCTCAACCTGCTCAAGGCTATGAACTACTCTGGTCTGAACGACCTCACAACAGCCCTCAACAATGCTATTCAGGCACTCGAGACAGCCAAGAACAGCGGCAAGTCGTTCGTTGAGGCTCCGGGTGCTCAGCACGTGAAGAACTGCATTGACGCTGTTTCGGCTCTCGATGAGGAGTTGAACAAGGCTGGCGACTGGGTGAACAAGCAGGATGCGCTTTAAGCGCCCTGCCTTGTTCGGCAGTTTAGAAATACAAAACCAAGGCTTTTTAAAATTATACAGCAATGAAACGAATCTATCTCATGGGCTCATTAGCAATGGCCCTCTCTCTATCGCTGTTCTCGTGTACTGACGAGAACAGCGATCCGTCGGGTGAAGACTTCAAGCCAATGGAGTCTGACGGCAAGTATGTAGGCGAGGCTGTCGGCAATTTCTCTAAAGAGGAGTGGTATCCTGGCGGCGAACTCGGAACAACCGACAACGTGGCTTCAGGATGCTACGAAGACGAAACACCGGCAGTAACCGCGCAGGGACTTATCGACGACTTCAACGCCGGCGAGAAATTCTTCGAGCGCCAGTTCACGTCAGCCAATTCGGGCTTCAAAGGACTCGGTCCGGCTTCTGTGCGCCGCTCGTGTCTCGACTGCCACCCCAACTACGGACATGGCCGCCGCATGGACTCGTACACCACGTCCTACGGCAATGGCAACGGCTATCTGCTCGCTGTTTATCACCCCGTAGACGGAGCCAACAGCAACGACGGTGGCTACGTAGCTGAAGTGACTGGTATGCCGCAGACACAAGCTACAGAACCCTTCAAGGCACCTATTGACGAGAGCCAGATCAAAATGCAGTGGCATCACGTGACGGCTATGGAAAGCGGTCTGCCTATGAAGTTCCCCGACGGCGAGGCTTACGACCTTATCTATCCTGAGGTTACGATACCGCGCTCGGCATTCCGCACCAACCCTAATCCTTACGACACGGGCAATAAGGCAGTGGCTGTCCGCGTAGAGTCGACAATCGGCGTGATGGGTACGGGTCTGCTCGATGCCATCACTGAAGAGGATCTCAAGGCGCAGTATGCCTCTACAGCCAACTACTACAAAAACGTAGCCAAGGTGGCTGACGTTTCGGAGTATGTTAACCCGAACTTCTGGGATGCTTCTGCCGACAACTTCGCTGCCGGCGCATGGTATCCCGGCACCGAGAACACCGGTGTATACGCTGACGGTGGCAACGGCAAGCCGATGGTGAAGCGCTTCACCTACGCTCTGACACGTGCCACGCTGCAGGACGGTCCTGGTGCCAACGCCATCTGGAACATCACGAACGTGACACGTCCCGACCGTCCGAAGCTCTACACCACAAACGCTTGGGCTGCGGCAATGGCTGAGGACAAGGAGGTTATAGAGAAGATAAAGAACGACCCTACATCGCCGTTCTGGGCATCTACCGACGACGAGATAAGCAAGCGTGTGAACGGACTCTTGAAGCCCGGCACCAACCAGTTCAACAACGAGTGGCACAACTTCGAGCCGGAGATGTCTGCCGACCACTTCTACGAGTTCATGGTATGGCATCGCGGTCTTGCCATTCCGCGCGCCCGCAACCTCAACGATGCGCGTGTGCAGCAGGGCAAGAAGGTGTTCATGGAGATTGGTTGCGCCAGCTGTCACCGCCCGTCGTGGAAGACAGGTTCGGACAACTACTGGACACCGAACATGATAGCCGGCAAGAAGCTTCCGCGCTACGCCAACCAGACCATCTATCCGTACAGCGACATGATGCAGCACAAGCTCTACATGGTGAACGACATACACGGATCGTGGTGTCGCACAACACCGTTGTGGGGACGCGGACTTGCCGCAATCAACGGCAGCGGCGTAGAACGTCTGCACGACTGCCGCGCACGCAACGAGGTAGAGGCAATCATGTGGCACGCTTACTCGAAGAACTCGCACGCCTACAACTCGGCGCTCAAGTTCTACAATCTTTCCAAGGCAGACCGCGACGCTGTGGTCATGTTCCTTCGCTCTATTTAGTAACTTATTCTCCCACGGCTTCCTGCGAAGTACGTGGGAGAATAATCATATATAAGCAAACCGAATTATGCAAAACCCTTTAAAGAAGACGCTTTTCTCATTGTATGTTTTAGTGATAGTCTGCATGGCTGCCGCTACGGTAGTGGAGAAGTATAGCGGCACCGACTTTGTGCGCTCCAATGTGTACGGCGCATGGTGGTTCTCGCTGCTTTGGGCTGTGCTCACGGCTGCTGGCATTATCTATTTCCTGCGCCACCGCTGCAAGTCGTGGTCGGGCATAGCGCTCCACCTCTCGTTCGTGGTGATACTCGCGGGCGCTTTTGTGACACACGTCAGTTCGGAGCGCGGCACGGTTCATCTGCGTCAGGGCGCATACATCAGCACCTGCGTGATGTACGACAGCCACAACCAGCCGCACGACGCGCAGATGCCGTTCCAGATGCGCCTCGACCGCTTCGATGTGCAATACCATGAGGGTACCGACGCGGCAGAAGACTACGTGTCGCAGTTCACCATCATCGACCACGGCAAGCAATACAGCGGCAAGGTGTCGATGAACCGCATCTTCAGATATGGAGCGATGCGCTTCTACCAGTCGTCGTACGACAACGACATGCTCGGAGCGTCCGTCTCATTCAACTCCGACCCCATCGGCATACCCCTTACCTACACTGGCTACGCTCTGCTCTTCCTCTCGCTCATCTATATACTCTTCGACCCACATGGTGCATACCGCAAGCTGCTGCGCCTCTCACATCTGAAGAAAGGACTGATGATGGTGGCGCTGCTTTTCGCGCTCGGCTCAGGCTCGGCTCAGGCACATGTTCTGCCTAAGGAAAGCGCCGACCGCTTCGGATGCTTGATGGTGCTGCACAACAGTCGCATCTGTCCGCTGCAGACCCTCGCCGTCGACTTCACCAAGAACCTCTACGGCAAGGCATCGTACAACGGCTACACGCCCGAGCAGGTGCTCACCGGCTGGATGTTCTACGCCGACGACTGGATGCAGGAGCCGATGCTCCGACTGAAAGGTGCCGCGATGCGCGACCGTCTGCAGCTGCCCGAATACGTGCCCGTGAGCCAGTTCTTCAACAGCGCGATGGGCGGCTACACGCTCGGTCCGTACGTGCAGGAATACTATGGCGGCAACCACGATGCGTTCCATTCGCAGGTGGCTGCCATAGACAATAAGATACAACTGATAATGGAGCTGCGTAGTGGTTCGCTCCTTAAACTCTTTCCTTATACACATAAAGGCAAAACAACATGGTTTGCGCCTACAGACGACCTGCCCAATGCAATGGACAGAGAGCACCAGCAGTTCGTGCGCTCGATATGTTTGCTGCTCGGCGACTGCGCCCTCACGTCCGACTACACGCAGATGGACGCCGTAGTGGGCAAGATGCTGAAGTATCAGCAGAAGAATGGGGGAGCGTCGATGCCTTCCGACCGACGTGTCGCAGCCGAGCGCATATACAATCGCATACCTTTCGCCACAATACTCTTCATGCTGTGTCTGGCGATGGGCATAATCTCTTTTCTTCACGCTATAATAAGGATGTGCCGTGAGGACAACGGCGCGAACGCTAAAGGTGCAAACGGCAATGACGGACTGAGCGTGTGCAGCAAGAGGCTGCACGTATCGTTTTTCGTTGTCAACTATGTAGTGCTGCTTCTGTCGTTCTGTGCGCTCACCTATTGCGAGTATCTGCGCTGGACAATCAGCGGCACGCTCCCGATGACCAACGGCTACGAGACGATGCTCTTCGTGGCGTGGCTCGTGCAGCTGCTCTCGCTCGTCTGCGGCGTGCGCTTCCGCTTGCTTGTGGCGTTGGGTTTCCTCATGTCGGGCTTCTTCCTGCTCGTGAGTCACATCGGACAGATGGATCCGCAGATAAAGCACACGATGCCCGTGCTCAACTCGCCGCTGCTCAGCGTGCATGTGTCTATAATAATGATGGGTTTCGCCATGCTCTCGTTCACGTTCATCAGCGGGCTCACCGCCCTTCTGTTGCGTCTCGTCAACCGCACGGCGCAGCCTAAGATGGTGCAGCTGCAGCAGCTCTCGCTCGTGTTTCTCTATCCCGCACTTGCCGCGCTCGGCATCGGCATCTTCATCGGAGCCATCTGGGCTAACGTCTCTTGGGGCGAGTATTGGGGATGGGACCCTAAGGAGGTTTGGGCGCTCATCACGTTCATGATATACGCCATACCGCTGCATGCGCGTTCGGTGGCTCAGCTGCGCCGCCCGACAGCGTTCCATGTGTTTATGACACTGGCTTTCCTCACGCTCGTGATGACCTATTTCGGCGTGAACTACTTCCTCGGCGGAATGCACAGCTACGCATAAAAAAACAGTGGCACAACTCTCAACGAGCTGTGCCACTGTCACTATGTTTAACTTGAAAAAATTTCTAAAGTAATGAAGAGTCTCACGATCCTTCATAGCTACCTGTTAAACAATCGTTACCTTAAACCTAATAACTAAAAACCTAAATCTATTACTACTAACCTAAACAATCTATTAATCTTAGTCCGCCAATAGTGCATTATTCTCTCTGTGAAAGCTGATGAAAAGTCATCGTTTCGCGTTCGGAATCCAATCAGATTGCGTACGCCGTCCGATTGGATTGCGTTCGGAAACCGATCGGGTTGCGTTCGGTGTCGGTGGGGGAAAGTGGAGATTAGCTGAGCCTGTAGTGGGGATATTGGCAGCTTTAAGTAGGGGTTTCGTGCTATCGAAGTTGATATAATAGTAAGAATTGTTTTGTTTTTATCTTTTTTATTCGTAAATTTGCGATATAACTTTTAACTCATCCTTTCGTTATGGCAGATTTTGAGGAGAGACGATTACCGGTTGGCAATTTTATTGCAAAGATGCTACTGTTTTGTGTAGGCATAAGTTTTGCGATCTCTGTGAATGCTCAAGAAAGCATCGGTGGAAGAGTGTTAGACGAACAAAACCAAGGACTTGATGCAGCTGTCGTCATGTTGGTAACTCTGCCAGAGAATGTTCTGATAGAGACAACCGTAACTGATAGTACTGGGTGTTTTCATTTGCCTGTTCATAAAGGTGAGTTTCTTTTATGCATAAGGACCTTGGGTTATAAGGAGATAAAGAAGAATGTAGCCATAACAGGTTCTACCGCTATTCCGAACATCTATTTGGTGCCTGACGAGATTTCTCTGCAAGATGTTGTAGTCACAGCACGGAAGTCACGTCCAATGACAACTTCTTCGAACGGCAAGATTCATATTAATGTTGCCCAATCATATCTTACAGACATCGGAAATGCTTTAGAGGTTCTGAAGCATTCTCCAGGCGTTTCCGTGAATAACAAGGGTGAAATCTCCTTGGCTTCGCTTGGTGGTACAGCCATATATGTTAATGGTAGAAAAGTAATGCTGCAGGGAGACGAGTTGTCAACTTATCTACGTTCCATGTCTTCTGAGAAAATATTACAAATAGAAATATCCCATAACCCGAATGCAAGTTTTGGGTCAGAGGGTGCTGGCGGTGTAATAAATATTATTCTTAAAACATCTGAAACATCTGGTTTTTTCGTAACGACATCACATAGCGTTGGTTATTGGGAAAATCTAAAACAGAATTCAGATTTCGCTATTTCTTATAATACGAACAAATGGCAATTGGGTCTGAACTATAATCATAGTTTAGGACACCATTCGATGGATTATGGTTACGAAAAGGTTCAAAATGGAGACAAGAATATTTCAGAGACGACAGATACAGACAAACGAAACACTTATTCTGCAGGCATTGATTTTTCATGGCAACCTAATCAAAAGAACAAGCTTTTTATGAACAGCACTGTAAATGTGCTTGTTGGACCAGGAGAGACTGAGACAACAACAGAAATCTATCAAGGAACAAATCTGTTGGATAACATACTCAAAGCACGCAACAACTATATTGAACAGAAAAACCTCCAATATAGCAACAACGTGAATTATCAGTATAGACCATCATCAAAGATGCAGTTCTCGTTTTCGGCAGATTGGACACATTTTGATGGCAAAGCTCGTTGCGAGCAGCCTAATGAGTACTTCTCTGCAACCAATATGCCTATACGTTCCGATCTTTTCTATTCTGAGCCAGATAAAGACATTGATATCTATGCGCTTCTTGCTGACTATAAATACAACCCGAATGCTCAGAACGAAATACTTGCAGGTGTAAAGACTACTCTTATCAATAGTGACAATACGTTTCTCTTCAAGAAGAATGGTGCAATAGACACACAACGCTCAAACAACTTCTATTACGAGGAGAAAAACCTTGAGGCATATGCTCAATACACTCATACTTGGAATAAAATCGAGTTGAGTGCAGGACTGCGTATGGAGTATATGCACACATACAACAGACTCAAATCGCAAACGAACCAAGATTCTGAGACAAACAAACAGAGTCATTTTCGATTGTTTCCAAATCTGAGTGCTTCATATACAATAAACGAAAAGATCAAAATCGCTCTGCTATACAGCAGAAGACAGGACAAACCCCGTTATGAAGACCTGAATCCATTTGAGTATCTGCTTGACGAATTGACTTATTGGAAAGGTAATCCGTTCCTCGAACCTCAAATAAGCAATAAGATTATGCTTTCCTATACATTAGGAAACTTGTCTTTGAATCTATATTACAACAAACTCAACGATTATTTTACATCAATTACTGACGTGTATGGTGAGAATAAAACAGTCATGACGACGAAAAATATAGGCAAACAGCAACAAATAGGTCTTGATGCTATATTTTCAAAACGCGTGGCTTCTTGGTGGCAGTTCAGTGCAAATGCAGGATTATACTACTTTATGAATAAACTGAATTACGAAACATATAAACATGAATACAAGCGTCCATCCTGCTTCTTGTCTGCAACCAACAGTATTTTTCTGCCTGCCGGTATCACCCTTGAAGTATCAGGAAGGTACTATTCGAAGCGACAAGGTGGAAGCTATGAAGTGAGCAAGTCAACTGGAAGTGTTGATGTCGACCTTAACAAGAGTTGGCATGATGGACGTATGCGTCTTTCTCTTTTGATGACAGATATCTTCCATACTGAGCGCTGGGACAGCTATGGCATAAAGGATGCTTTGAATATTTCGTCTTGGGGCCATGGAGAAAGTCGTAAAGTTATGCTACGATTCAGTTATAGCTTCGGAAAGCAAAAGTTTGAAAAGGTGGACAAGAATATCGAAGAATTAAATAGATTGTAATATTTTTATGATACTTTCTGCTTGTATCTGCGAGAAAATAAGTAAGTTTGCACTCGAAAAATATAGTACGGAAAAATGACTTATACTATTGAAAAGGTAACAACGCTCATCGGAGCCCACCGCTTTGGCACAGCAGATGCCAACATAGGGTTCCTCCTTACTGACAGCCGATCGCTCTGTTTCGCTGAGGAGACATTGTTCTTCGCTTTGAAATCGGGACGCAACGACGGTCACAATTACATTTATGACCTCTACCGCCGCGGAGTGCGCAACTTCGTTGTAGAGGATGTTCCTGCCGACTATAACACAACATACGCCGACGCAAACTTCTTGAAAGTGGAGAACTCGCTTGTCGCCCTGCAGCGACTCGCCGAGCGTCACCGCGAGGAATACGACATACCTATTGTGGGCATTACGGGCAGCAACGGAAAGACTATCGTGAAGGAATGGCTCTACCAGTTGCTCTCGCCGGAGATGAATGTGACGCGCTCGCCGCGCAGCTACAACTCGCAGATAGGCGTGCCGCTCTCCGTATGGCTGCTCAACGAGCAGAGCCAGGTGGGTGTGTTCGAGGCTGGCATCAGCGAGCCGGGCGAGATGCAGGCTCTGCGTGGCATCATACAGCCTGACATCGCCGTGCTCACGTTCATTGGCGACGCGCATCAGAAGAACTTCTCGTCGTTGGAGGAGAAGTGTCGCGAGAAGGTGGTGCTCTTCCACGACACGAAGACCATCGTCTACTGTAAGGATGACGAGGTGGTAGACCGCGTGGTGCGCAGCGTAGGCTACAAGGGCGAGAACCTCGCGTGGTCGATGAGCGACCGCTCGGCTGCGCTCTTCGTGGAGAGCGTGGAGAGGAAGGGGCTTACGTCTACTATACATTATATATATAACGGGGAGACGGGCGAGTACGTGCTGCCGTTCATCGACGAGGCATCGGTGCGCAACTCTGTTACGACGGCTGTTGTGGCGCTGTATCTCGGACTCTCGCGCGAGCGTCTTGCCGAGCGCATGGCGTCGCTCGAACCGGTGGCGATGCGCCTCGAAGTGAAGAAGGGGCAGAGGGGTTGTACGCTCATCAACGACTCGTACAACTCGGATATCAACTCGCTCGACATTGCGCTCGACTTTATGAGTCGTCGACCAGATCACAAGGGACGCAAGCGCACGCTCATCCTCAGCGACATCTACCAAACGGGCGAACCGCTCGACGTGCTCTACAAGGAGGTGTCAAACCTCTGTGTGCAGCGCGGCGTGGAGAAGATAATAGGCATCGGTCCGCAGATTATGGAGCACGCCGACCTGATAGAGGTGGGGGAGAAGTACTTCTTCCACGACGTAACGTCGTTCATACACAGTAAGGTGTTCGAGTCGCTCAGCGACGAGGTGATACTCATCAAGGGCGCACGCCGCTTCGGTTTTGACAATATCACTGAACTGCTTGTGCAGAAGGTGCACGAGACTATTCTCGAGGTGAATCTCTCTAACGTGGTGAAGAACCTAAACTTCTACCGCTCGTTCATGCGACCGGAGACGAAGCTTGTGTGTATGATTAAGGCGGACGCTTACGGCGCAGGTGCGGTGGAGATAGCGAAGACCCTGCAGGACCATCGTGTAGACTACTTGGCAGTGGCTGTGGCCGACGAGGGCGTGACGCTGCGCAAGAACGGCATCACGTCGAACATAATGATTATGAACCCCGAGATGTCGGCATTCAAGACTATGTTCGACTACGACCTCGAGCCCGAAGTCTACTCGTTCCGACTGCTCGACGCGCTCGTTCGCGAGGCGCAGAAGGAGGGTATAAGCAATTTCCCCGTACACATAAAGCTCGATACGGGTATGCACCGCCTCGGCTTCGACCCCGACAAGGATATGCCGGAGCTGATAGATCGCCTGCAGCATCAGTCGGCAATCGTGCCGCGCTCGGTGTTCTCGCACTTTGTGGGCAGCGACAGCGACTCGTTCGACGAGTTCTCGGCTCATCAGTTTGAGTTGTTCGACCGCGGTAGCAGTCAGCTCTGTGCGGCGTTCCCGCATAAGATTCTGCGCCACATCGACAACTCGGCAGGCATCGAGCACTTCCCCGAACGCCAGCTCGATATGTGCCGACTCGGACTTGGACTGTACGGCTACGACTCGCGCGACAACTCTATGATAAACAATGTGACGACGCTGAAGACAACGATTCTTCAGATACACGATGTGCCAGCAGACGAAACGGTGGGCTACAGCCGACGCGGCAAACTCTCGCGCAATTCGCGCATCGCTGCGATACCTATCGGTTACGCCGACGGACTGAACCGCCATCTCGGCAACCGTCACGGTTTCTGTCTCGTAAACGGCAAGAAGGCTGAGTACGTGGGCAACATATGCATGGACGTGGCGATGATTGACGTTACGGATATAGACTGTGCAGAGGGCGATCAGGTTGTCATCTTCGGCGAAGAACTGCCCGTGACTACGCTCTCAGATGCCATCGACACCATACCGTACGAGGTGCTCACCGGCATCAGCAACCGCGTAAAGCGAGTTTATTATCAGGACTAAATTGTAGAAACTGATACAGATTATAGATGCTGATACAATTTGCATCTAATATAGATTATAGGAACTAAAACAAAAAAGCGGAGGCATCAGCCCCCGCTTTTTTGTATACTATACTTTAGTCTTTAAATCCAGAAGATATAAGCCAGACTTATCAGGCTGATGCTTATCCATAGCATAACGCCCTGCACAAGCGGTTTGAGACCTACGCAGCGCAGCGTCTCGCGCGTCAGCGACGCTCCGATGAAGAAGAGCGAGAGCGTGATGAGGTTCTTCGCGAGCTTGTTCACGGCTCCGCTGAACTGTGTGCCGATTTCGGCAGCCGTGTCGCCGATGAGTGCGGCGTTGCTCAGTACGTATGTGTTGAACAGAATGGCTACGACGAACCATATTATGAAGCGCGGCACGCAGGAGTACCAAGGCTTCGTTGTGCCGTCGGCTGCTGCAAGCTGCTTGCTGAAGAAGAACGGCGTGACGAGTGCAAGCACCACAATCCAAAGCGCACGCGTCAGCTTGATAGTCGTAGCCACCTCCAATGCGCTCACGCCCTGCTGAGCCACAAGCTCGGGATGCATCTGGTCGTAAGCCGCACCGGCTCCAACCACCGACGACGTGTCGTGTATGGCTATCGCCGCCCACATGCCGAACTGTTTCATCGTCATGCCAAGTGCGTCGCCGATAGTGGGGAAGAGAAACAGTGCAATGCCGTTGAGCACGAACACCACGCCCAACGCCACCGACATGCTTTCTGCCTTGGCACGTATTATCGGACCCACCGCAGCTATCGCCGAACCGCCGCAGATGGCTGTTCCCGACGAGATGAGATAGCTCGTCTGTGTGTCTACGCCCAGCAGTTTTCTGCCGAACAGCCATCCGAGTGCCAACGTTCCGAACACGCTGGCTATGGTGAACACCATTCCTTCCGCACCCGATGCGAGCGCCTTGTCTACGTTCATGCCGAAGCCGAGACCTATAACGGAGTACTGCAGCATCTTCTTCGACATGGTCTTGTTGAAATCGGGGAACGCTTTGCCCAACAACAGTGCGAAGGCGAAGCCAATGGCGAGAGCAATCGGTGACGACACCCAACCGGCAACCCAACTGAAGCCACCCAGATCGAGGTGGAACACTTCTACGGCGAAGCTCAGCAGCAGCGAGATGCCAAGCACGGCTACAATAACGATGTAGCAGAGTTCTTTCTTTTTCATTATTTGTGTGTTTGTATTTTGAAGATACGAAAAAATCCGTGTCGCTGTTCATGTTGCGAAACGGATTTTTTCACTTTATATTATTGTTGTATTTTGTTCAAAACTCTTATTCGTCAGCCTGCTCCTCAAGCGTGTACTGGCTCGAACCGTCGAAGCAGTGGGTACATACCTGGCACTTCGGCAGTCCGATGGCCTTGATGAGCTGCTCAATGGTGTTGAACTTCAGCGATGTGAGTCCCAGTTGCGAGCGTATCTCCTCGACCATGCGCTTGTACTGAGGCGAGTCGGTTGTGGCGTACTTCTCGAGGTCTTTGTTGGCATCGCCCTCAAACTTCTCGATGATGCGGCGTGTGATGAGTTCCATCTCGCTCTTCGACGATGTGAAGCCGATGAACGGACAGCTGTAGACGAGCGGTGGACAGGCGATGCGCATGTGGCACTCCTTCAGTCCAGCCTTCTCGAACAGCACGTGTACGTTGTCGCGCAGCTGCGTGCCACGCACGATTGAGTCGTCGCAGAACAATACGCGCTTGCCGTTGAGCATAGCCTTGTTCGGTATGAGCTTCATCTTAGCCACGAGCGAGCGCATCGACTGGTTGGACGGTGTGAACGAGCGCGGCCATGTGGGAGTGTATTTGGCTATGCAACGCTGATAGGGCACACCCTTGCCTGCAGCGTAGCCCATCGCCATGCCCGTACCTGAGTCGGGGATGCCAGAACAGCAGTCTATCTCCACGTCGTCGGTCTTTGCGAGATAATAGCCGTTGTCGAAGCGAGCTTTCTCCACGTTCTTGCCCTCGTAGGTAGAGGTGGGGAAGCCATAGTAGACCCAAAGGAATGAGCATATTTGCATCTTTTTGTTGGCAGGGCGTATCTGTGTCATGCCATCGGCGGTGAGTTTCACAATCTCGCCAGGTCCGACGTTGTAGCACTCCTCGTAGTCGAGGTTCGGGAACGATGACGACTCGCTTGAGGCGGCATACGCCCCGTCCTTCTTGCCAATAATAATAGGTGTTCGGCCCCATGCGTCGCGAGCGCAGATGATGGAGTCCTCGGTGAGGATCATCATTGTGCATGAGCCTTTTATGTGATGAAAGACATTCTCTATACCTTCGCGGAATGTCTTGCCTTGAATAATGAGCAAGGCAACGAGCTCGGTTTGGTTTGTGGCACTTTGAGAAAGTTCGGCAAAGTGCATGTTTTTCTCAAGCAATTGTTTGGTGAGTTCCTCAAGGTTTGCAATCTTTGCTACGGTGCAGATTGCGAAGCGTCCGAGGTGCGAGTTGATGATAAGCGGTTGTGCGTCAGTGTCGCTGATTACGCCTATACCCGCTGTGCTACCTTCGAACCGGTCGAGTGTAGGTTCGAACTTTGTCCTGAAATACGAGCTTTCCAAATTGTGGATAGAACGTGAGAACCCTTTCTCTTTACTGTACATGGCAAGACCGCCACGACGAGTACCGAGGTGTGAGTTGTAATCGGTTCCGTAGAAAACATCTGCTACGCAGCTTTTCTTGGAGATGGTGCCAAATATGCCTCCCATAAGAATGATGTGTTTTGAAAATTTGTGATGCAAAGTTACGTATATTTAGTGAGAAATCTGCGCTTTCGGCTTGAAAAAACTCACTTCGGGGTGTTATTTCTTGATATAATTAAGGTGCAAGGAGTAGGTGAAAGTGCATTTTTAGAGTTCTTAATTTGGCTGATTAACATAAAGTTATTACTTTTGCATATCATTTAAAAAATGGAAAATTAACTATAATTTATTACTAATTATAACTATGAGTTTGAAAATTGTTGTACTTGCCAAGCAAGTACCCGACACACGAAATGTCGGCAAGGACGCAATGACAGCCGAAGGTACTGTCAATCGCGCTGCCCTACCGGCAATCTTCAACCCCGAAGATTTGAACGCGTTGGAGCAGGCTCTGCGTCTGAAGGAGCAGAATCCGGGTTCAACAGTAGGTATTTTGACCATGGGTCCTCCGCGTGCAGCAGAGGTTATTCGCGAAGGTCTCTACCGCGGTGCAGATACAGGCTGGTTGCTTACCGACCGTTTGTTTGCAGGTGCCGACACACTCGCTACATCTTACGCTCTTGCTACAGCCATCCAGAAGATTGGCGACGTGGACGTAGTGATCGGTGGTCGTCAGGCTATTGACGGCGACACAGCGCAGGTGGGTCCGCAGGTGGCTCAGAAGCTCGGCTTGTCGCAGGTGACATACGCTGAGGAAATCCTCAAGTGCGAGGACGGCAAGCTCACCATCCGTCGCCATATTGACGGCGGTGTAGAGACCGTTGAGGCTCCGATGCCGCTCGTAGTTACAGTGACTGGTTCTGCGGCTCCGTGCCGTCCGGCTAACGCCAAGCTCGTCATGAAGTACAAGCGTGCCACAGCTCCTATGGAGCGCAAGCCCGAGGATAAGTACAACTATCTCTACGAGGAGCGTCCTTACCTCACACTCAACCAATGGACCGTTGCCGATGTAGACGGCGACCCGCAGCAGTGCGGTTTGAGCGGTTCGCCTACAAAGGTGAAGGCTGTCAAGAACATTGTGTTCCAGGCTAAGGAGAGCAAGACCCTCACCGGCTGCGATGCCGACATCGAGGGCTTGGTAAAGGAATTGTTGGACGAAAAGATTATTGGATAATGAACAACGTATTTGTATATTGCGAGATAGAAGGCACTCAGGTTCAGGAAGTGTCTCAGGAACTTCTCACCAAGGGCCGCAAGCTCGCCAACCAGCTCGGCGTAGAGCTGAACGCTGTGGTTGCGGGTACTGGTATTAAGGGCAAGGTGGAAGATCAGATTCTGCCTTACGGCGTTGACAAGCTCTTCGTCTTCGACGCTGAGGGCCTCTTCCCTTACACATCGGCTCCTCATACCGACATCCTTGTGAACCTCTTCAAGGAGGAGCAGCCGCAGATAGCGCTTATGGGTGCTACAGTTATAGGTCGCGACCTCGGTCCGCGTGTTTCGTCTTCGCTCACCAGCGGTCTTACAGCCGACTGTACAGAGCTTGAGATTGGCGACTACGACGATAAGAAGAGTGGTGTTCACTACGACAATCTGCTCTATCAGATTCGTCCGGCTTTCGGTGGCAACATCGTGGCTACTATCGTTAACCCTGAGCACCGTCCGCAGATGGCTACCGTGCGCAGCGGCGTGATGCAGAAGGCTCTCTACGAGGGCGAGGCAAAGGGCGAGGTGGTTTACCCGGACGTAGCCAAGTACGTGCCCGAGGCTGACTTCGTTGTGAAGGTGCTCGACCGCCACGTTGAGGCTGCAAAGCACAACCTCAAGGGTGCTCCTATCGTTGTGGCTGGTGGCTACGGCGTAGGCTCTAAGGAGAACTTCGACATGCTCTTCCAGCTTGCCAAGGAGCTTCACGGCGAGGTTGGCGCAAGCCGCGCTGCCGTTGACGCTGGCTGGTGCGACCACGACCGTCAGATCGGTCAGACCGGTGTAACTGTTCACCCGAAGGTGTACATCGCATGTGGCATCTCTGGTCAGATACAGCACATCGCCGGTATGCAGGACTCTGGCATCATCATCTCTGTGAACAACGACCCGGATGCTCCTATCAACAAGATTGCCGACTATGTAATCACCGGCACCGTTGAGGAGGTACTTCCGAAACTCATCAAGTACTATAAGGCAAACAATAAGTAATGGCTAACTTTTATACCGACCATCCGGAGTACGATTTCTATCTTAATCACCCGGAAATGCAGCGCGTAGTAGAGCTCAAGGAGCGCAACTTCGCCGACAAAGATAAATATGAGGATGCGCCCGTCGACTTCGAGGACGCTATCGAGAACTATAAGCGTGTGCTCGAGATCACTGGCGACATCGCTGCCAACATCATCGAGCCGAACTCTGAGGACGTAGACCTCGAAGGTCCGCACCTCGTAGACGGACGTATGCACTACGCATCGAAGACCTACGACAACATTGAGGCTACACGCCAGGCTGGTTTGTGGGGTATCTCTATGCCTCGCCGCTACAACGGCTTGAACATGCCTATCACTCCGTACTCTATGGCTTCGGAGATTGTTTCGGCTGCCGATGCCGGTTTCCAGAACATCTGGTCGCTGCAGGACTGCATCGAGACTCTCTACGAGTTCGGTTCAGAGGAGCAGCGCCAGAAGTACATCCCACGTGTCTGTGCAGGCGAGACAATGTCAATGGACCTTACAGAGCCTGACGCAGGCTCTGACCTTCAGCGCGTAATGCTCAAGGCTACACAGGACGAGGACGGTACATGGCGTCTGAACGGTGTGAAGCGTTTCATCACCAACGGCGACTCTGACATCCACCTCGTGCTCGCACGCTCTGAGGAAGGCACACGCGACGGCCGCGGTCTGTCGATGTTCATCTACGACAAGCGAGACGGCGGCGTAACCGTTCGCCACATCGAGCACAAGCTCGGTATCCACGGCTCACCTACCTGCGAGCTTGTTTACAAGAACGCAAAGGCTGAACTCTGCGGTTCTACGCGCCTCGGACTTATCAAGTACGTAATGGCTCTCATGAACGGCGCACGTCTCGGCATCGCCGCACAGTCGGTAGGCGTTAGCCAGGCTGCTTACGACGAGGCTCTGAAGTACGCTCGCGAGCGCAAGCAGTTCGACACAGCCATCGTTAAGTTCCCGGCTGTTTACGACATGATTGCACGTATCAAGGCTAAGCTCGACGCCGGTCGTTCTATCCTATACCAGACAGCACGTTACGTAGACATCTACAAGGCTCTTGAGGACATTTCTCGCGAGCGCAAGCTCACACCTGAGGATCGTGCAGAACTGAAAAAGTACTCGCGCCTTGCCGACGCGTTCACACCGCTGGCTAAGGGTATGAACTCGGAGTATGCCAACCAGAACACATACGATGCTATACAGGTACACGGCGGTTCGGGCTTTATCATGGAGTACAAGTGTCAGCGCCTCTACCGCGACGCACGTATATTCTCTATCTACGAGGGTACGACACAGTTGCAGGTGGTTGCCGCTATCCGCTACATCACCAATGGCACCTACCTCGGCATCATCAAGGAGATGCTCGAGAAGGAGGTTGCAGAGGAGTTGCAGCCGCTGAAGGCTCGCGTCGTTGAGATGGTGAACCTCTACGAGCAGGCTCTCGAGTACGTGAAGGAGGCTCAGGATCAGGAGGTGCAGGATTTCCTCGCACGCCGTCTGTACAACATGACTGGCGACATCGTCATGTCGCTCCTCATCCTCGAGGACGCTACACGTTCGGCAGAGCTCTTCTCTAAGAGCGCTAACGTATACGTTCGCATGGCGCAGGCTGATGTCATGGCAGAGCATGTGTACATCATGAACTTCGTAAAGGAAGACCTTCCGAGCTTCCGCGCTGAATAAACGAATGTATTATAAATAATAGAAAAGGGTATGCAACTATCTCTGCATACCCTTTTTTATTTACATGAAAATATCTTCCAGTTCTTGTGTAGATGGTTGTTTATTAATAACTTAGGAGGGTATGGCATCCTTGCCATACCCACGCAGCCCTCATGCTTGTGCATCTTTCTGCTGCACACCCACGCAGCCCTCATGCTTGTGCATCTTTCTGCTGCATTCCTTTTTGTCTTCCTTTTTCTTCTCCGACGGCTGCTTCTGCAGCGCGTCCTCCTTCAGTTTTCCGTCCTTGTCGAACATGCCGTACGTTGTGCGCAGCACGATGAACTCCGTGCGGCGGTTCAGCTGGTTGCAAATCTCCTGCTTGTCCTTGTCGAGCGTAAGGATGAACTCCTCCGAGAGCACGTCGCCTTCCTTCAGCCAGGGATACTTCTCGGTGAGTTTCTTGCGGATAGTCTTCGGTTTCTCCTTGCCGTAGCCCACTGGCGAGAGACGGTCGCGCGAGATTCCCTTTTCCGTGAGGTAGGCAACCACCGACTCGGCGCGTCGCTGCGAGAGTCCCTTGTTGTACACCGCCGAGCCCTTATAGTCGCAGTGCGACGAAAGCTCTATCGTCACGTTCGGATTCTCGTTAAGCAACTTCACCAGTTCGTCGAGCGCAGCCGTCGACTCCGGTCTGAGCGTAGCCTTGTCGAAGTCGTAGAAGATATTGTCGATAAGCACCGGTGCCGTGATGGAAGCAAGCGGGAACTGCATCACGTATTCCTCCGACTCCTCAGCCGGTTTTACACGTAGTTCCTCCTTATGGTTGAGGAATCCCTTGCACGTTGCGAGGAAGATATAGTCGACGTTCGGGTCAATCACATAGTCGAACGAGCCATCGCCCTTCACGCTCACCTTCTTGTTCGTGCCGTCCGATCCGACTATGTACACCAGTGCCTCAGGCAGTTCGTAGCCGTCCTGCTCGTACACCCAACCCTTCACGTTCTGCACAATCTCCGGGTTCTCGAAGCTGTAAATCTTATCCCATCCCCTGCCGTCGTTGCGGTTCGACGAGAAGTAGCCGCGGTTGTGCACACCCTCGAACGTCATGCCGAAGTCGTCGCCCTGCGAGTTGAGCGGATACCCCGGATGTTCAATGGTGTAGCCACCGTTCTTATTCGGCGATGCGATGTAGATGTCCAAACCACCCATGCCCACATGACCGTCGCTCGAGAAGTAAAGGTCGCCGTTGGCACGGAACGTAGGGAACATCTCGTTGCCCGGTGTGTTGATTGGTGCGCCTAAGTTCTCCACACCCACAAGACCCAACGACGTGATGCGTGCTCGCCAGATATCGAGTCCGCCCAGTCCGCCTGGCATGTCCGACACGAAGTAGAGCCACTCGCCGTCGGGCGACACCGCAGGGTGGGCATAGCTTGAGAGCGTGTCGTTCGTCACCTTGAACTCCTCGGGTTTTCCCCAAGCCGCATCGGCACGCTGCGAAGTCATGATCTGTGCAAAGCGCGGATACGACGGGTCGGTCTGACACTGCGTGACGTACATTGTCTTGCCGTCGGGCGACAGCGCACAGGCACCCTCGTCATACTCCGTGTTCAGTCCGCCGTTCACCGGCTCCGGCTTCTGCCACTTTCCCTTATCGTCCTTCTGCGATACGAAGATGTCGGCAGCCTTCGCTCCAGTGATGCCGCTCAGTTCGTTGCCCGTGGCGTCGTTGCGTGTAGAGGTGAAGTAGAGGTAGTCGTATTGGTCGCCACCGAGCACTGGGCTATAGTCGGCGCGTCTGGAGTTGAACACGTCCATGCGCTTCACCTGATAGCGCGAACCCTCCTTCTTCCACAGCGGTGCGTTCTCAGCCGAGGCGAGTCCGTTCTTTGCGAGCACGTTGTCGGGCATCGAGTCGAGCACAGCGCGGAACTCCGTCTCCGCCTGCTTGTATGCGCCGTTCTTCAGCAGCAGACGGGCGTAGTTGAGGCGGTCCTGCGTCGAAGCCTGGTTGTATCTGATGGCGTTGCTATATGCCGCAATCGCCTTCTGCGTAGAGTTGATGCGCTCGTTGCAGTAAGCCACCTTCAGTGCTATCTTGCCACGCTGCTCGCGTTCTTTCGGCGCAGTGCGCTGATAGGCACGCTTGAACTGCGTCGCTGCATCGTAGTATTCGCCCACTGCAAGATACTTCTCACCCTTCTTCAGGTTCTTCTCCGCACCGCAACCGCTGAGCATGAGCGCAGATATAGTGAGGATGAATAGGGTGGAGTAGAGTCTTATTTCTTTCTTCATTGATATGTTCTGTTTAATTAACAAAACGTATAACTCCTGCTTTTATTGTGTAGCGAGGCATGTATTAGGAGGGTATGGCATCCTTGCCATACCCACGCCGCCCTCCAGCAGCCAAATAGCCGCCCTCCATATAGCTAAAAAGCTAATTGCGTGGGTATGGCAGGGATGCCATACCCTCCTAATGAAAAATCCTCGCAAACGCATTAGTGTCTGCGAGGATGATATTTGTATTGTTAATCGTTGATTAGCGCTTCAACAATGGGTTCTTCTCAACGTCAACTGTTGGATAAGGACAGTAGATAGAGTTATCGCCAGCCCATGTGCTCTTAACAACAGATACGCTTTCCTTAGCCTTGTATTCCTTGCCTGTTGCATCCTTAGCTACAATAACCTCAGGGTTAGCAACGCGGTAGTCGAAGTTCTTCTTGAGTTCGTTCATACGAAGCTCGTCGGCGCGGCGTGTAACCATCTGTGTCCACTGACCTGCAACCTCCCAGCCGTGCTCAATGTAGCAAGCCTCAGCGAGCTGGTCTGCAGTCATGTTAGCGATTGCTACTACAGTGCCGTCGCCAAGAGTTACGTTCTCGAAGTCGGTAACGGCACGCTTGCGAACCTCGCGCAGATATTCCTTAGCAGTTGTGAGGTCAGCAACACCTGAGCGAGCTGCACTCTCTGCATACCAAAGAAGAACCTCAGACCAGCGAATCAAGCGATGACGACGACCGTTAGTCATGTTGGTGTAGTTAGGCTTGGTGTAGTCGTACGGCTGCTTGAGCTCAATGTTAGAGTTAGAAGGATCGCAGTTGGTAGTGTAGACAGCGAACATAGGGTGGTAAGCTGCTATGTACTGATCGCCCTTCTTGAATGTACGCTGCTCGTACTTGCCTGTTGACACCTTACGATAGTCCTCAGGCTTCTCTGCAACCTTCTTCTCGAGGTCGGCAATCTCCTTGTCGTAAGCTTCCTTATCCTTAGCAGGATCGTTCTTCAGGTCATATGGCTCCCAAACGTCCTCAGCTGCAATCTCCCACCAATCAACTGTGCGGTAGATTTTTGTACCCTTCTGGAATGTAACCTTAGGAGCATAAATAGCATCCTTACGTGGTCCTTCCGGATAACGCTTCCAGAATGCGATCTCGCCCCAAGCATCGCCCCAACCACCATCGCCGAGTCCTTCAAAGCGACAGCAAGAAGTAAGCTCAGAGTCGTGATCCCAAGAACCGTTGTTCCAGTTGTTGTCGATACCTACGACAGTCTCCTTATTGTAGTTGTGACCCATTGAGTAAACGTGGCTCCAGTCAGCGTCGTTATAGAAGCCGTATGTGCCGTTAGCGTCGATTACTTCCTTAGCCTTGGCAGCTGCGAGACCGTAGTACTCTGCGCCCTTGTTGAGCGGGTAGCCTGCCATTGCCATGTACACTGCTGCGAGTGTAGACTGAGCAGCCTGCTTTGTAGCCCATGCGTCAACGCCGTCGTGGTTGCGCGGAGCCTTGCTGTAAGAAGTAGGAAGATTCTCAGCGAACTTCAAATCCTTAACGATGAGATTGTAAATCTCCTCAACACTTGCAACGGTGCAGTTCTGGACATCAAGGTCTGTGCTTGTGATGAAAGGCAACGGACCGAATACACGTACCAAGTAGAAGTAAGCGTATGCACGCCAGTAGTGAGCATTACCGAGAGCGATGTTGATCTCCTCTTTTGAAGTTGGTGTCTTCTCTGCGCCTTCGATTACGAAGTTACAAGCCTTGATAAGGGCGAAATGCAATTTCCAAGCGTCTGTTACACCCTTGTTGTCGCCGTCAGAGCTAAAGCCGTCGAGCGCGGCAACAGCCTGCTTGTTAGAACCAGGGTTAGCTGTCATATCGTCGCCCTGCCACTGTGGGTACATTGGGTTGGTCCACGACTGTGTCTGGTTCAACTTTTCATAGATTGCATGAATGCTTGCATCAAGGTCTGCCTGACATGTGAAGAATGTCTCCTGTGCCATCTGACCCTTCGGGTCCTCATCAAGGCTGCAAGATGTTGTAAGCATCGAAGCTGCGAAGAGGCAACCCATTAATATTTTTGAATTCATATTGTTTCGTTGTTTAGATTGTTAATTAGTGGTTTAGAAGTTCAGACGTACACCGAATGTGAAGGTACGCGGGTTTGGATAAGCACCCATGTCGAGACCGTTGTTGTTATCAACATTGTGCTCTGAGAATGAAGCACCTGCTGGGTCCATACCCTTGTAACCAGTGATGGTGAAGAGGTTCTGTGCAGAGATTGACAGACGTACGTCAGCAAACTTAGTCTGCTTGCGTGGGAATGTGTAAGCCACGCTGATGTTCTCGCAACGGAAGTAGTTAGCATTCTCGAGCCACTTGTCTGAGTTGCCGTATGTCTTGTTCTCAGCACCGATTGTAGGCATTGTCTTACCAACTTCTGAGAAGTAGTCCTTATCGGTTACGAACATCGAAGCACCTACCTCAGAGTTCATAGCGTAGCGTACGAGGTTCAAACGCTTAGCGCCGAATGCTGCGTTGAAGAATGCGTTGAACTCCCAGTTCTTGAAGTTGACGGTGTTGTTCCAACCGAATGTTACGTCTGGGTTAGAGTGTCCGAGAACGAAGCGGTCTGTGTCGGCGTTCGGAGTGCGTGTCTTATTGCCGTCGGCTGTGTAGTAGGTGTCAACCCACTGACCCTTCTCGTTCTGCTCAAGACCTGCCCATTTGAAGCCGTAGAATGTGCCGATAGCCTCACCTTCGGTGATGATGGTACTTGCTTCTACTGTACCCGGTGACGGGCTGAAGCCGTAGAGGCGCGGAGTCTGTGCTGTAAGCTTAGTTACCTCGTTCTTCAGGTAGCTTAAGTTGAGAGTAGATGTCCACTGAAGATTCTTCTTCTGCAGAATCTGTGCTGTGATGTTTACGTCAACACCCTTGTTGCTAACCTCACCAGCGTTGGTCCAATACTCGAGCGAACCGATATAGCCTGTAGACGACTGCTTCAAGAGAGCGTCAGTAGTCTTCTTCCAGAAGAGGTCTACACCGAGACTCAAGCGGCTATTGAAGAAGCCGAAGTCGAAGCCGAGGTCGAACTGCTTAACCTTCTCCCATGTGAGGTCAGGTGTAGCGATGTTGCCAGCCCAGTAGCCAGTGTAGTTAGTATCTGTACCATAGTTGAACGACAAAGTCTTGAGCGAAGCAAGTGTTGAGTACGGATCGATATCCTGGTTACCGATAACACCGAAGCTTGCGCGAACCTTCAAGTAGTCAACAGTATTGCGCAGCGGCTCCCAGAACTTTTCGTTAGAAACAGTCCATGCAGCAGCGACAGATGGGAAGTAGCCCCACTTTTTGTTTGTGAAGCGGCTTGAACCATCGGCACGCATTGTACCTGTCAACATGTACTTGTCTGCATAGTTGTACATAACACGTGCTACACCAGAGAGCATGAGCCATTTGCTATAGCCGTTGTCTGCGTCGCGCGAAACAGCGTTCTTGATGTTCCAGTAGCCGAGAGCTTCCTGACCAAGACCCTTACCCTCGAGACTCATGCGACGAACCTCGCGGTTTGATGCCTCCCATACGCCAGTAGCAGTAAGGTTGTGGTCGCCCCAAGAGTGCTGATAAGTAAGGTTGTTGGTTGTCTGAAGAGCCATAACCTGAGCGTTGTTGTTGCTCATTTCGGTCTTGCCGAACAGCTTTGTAGACGAAAGTGTGTACCACTTATAATCGTTGAAGTCAATACCGTTTGTAGTGGTGAATGTCAAACCGTCGCAGATGTTGAACTTCAGGTCGACGTGGCCTGTTACCATTGTACGGTTGCGGTCGCTCTTGTTAGCGTGGATAAGACCATAAGGGTTAGCCTGGATGTTGTTGTACGGGTCCTTGTTGTAGTTGCCGTTTGCATCAGTCATCTCCATTGTCGGAGAGTAGTTCAGACCTACCCAAATCGGGTTAGACTGGTTCTGAGCGAAACCTGCTGCACCGCTATTCTCTGTACGAGAGAGGTTAGCGTCTGCTGTGAGCTCCAACCACTTGTAGAGCTTGTTGTGGATATTGAACTTAACAGCGTAGCGCTTCGACTTTGTGTCGCGTACTACACCCGTCTGATCCATATAGTTGGCAGAGAAGTATGTCTGTGTGCCCTCTGTACCCTTAGAGATAGCTACCTTGTAGTTCTGTGTAACGCCGGTGTGGAGCAACTGATCCATCCAGTCGATACCCTTGTTTGAGCCGTCGATATAACCAGCGAGTGCGCTTGCATCAGCACCCTTGTACTGTACCAAAGCGTTTGCATAGTCCTTAGTGCTCATTACCTCAGGTACGTTGTATGCGTTAGACACACCGAGCGAAGCGTCGAATGTAACCTGAGTTGCACCAACCTTGCCAGTCTTGGTCTGAACCATTACAACACCGTTAGCACCGCGTGCACCATAGATAGCTGTAGAAGAAGCGTCCTTCAGCACCTGAATGCTCTGGATATCCTCAGGGTTGATACCCTCAAGACCTGTCTCACGAACGATGCCGTCAACAACGTACAACGGGTCGTTGCTCTTGTTCACAGAACTTGTACCACGCACACGAATCTTCATTGCACCACCAGGAACGCCAGAAGACATCACCTGCACACCAGACATACGACCGTTGAGGGCGTCCTCAACACGTGCTACCGGCTGATCCTTGAACGACTTGCTGTCCATAACAGCTACAGAGCCAGCCAAGTCGGCTTTCTTCACTGTACCATAACCGATAACGACAACGTCGTTCAGCATCTCAGCGTCTTCATGAAGAGTAATCTGAAGGTTCTTCTTACCAGCTACAGAAACCTCCTGAGCCTTGTAACCTACGTAAGAAACTACTACTGTTTGTGATTTAGAAACACGGAGTGAGAAGTTACCATCAATGTCGGTAACCGTTCCGTTGCTCTTGTTGCCTTTTTCTACAATGCTAACGCCAATAAGCGGTTCGCCAGCGGCATCAAGAACGCGACCAGTAACCTGCTGGTTCTGCGGTGTTTGAGCTACATTGTAAACCGAACGTGCGAGTTCGTCAGCTGCTGTTGCGCTTGTGGCGCAGAGCATCATGCCTCCTCCCATCAACAACGAAAGCGCTAACTGCTTCGTCATAAGCGGAAGTAAAGGCTTCTTTACTTTTTCCATAGATTTGGTTTTTAAGTTTTGTAATGCATCGTTGTTAGCATCTTGTCAGAAGCTATTGCGAGCATACCGTTTTAAAATTAATAATAGTTATGTAGTATTTTATAACTCGGTATAAAACAATAGTCACTATCTTTTCACCTTGTGCGTTTTTTACTGGAGTGATTTGTTTTTAGTAGGCGATTGGTTTTTTACGGCTGCAAATGTACGAAAATTTATTTATGCACAAAAAAAATCATTAAAATTTTTTATGAAAACGTTTGTTCTGCACGTTTTTTGTGCAGCAATCGTTCGTCGGTTTGAAACAATTTGCGTAAATTTGCAACTGCAAAATCACAATGGTTCCGTAGCTTAGCTGAATAGAGCGTCAGATTCCGGTTCTGAAGGTCGTGGGTTTGAATCCCACCGGAATCACCAGGGGGGTGCAGCCTTTCGAGGTTGCACATTTTTATATTAGGAGGGTATGGCATCCCTGCCATACCCACGCAGCCTTAGTCTCATCAGTCTGCTGCACCTTTTTATTTTTAGAGCAGAAAGACTTGGTCGAGAAAAAGTTCTGAAGGTCGTGGGTTTGAATCCCACCGGAATCACCAGGGGGTGCAGTTGTCTCAACTGCACCTCTTTTATTAGGAGGGTATGGCATCCCTGCCATACCCACGCAGCCTTAGTTTCAGCAGTCTCTGCTGCACCTTTTTATTTTAGAGCAGAAAGACTTGGTCGAGAAAAAGTTCTGAAGGTCGTGGGTTTGAATCCCACCGGAATCATCAGGGGGTGCAGTTGTCTCAACTGCACCTTTTTATATTAGGAGGGTATGGCATCCTGCCATACCCACGCACCCCGCTGATGATTGCCGTAGTGTTCTTAGGAGGGTATGGCATCCTGCCATACCCACGCACCTCGCTGATGATTGCTATAGTGTTCTTAGGAGGGTATGGCATCCCTGCCATACCCACGCAGCCTTAGTCTCAGCAGTCTCAACTGCACCTTTTTATATACCCACGCTGCCTTGATACATCCACTTTTGTTATCCGCATCGACCGACGCAGACGTCCGCATCGACCGACGCAGATGATAAAAATAGAGATTTAAAACAAAAGAGGTAACTGTTTGATACATCAAACAGTTACCTCTTTGTGGAGCTGGTGGGATTCGAACCCACGTCCAAACAGGGAAACCATACGCTTTCTACATGCTTATTCTGGCCTTCGGTTTTCGTGACGCGACAAGACCCAGACCACCAATCGCGCCCTTATCCTCTAAAACTTCACCCGTGCGGCGAGGCACACACTGGCTATTTCCGATTTACCTGCACCGCTTGACCCTCAGATTCGGAACAACATCCTTGGAGCGATGTCTCGTTCCGCCAAACCTTGTGGCGGAATAAAGCTAATCTACTATACTTCGATTAAGCAGCGAGAGCGTAGTTGTTTTCGCCAATTAAATTTTTGATCACTCTGATTAAGGAGGTAGCCATCGAGACTCCGCATGCTTACGTACCATTTCATCCCGCTGTCAAATCCAGTCAACCCCGAGATGTCGTACTTAACTTTGCAAAGTTAGTACAAATGCACGAAACTGCAAAATAAAATGCTAACATTTTGCATGTGTGTGGACAATGTGTGGACAACTTTTTATCGCGGTTCTATCCTGTGATATACTGTAGACTGCAGAATGTAAGTTATAGACTGCAGAATGTAAATATTGTTTGTCTTCTTATATCCTCATTATTCTTCTCTTATTACCACTGTCACGCCGCGTGCAGCCTGCGCTCCCATTACCAGTGCCTGCTCTATGTCGGCAGTCTTTGATGGTCCAGAGATGAATGTGCCGAGTCCGGTTTCTGGCATGCAGATGCGGTCGTATGCCTCGTGCATGTTGTTCACGATGCCGCTCTTCGGGAGGACGATGACCAGGTGTTCGCTGATGAAGCATACTGCTTTCTCCTTCATGTCCTGCGGAATCCAGACGCAACCATTCTCCGCCACTCCAATCTGTCCGTACACCACTCCTACGTCGGTGCCGTTAAGGTCTTGCGCCTCTGCCACGGTGTCGGGATTGATGGTGGCGATGGTGAGTTCTGCGATATTAGAGGCAATGGTCTTTGCCTCCGGATAGGCGTTTCTTACGATGTCGTCAAGCTTTTCGTTCGGCTTAGCCATCACCACTTTGCTGCCCACCGACATGCTCATATCCACAAACTGCTTTACCGTGTCGTCGTACGATATGCCGTCTATCGGTGTGTCGGGCATCGGATACTGTTCGTGTGTGTTGCGTCGCAACTTCTCCAATAGTTCGTCTTTGTATGTCATTGTTCTTTCTGTTCGTTTTGGTTCAGTTTTCCTTTCTTCCACATTGTCTGGAACGACTCATTCGCAAATTTCGGCATTGCGTGTCCCACGCCCCACGGATTGAGTGAGCGTATGTGCGTAAGGCTGTCAGGTATGAGGTTGGCAAGAGGAGCCAGACGCAAGGCTGAAGAATAGAGTAGGGGATGGTTGAAGAGCTCTTCCATTCCCTTTGACATGCACTTCTTCATCGTGTCTGCCTTGTGCAGCGAGTCGAGCTTCTGTCTCCACATATAGACCTGCGAACCGGGGTTCACCTTAGCCGGGCATACGTTGTCGCATGAGAGGCAGAGCGTGCAAGCGCTGACGTTGTCGCTGTAGCGTGACGCATCGTGCAGCATACCAAGGTTGATGCCGATAGGTCCGGGGATGAAGTAGGTGTATGAGTAGCCACCCGAGCGGCGGTATACGGGGCAGGTGTTCATGCAGGCTCCGCAGCGAATGCACTTCAGCGTTTCCCAATGCTCGTCGTTGGCAAGGATGTCGCTTCGTCCGTTGTCCACGAGTATGACGTGCATCTCTGCTCCCGGTCTTGCCTGACGGAAGTGTGAGGTGTATGCCGTTGTGGGCTGTCCGGTAGCAGAGCGGCAGAGCAGTCGCTGGAATACGGCGAGCGACTTGTAGTCGGGCACAATCTTCTCTATTCCCATTGCCACGAGATGTAGCTTGGGCATTGATGTTGACATGTCGGCGTTGCCCTCGTTGGTGCAAACCACGATATCGCCGGTCTTTGCCACACCAAAATTGCATCCGGTCATTCCTGCTCCTGCTTCCATAAACTGGTTGCGTAGATGCTTGCGTGCGCATTGCGTAAGGTATGTCGGGTCGTAATTGCCTTTCTCCGTGCTGATGCCTTTCTCCTCGAACATCTGTCCCACCTCTTCTCGCTTTAGGTGTATGGCAGGCATTACGATGTGGCTCGGTTTCTGATGTAGCAGTTGCAGGATGCGTTCGCCAAGATCGGTCTCCACGACGTCGATGCCGTGATTCTCAAGGAACGGGTTCATGGCACACTCCTCGGTAAGCATCGACTTGCTTTTCACCATCTTCTTTACGCCATGACTTTGCAGTATGTCGAGCACGATGTTGTTAAAGTCGTTGGCGTCTTTAGCCCAATGCACAATGACGCCACGGCTCTCCAGTTGCGTGCTGAACTCCTCCAGATAGTCAGCCAAGTGCGTTACGGTGTGCTGTTTTATCTGGCTGGCATGTTCGCGCAGCTCCTCCCATTCTGGCAACCCTGACGCCATGTTGTCGCGTTTTTGTCTTAGCGACCAGAAGGTGGCGTCGTGCCATGTGGTCTTTGCTCTGTTGTCGTTGAAGCGTCGTGCCGCTTCTGAATGTATTGTGCTCATAGTCCTGCTGCTAATATTTCTACCACGTGTATGAACTTTATAGGCTTGTTCTCCTTCTTGGCAATGCCCTGCATGTGCATAAGGCATGACGAGTCGGGACCGGTGATGTATTCTGCTCCCGTAGCCATGTGACGTTCTATCTTGTCCTCTCCCATGCGTTTTGACACGTCCGGCTCTTCCACGGAGAACATACCTCCGAATCCGCAGCACTCGTCTTTTCTCTCCGGCTCACGGATGGTGATGCCGTCCACGAGTTTAAGCAAGTCGATAATCTTGTTGAACTGCGGCACTTGTCTTTCTGAGGGCGACGACAGTCCTAGTTCGCGTACGCCGTGACACGAGTTATGTACGCTGACTATGTGCGGGAAGTGAGCCTTGAGGCTTGTTGGTTTTACGACGTCGTGTAGAAACTCTACCACGTCCATTGTCTTCTTTGACGTGAGACATTCGTGATTGCCCTTGGCAAGTCGTGGATGATAAAACTTGACAAAAGCCGCGCACGATGCCGATGGTGCAACTACGTAGTCGAACTCCTTGAAGAGGTCGTCGAAGTGTCGTGAGATGTCCGTAGCCATCTTCTCAAAGCCGGCGTTTGCCATAGGTTGTCCGCAGCAAGTCTGCTTGAGAGGGTAGGTGACGTCGAGTCCGAGGCTTGTCAGGAGCTTGTACGTTGCCACTCCCACTTCCGGATACAATGCATCGACGTAACATGGAATAAACAATCCTATCTTCATAATGTCTTTAAAACCCTATTAGCGTGTAAAAAGTGTTCTTCTTTTTTGTTGTTTTTATTTGTTGGCAAAAGTAATAATAAAAAATGAAAATGTTTATCCGTTATTATTTATTAAAAGTTAATTTTACGGTGTAACGACTGATTGGCTATTTAAAGTGAATTAGAAAAATTCTAATCCTTATATCATCATCCCGTCCTGTAACACCCCGGTACGTGAAAAACATATCTCTCAATAATGAAGAATATCACAACGATAGAATTTATCTATGAAAGTATAGTTAGTATCTTTGATGTATCAACCATGAAAGTACATATAAAAAGTGTTTGGGAGAAGAATGAGGAAAGTTTACTGGTTATCAGTTACTTTCCTCATTTTGGTTAAAAGTAGCGAGGACAGACGAAGACGG